>ERZ777305.2245-NODE-2245-length-17366-cov-6.297845_pt1 | contig 17366 bp, 17 predicted proteins | sample MGYA00374965_ERZ777305 | MGnify/ENA primary metagenome ERZ777305 (study PRJEB29328, sample SAMD00013331) | mouse gut metagenome | study: EMG produced TPA metagenomics assembly of the Metagenome analysis of fecal microbiota from mouse which was promoted... | reverse complement strand
CCCCCTCCGCTGCCTTAGTACTGTATTAGACATGTAGGAGTGTGAGCGGACAACGTCGATAAATCGTGGTCACTTTTTGATAAATTATCTTGCGGAGTTAGTAACTGTAGATTACTCCAATGATTCAAACTAATAATCTCTTCAGTTGTTTCAGCCAAACTAAGCGGAATAATATGATCGATATGAACATCTTGTCCACTATACTCGATACCATAACGTTTCTCAAAAGTATTACATAGATGTTGATATAACTCTTGCACTGAACATCCAATTATTTCCTCCGTATGACAAGATTTATCCGAAACTCTCCTCTTAAAGGCCTGACGAATAGAATTTCTAATCTGTTTCTTTAATTTAAACTCCGCATCATATTGTTTTCTCAATTGTTCGTATCTAGTATGATGCTTACACGTTCGTCTTGCCGACTCTCGACTCCATTGCCGACGCTTTTCTAAATACACCGGATTATTCCTTGCGCTCTCAACATAGCGCTTATCACGTATGCGTTGTTTAAGCTTTTGCTCCGGAGACATATTATCACGATAACGCTTATTATACTCTCGAAACTTCTCCAAATGAGACGATTGATATCTTTTTGAATATAGATTCAATTCGTCTTTATGTTGCTCACGATATTTACGACTCAATTCACGACAATGCTCCAGATTATTCAAACGCCAATTCCTAGTCCGTTCGTTATTGCATTGCCTGCATTCACTGCGGTACCTCTGCGAATCATTTCTAAACACAAAATTAGAAAGCAGTTTATATTCACCACAAAGCCTACATTGCTTTTTATCTTCTAACTCCATAGAGCATATTATACACTAATTCCCTGAAGGCTTAATTTTCAGATAGTCCTGCACATAGGCATTTAGTACATTAAACACTGGCAACGCCTGTGCTTCACCTCCCGCAGTCTTACCATCTTCCCACACCCGCACCATAATCACATATGCCGGATTTTCACCTTCTGTGCCACCAAAACCAATATACGTCGCCACCGTTTCATCAAACGAATATTCACCGTCTTTAATCACCTGCGCCGTACCCGTCTTGCCACCAATATAATATCCCGCTTTATCCGTGCCATTTGCTCGATATGCTCGCCGTGTATTATAAAGCATCTCACGCATCGCTGCGCTTGTCTCTTGTGTTACCGTCTTTCGAACCACCTTCCGCGGTGTCGCATCCACAATTTCCCCGTCTTTTAATTTACCTTTTACAATCGTTGGCGTATAAAATTCTCCACCATTTATCACCGAAGAAAATGCAGCCGCCACTTGCAACATCGTCACCTGCATATTTTGTCCAAAAGTCATGTTGGCATAAGTCGAATCCACGCCATACTCTACCTCATCTGGAGCATATACTAGCCCCACCGACTCATACAATTCAATTCCCGTAGCCTGCCCAAGACCAAAGTGATTATAATAATAGTCATACAACCGATCTCGTCCCTGTGCATTGATTTCTGTTTCGCTACCACCTAGCCACCTTAACACTTGTGTTGACCCAGTATTTAATGACCAATTAAACGCCGTCTGCATATCTACCATACCGAGCAGCTCCGTCTTCTGAGTCGAATTTTTAATCGGCCAGTTATCTACATAAGTCACATTTTCATTATTAAAAGTTGAACTCGCCGTCATTACCCCGTACTCCATGCCCGTGGCAAAAGCAAAAGTCTTACATACACTTGCCGGCTCATATGGATCTTCTACCACATGATTTACGTATTCTTCCGCACCCTCCACATTACCAAAATCCGCTGGATCATACCCCGGCACATTCGCCATTGCCAAAATTTCACCATTATTTGGATTCATCACTAACGCACTGATGTTCTTATATCCCAGCGTTTTAGTCTGCTCCACCAAGATTTTCTCTACTTGATACTGCATATTCCGATCAATTGTCAGCACAATATCATCACCATCTTCTGCAGGTACTTTCACATTATCATCACCAATTGAAAGCGCTACATTGTTTACATCTTTCACCGTCTTCAGCAAGCCATCCTTCCCTGTCAGCTCATCATTCAATGCCCCCTCAATACCATATTGTCCTACTCCTTCCGCGTTGACAAAACCAAGTACAGTTGAAGCCAACCCCCCCTCCGGATATACACGTTTAGTATTAGCCTGCAACCATACGCCGTCCAGCTCCGCCTCAGCCACCTTCTCCGCCGCCTTCCGTTCTACATTATTACCCACAATATAATATCGCAATGATCGATCAGCAAACACATCATCCCATTCCGCCACGCGCTTATCCCCCAGAATCTCCGTCAACTTAGCCTTTGTCTCATTAGGATCAGCCAACATCGGATCCACAATCACTGTATATACCGTCGAGTTCATCGCCACTGCCACTGGCTCATCGCCATCCATCATATAAATCTCCCCTCGTTCTGCCCGCAAAGTATATTGCAAAGTCTGCTGCGCCGCCGCTTTCTCTGTCCAATAATCATGTTGCACAATCTGAATAAAAAACAGCCGCGCCACAATCACAGCCATCACAGCCAGCAGCCCAAACTTTAGGAATCTATTCCTGCTCATGGTTATATTATACCATGAGTTTTATCACTGGTGCAATTGCTTCAAGCTCTGCTCGTTTTATCTTTCCTTCCCTAATTATTAATATCTCTTCACCCTCAACCTGCACAATTGTAGAAGTCGTATCATCATCCACATAGAAAGATTTGCGCTAGGCGCCACCACCGGTACACCCGCCATTTTTACCAAACGATGAGCTATACTATCCCCCAACAGTCTCACTCGTACATAATCATCACCAGCCGACACAATGTCCGGCAAAGCATGTACCTTCTTCTTAAACTTTATCGTCAATGGTCCCGGCCAAAATTTATCAATCAATTTTTGCTGCACTGGACTAATAGTTTCTACCAAGTCTTCCAACATAAACACATCTGCAATCAATACGCATAGTGGTTTTACCCGCGGCCGACGTTTATTTCATAAATCCTTTCGCAAGCCTCAGCATCAAAAGCATTCGCCCCGATACCATACACGGTATCCGTCTTAAGAATCACTACTTCCCCAGCCCTCAAAGCATAAAAATACCCGTACGGGTAAATCGCAATCTAAATTAATCTTCTATGACATCGTTTGTGTCACGTAATAATCATATCACAAATTCAAGCACTCATCTCCCACTCTACATGTCTAATACAGTACTAAGGCAGCGGAGGGGGCGACCGCCCCAGCGCCCCCATGGGCCATACGACGGGAAGACGTCGGAGGACCCAAAGTGGAGGTAGTACGCAGTAGCCGAAGTACTAGAAGTATAAGCGGCAGCGCGCGACGACCACCCGTAGCCGACGACGCCAGCGTTCCCAAAGGTACCCGCCGATACGGGCAGATCGAAACGCCCGCTGCGCACGAAGTAAAGAGAATTGATTTACTAATCAACTGTGTAAATTTATCATTTTTACAACCTGTTCTTGATTTTCTACCTCTGTTTTATCACAAAGTATAAGTTGTAAATTTGATGTTTTTACAGCTTCGTGCGCAGCGGGATTATTTACTTGCCGAATATTGAAGGTACTTTATGCAATGTAGGTGAGCAAGGTATTATTCATGCGGCAAAGATTGGTTCGTGGCATATAGGGTGGAGAAATGTTGGTCACAACCAAAAAGAACACCGGAGTGTCCTTTATCAAAACCAACATAATTCCCTACTCGGTCACAAACCCGCTATTCGTCGCGCTCTCCATATTATTTGCCACCTCACTATTCTCAGTCGAAGCAATCGAAGTTAGACGCGCCTTCTCCACCGCTAAATCTTCCTTGCGCGCCTCTAGCTCCGCAATCTCATCATCAATCGCCGAAAGCTCATAATCATAATTGGTCGCTTGCGTCCCCTGCGCCACATAAATCAAACCCACGATCAACACCAACATCCCTACAATCATCGTATTCGAAATCGTACCCAAAGACTTAGCTTTGTGCCGTACAATATTTTGATTGCGCGACCAGCTCGTCGACATTGTCGTCCCGCGTCGCGTCGTGTAGGTTGCCTGTGGTCTCATTTTAATTTATATTCCTCGCTGTTTTTGTTTTAATAAATAATTTAATAATTTCAAACTTAGACCGGAGAGGAGCGCTAGCTAGAGCCATAAGTAGCTAAACGACTCTCCGGGAAGGTCATGTATATTGGGTAAACACTTCACTCTCTTGGTTAACTCTAAACCATTTTGGTGAGCCTTGCGGCCCATAGCAGGCTTCAAAAGCATCAAAAACTTGTCGAAAATCCACCAGAAATTTTCTCGGGCGCTAGCCTAGGGAAAACCCCAGACTAGCGTATCTGCATCCATCTTAGCGGAAGTGCACTTGCACTTTTTGCGCGCGAGAACGGTTGCTAGTTACAATGATTTGACGTGGCATATTTTTGCCTCCTTTTTATGTTTTGTTTTTATTTTTATCTCACCTTACGGCTCGATAAAATTTCACCTTCTCGGAAAACCTTGCAAGCAAGTTTTTCTCTCAAATGTTCATTTTATCAAAACCAAAAGTCTAGAAGGTAAAATCCTCGCTTTCACTCATACCTCGCGATTCTTTACCCTGCTTCCCTACTTCAGCCGGCAGAAATCTAGTCTCCACACTCTACTTCTTTTTGGCTGCGCGCAGTTTAGCGCTCCTCGCTCTTGGGTTGATAAACAACTCCTCAGTTTCCGCAGTCATTGGCTTCTTCGTCAATACTTCCAGTGGCGATTCCTCGCCCAGGCTACTTTCTTCCTTCAAAAAATCCTTTACCAATCGGTCCTCTAGACTATGAAAAGTAATCATGGCTACTCTACCGCCCGGCTTCAAAAGCTTCGGAATCAAAGGCAAAGTCCGTTCAATCTCACCTAGTTCATCATTCACAGCAATCCGAATTGCCTGAAATGTTCGCGTCGCAGGATGTACTCGGCCTCCTCGGCCAAATTTCGCCAATGTTTCACCCAACTGCTTAGTCGAAGTCCATGGTCGCCCATGCACAATCGTCCGCGCAATCAACTTGGCAAATCCCGGTTTTTCCTCACCATATCGCTCTAGTATGTCTACAATTTCGCCTTCTCGCCATTTGTTCACAATCACACTAGCATCCAGATCTTGCTCCTGGTCCATTCGCATATCCAACGGGCCATCTTTAGCAAAGGAAAACCCCCGCTCCGCTCTGTCTAGCTGCGGAGAAGAAACTCCAAAATCCATTAATATCATATCGAAACAGTTTCCACACTCAATTTCCTGTAGCACCGCACTATAAAAATCTTGATGTCGCAACTTCACAGGAGAATTCGCAAACTTCTCCTGCAATACTTTGATTGCATTTTCATCTCGATCCACCAGGACCGTATCTTTATAATTCTGTGTTACATCCAAAATTCTACTCGCATGTCCTGCATACCCCGCCGTGAGATCCATATATGATTCCCCGGGCTTCGGTTGCAAAACCTCAAGCACTTCCGATAATAATACAGGTTGATGAAGTTCTTCCATGTGTATATTATACACTCTTTGTTTGAGACCGTTCAACTAGAAATTTCCGCGTTTTTGTCTTTGCGTATAATTTTTGTTTGATTCTACACTGTTATCTACTGTAAGTAGCTTCACCGAAATGAACCATATTTACAGCCGTTGAGAGACTTAAAGTGTAAGATAGGTTGACATCCACCACGAAGGTGAATAATCATAGAGTTAATTGGGAGGTGTTTGTTTGGAAGTACTTATTGGATTCGATTTTGCGTATCCCAAACGCGCGCAAAAACTCCTAGTTGGCCGATCTCAAACGATGTTAAATTACTTATATTTTAATAATTTTTGTTTGTGGCTTCCCCGCTTTTCACAGTTTACTACGTTTTTATTTTTCTTTGTAGGTTGTGTTTGTGTGGGTGTTCGTCCACTGATTTAAGTTTACCCGACTTTCTTAAAAAACGCAAGCAGTTTTTTACATAATTTTTATGATTTTGAATTAAGAAGCCATTTTTATCACCTAGTTCCCTGTTCTTTTTTCCACAATGTGGAAAACTCAGCCCATTTCGCCAACTTTTCCACAGTCCAGAAAACAGATTCGGGCGTTGTTTGACATCTATATGTCGCACAGCGCCCGTTTCCAAATTACTCTCACTGCCTACCCTTCATAGAAGGTGCTTTCCGTCCACTCGTCATCCTTCTTGTTCTTCCTGTTGAATACTGGAGTTTCGCCAAAGTCGCAAATACTGGCAATCTTCTTCGCCAGCCAGCCTTTACCAGGCCGTTCAACTTTACCATCCACCTTGTTACCAAATACAATGCCGCCATAACTCTTGAAACGCATTGTTTCACAATAGCAGACAAGGGCAAAACCAGCTAACCCCAACCATGCCGGATGGTGAATCGCCACGCCAAGTGCCCACGGGAACACTAATCCTATGATATATAAGGCGCTCCGTTTCGGAAGTGCTTCATCATATCCATCGGCCATTTCGGTCTTCACCTTGCCATTATTCTTCTCCTCGTCCAATTTCTTCCACATCCGGAAGTACATCCACGAAGCGAGAATAATTGCCACCGTGCTCATAAAAATCAGGCTTGACCAACACAAAATGCTCAACACGCTCGCATCACTCCAACCACGGCTAGTCATGTTAAACAACTGACTCTCTACCACGAAAATCCACGAATAGAGCTTAAATGCATTGTTCCACAAGTAAGCATTCATCTCCTTTTGTGTCGCGGACTTTATGTCGTGCACCTGCCGCCCAGAAAGCCCTTCGGTCTGAATTACGATGCCGTTCTCGGCCTCCGCCTTAGCGATGTCGTAAGCCGGTTTCCATGATGCCATGCTAATCGCCCATATCAGCATATTTGCGATAATAGTGATGAATGCGATTGACTTTTTGTATCGCATTTTCATGGTCTTTGCGTCCTGTTCCGTCAATTTCATATTTTCCCTCCTTGACAAAAAGTATAAAAAGCACCTATAACATGAGTAATTTGTTAAGGTGCTTCGGGGCCTGTAAAACCTACCCCATCTCTAGTTTCTTGACTCAATAACCAGTTACCAAAAATCAGCATCTGACTATCTCGTCACCTTCCATTGTAGCACACTTTACTAAAAAAGTCAATAGTAGTAACATAAAAATCGTCACGATTACGCTAAAATCTATGCTATAATAGAAAAAATAAGCGAGGTAAACATGGATTCATCTGCACAACCAGAGACATCGACCCCCGTGGTCGCCCCAGTCACAAACACTAGCAACACCTTTGACGTCTTCCATTGGGCTAACGAAATTGACGAAATTAAGAATAATGTTTCCGTCGAGCTTTTCCTTTTCAATAAGAACTACACTCCCTACCGCGTGCGTTATTCTGAGAGTCTCACTAATAGCGTCAAAGCTCTCTTTATGCAGGAGGCCACTGGCTACATCATCAAAGAAGCCGACAAAGGGCTTGAATGCCGCGAATACGAAAAATCCGATGGCGAAGATAAAGTCATTTACCGCACTAACCTCAGCAATGTTGGTCGCGCCGAAACTCTCATTCACTTGATTGAACACGAATATCGCGATATTGACTCCATGAGCGACCATCTCGACGAGTTCAAAAAAATCAAAGGTATCATCGCGCGCTTCACATACCCTGGCGCCGAAGGTGGCACCAAAACTTTCTATATTGCCAAGGTTATTTCCGCTAGCTCCGCCCTCAAAGGTGGTTCGTCTTGGGAACTTAATGGCGAAGGTTTTGAACCTTTCTCCGCCGAAGTTGCCCTCAAAGTACCAGACGACAATCAAGTCGCCATCGTCGATGACACTGTCATTATTTTTAACCAAACCAAATTCGAAAATCTCTTCCAGTACGATTACAAGTCTCAAGTAATTGCTGACGCCAAAGCTAAAGAGTTGACCGACAAATATAAGCTTTCCTTCGCCGAAGGTCTCACTTTGAACGGCCTTTTGCAGGACAAGAAACCCCTAGTCAAAAAGCTACAGTCCCTCGATATTGCCGAAGAAATGCCACAGGATAAACTCATTGACTACGCCGACGACATGCAACTCGAACTCATGACTGACGACGATGATTCCATTATCATTATGGACGACAAAGACCTTACTATGTTTGTCAATCTTCTCGCCGAGGATTACTACATCTCTCCCGTCAACGGCCGCCGCTACGAAATCAAGTCCAAAAAGCTCCTCTCCGAGCCCGAAGGCGAACCGCCAAGAGGATAGCAAGTAGGAGTAATATATTATCTGGCAAAACCACTTTATCAAAGACTCCGTCGCGACCAACGACTTGAACAAGATATTACTTCTTCGGCAAATAATACGGCTGCAGCACATTCCCCGCTAATAGCTCGGCATAAGTCTGCATCATAAAAGTTTCTAGCCCCAACAGATTCAAAGTCTCAAACAACGTTGCTCGTACCACATCTACTGGCACAGTATCATCCGCCATCTCCACCTCTAATTTTAGGAATGCGCCATCAATTCCTTCCACCGTATCTAAATATAGCACCGTATGCCCATCCAGCTGTAAAGTCTGCCGCTGCCGGCTCACATCCGCCGCTTCACGATAGCCCAGTTGCTTAATAATTTCAATTGCTTCAGCATAATCCCCCACCGTCGTCATTTTTACAAAATCCAGCCCGCTGTCCTCAATATGCCGCTTCAGATAGAGATAATACGTTGCTGGTTTATCCGTCTCAGCCACCTCCGTACGCAACACTAACCGCGCCTGATTCATCCCAGACTTAAAATCGCTCGGCCAATAAATACGCTCGCTCTGCCACACGGCTGGCGAAAATTCCATCCCAATATTAGCAATTTTTTTCTCCAACTTCGCCCGGTCTGGCACCTGACTCTTGAGCACAATTTTCTTCATTCTTTTATTATAACATAAGGAATCCAAGTTCAACCCCCTCATGCTTGCCTCTTCAAAATCTCTTTGTTAGAATAAGGTTAAATTAATTGGAGTGTAATTATCATGTCGGAGCGTCCCGCCCAGGCCGAACTTCAGTCTGCAATTCGCAAACTTGAGCAACTCGGTGACTATCAAACTTATTTTGGGAACAAACCCGATACAGTAGTTGTCGATGCCAAAATCCCCCACTACCAGGAATATAATTATCTCCACAATCTCGTTACCACTACTCAACTTCTAGCCGACCATTATAACGACACCGCCTGGCTTGAAAGCCACAAGGTCACTAATCAGACTTTTACGGATGCCCTCATCGAAATGCAACACGCCTATCGTGGATGTAGTCTGATTTTTGGCGTCGACCACGGCAAAAATGAAGTTCCGACAACTTCCAGCACTCCAAATGCATCTAGTTCCAACCAGACCATAACTGTTCCCACAAACGCAGCGCAGAGCACAACGATCGCCAATACTAACAAAAATTCTACTACACCCGGTGAGAAGTCCAATATTTCCGTCAAAGCCGAAACTTTCACGCCAGTCGCCGCGACTCAACCCACTCCAAGTGCAACCGCAAACACCGACGCAAAAACCAGTGAAAACGATGCAGCCGACAACACCGAAGTCGAAGCTAATACTATCACCAACGAAATCGCCATCCCCGCCACCGGCAATGTTGATACCTCCTCACGCCAAGTGTCTTGGCCAGCCCTCATCGCTGTAGTTATCACTGGCGCGGTAATAGCCTCCATTGCTATCGCCGTAATTATTCGCCATGAACCACGTCGCACCACTGCTCACGTCGCCCGTTCTCGCCGGCGCTATTAATCCAGAAGCTGATTACAAACTTTCACCCCGTCGCGCACGGTTAGCCCACTCATCAGCCAGCTCATTCTCGGCTGTACCTACGTGCCCCCGCACCCAAATCAATTCTACAGGATTCTCTTGATATAAAGTATACAATTTTTGTACCAAATCCAAATTCGCAATTTCTCCAGACTTTTTGCGCCAACCATTGCGTGCCCAACCTGGCGCCCACTTCGTCAGCGCATTAATCCAAAATTCCGAATCGCTATGAATCTCACACGGCTCACCTTTTGCATATTCAATCGCCGCAATCATCGCCCGGCCTTCCATCCGAATATTCGTCGTTTGCGGCTCCTGCCCTAAAGCCACCGGCTTGCCCTTTTCCAACACGGCAAACCCGCCCGGCCCTGGATTTGGGCTAGCACTACCATCCGTCCACAAAACTTTCTTTGTCATCTTACCTCCATTTTTACTAGAATCACACCCCAACCGCGCGAACTCTATTCGCATCATACCTCTATGTTATCACACTTATGCTTATTTGTCAATAATCTCATCGACAATGCCATACTTTAGGGCTTCCTCCGCGCTCATCCAGTTATCGCGGTCCATATCTTTTTCCACTTGCTCAGGATCTTTGCCCGTATTCTTCGCCAAAATCTCCACCAAACGCTTCTTCAAGTATAAACCTTCTCGTAATTCAATTTCTTGGTCGGTCACTTTAGCCTGCCCCGTACCGTACGATGGCTGATGAATCATTACCCGAGCATTTGGCAAAATAAACCGCTTCCCCTTCGCGCCTGAGCTCAGCAACATCGCCCCCATCGACGCCTGCAAGCCAATACCAATCGTCTGCACATCCGGTCCAATATAATTCATCGTGTCAATAATCGCAAGGCCATCATACACCGACCCACCAGGAGAGTTGATGTAAAGTTTAATATCACGTTTCGGGTCTTCGCTCGCCAAAAATAGCAACTGTGCTACCACCAAATTTGCCGTCTCCGGCGTCACTTGATCACCCATAAACACAATTCGCTCCTTGAGCAAACGCGAATAAATATCAAACGCCCGCTCGCCTTTGCTAGTTTCTTCAATCACGGTTGGTACTAAATAGTTTTTCATAATTCTCCTTTACTTATTTTATCATCATATCGTTTCTACTAATTCAATATTAGAATTCATTGCATTATTTAATTCACCTAGTTGCAACTGTCGCTCGCGATAATCTTGAATCCGCTGGTTATTTTGCGCAATCTTCTCATTCAACTCTGCCCTTACAGCTTCCAGATGCTCACGCTCCGCCAAAAGCGCCTGTCGTTGCCGCGTGAACTCCGCCTGGCTTACAAAACATCCCGCCGTCTCCGCACAAGCATTAAACTGATCAATTTTGGCATCCAATTTCTCTAAATCTCGTAAATAAGTTTCGCGCCCCAATTCAACCTCTTCGCTCACCGCCTGTATCTGATCAAACAATTCTTCCATCTCTAGTTGCAAAGCTAAAAACGGTGCTTCATAATCTTGATAAAACTGCACAATTGCCGCCCGATTTTGGAAATACTTGGCATAATGATTTTCTAATTCATCCGGCAGATCAGCCAACTTAGTACCCGCACGCGCATAAATTTCCTCGCGACGATCTTCTGCATCATAAACTTCCAGCTCACCCTCAAACCATTCACGCCGTTCGTTATATACTTGGTCCAACCACCCCGACACCTGGCGGCGCTCGCTCTCACCCATGCGTTCCCACACCGCATGTAGCAACTCATGTGCTGCAGTCACCTTATTTGCCGAAGCCAACTGCGCGAGCTCTATTTCATAAATATAAATTCGACCGTCGATGTAGCAACCTAACAACGAAATTTCCGCATCGTGACTATCACAATGCTCATTAAATTCCCTGCTCCCCTCGACGGTCGGGCGGGTCGCCGCAAAAATGCGCCGCCCCGCCGCCGTCAGCTGCAAATCTGACTCAATCGCTACCACCTTCTCCGCTGGCTCATACCCCCAACCTTTCAAGGTGTCCATCAACCATGGCGACTGCAAAACCGCATAAGTCGCCAAACATAATACTACCACCCCCGCCCACGCATATCTTTGCCAAAAACTCTTCGGCTTATTATTCATGCACCACCTTAAAAGTTAGTTTACGTTGACCAGATTTGTTACTCTTGCTTAATCCAATCGCCGCAATATCACCCGGTTGCAAAGCCCCATCAATAATCTGCTCAGCAATCAACGATTCCACCTCGTCCTCAATCACTCGCCGAAGCGGACGCGCGCCGTTCTTCGGGTCATATCCCCGCTCGATCAAATATTTCTTCACCTCTGGTGTAATCTTCAAACCCAACTTCTTTGCCGCCAAGCGCTTGCGCAACTCCTCTAACAAATTGTCAAAAATCCGCTCCACATTATCGTGTGTCAGAGGATGAAACACCGTGATACTATCTAGCCGGTTAATTAACTCTGGTTTCATCACTTTCTTTAGCTCGCGCATCGCAGTTTCTTTGCTAGCCTCATATTCTTCGTTCAACTCGCGCTTTTGCTTGGCATCTTTCGCTACAAAGCCCAACTCACTCTCGCGATACATCTCGCCCGCGCCCAAGTTGGAAGTCAAAATCACGACACTATTATTAAACTTCACTTTATTACCCTGGCCATCCGTCAGTACACCATCTTCCAAAATTTGGAGCAACATATTAAATACATCTGGATGTGCTTTTTCAATTTCATCAAACAAAATCACACTATATGGCCGACGGCGCACCGCTTCAGTCAACTTCCCACCATCTTCATACCCCACATAACCCGCTGGCGCCCCCACCAACCGTGAAACATTATGTTTTTCACCAAATTCGCTCATATCGATTTTAATCAAAGCATTCTCGCCACCAAACACTTCGCGCGCAATCACCCGCGCCAACTCAGTTTTGCCCACACCTGTTGGCCCCATAAATAGGAATGAACCAATCGGCCGGTTTGGATTGGCAATTCCACTACGTCCACGCCGAATCGCCCGCGACACCACCGTCACCGCCTCGCTCTGACCAATCACCGCTTTTTTCAAATGGTCTTCCAATTTACTCAGTAACTGCAATTCCGAACCATGCACTTTCGATACCGGAATCCCTGTCTTCAGCGACACCGCCAACGCCAAATCGTCTTCCTTCAGTACTGGCATTTTTTCTTCCGCGCTCTTTTTCTTAAACTTCTTTAGCTCCGCTTTCAACTGCTCCGCCTTTGTCTTGCAAAGCGCCGCCGCCTCAAAATCCTCTTTCTCGGCCATTTCCGCCATTTTATCTTCGGCTTCCTTGAGCTGCACTCGCAGTTTTTTATATTCCGAGCCGCCGTTTTTATCTGCTGCCACTTTCGCAATTGCCGCCGCTTCGTCAATCACGTCAATCACCTTATCCGGCATAAAGCGGTCATTAATATATCGCCCCGACATATTAATCGCCACTTCCAGCATCTCATCTGGAATTTCCACCCCATGATGTTTTTCGTAATGGCCTTTTACGCCCTTCAAAATCTTAAACGTCACTTCTGGACTCGGCTCCTCTACCATCACCGTCTGAAACCGCCGGCTCAGTGCCTTATCCTTTTCGATATTTTTGCGATATTCATCCAAAGTCGTCGCACCAATCAACTGCAACTGTCCACGCGCCAAGGCTGGCTTAAGAATATTCGCCGCATCCATCGAACCTTCACCTGCCCCCGCGCCAGTCAAAAGGTGCAACTCGTCAATAAACAGAATCACACCATCATTCTCTACCGCTTCATCAATCACCCCCTTGATACGCTCTTCAAATTCCCCTCGAAACTTCGTCCCAGCTACCATTGTCGAAAGATCCACCTGAATAATCCGCTTCCCCACCAACACACCTGGCACATCATTCTTCACCATACGCTCCGCCAAACCTTCTACAATCGCAGTCTTGCCTACACCGGCTTCACCAATCAATACCGGATTCGACTTGGTCCGTCGGCTCAGCACCGTCACCACGCGTTCAATCTCGCGGTCACGCCCAATCACAGCATCCAACTTATCATCCTTCGCCAGCTCAGTTAAATCCGTACCAAACCGTTTCAGCCACTTGAGCGGCGTCTTTTTAAATTCCTTCTTCTTTTTCTGATTTTGCTCACGCTGCATCCGCGTATCCATCTCCACTTCAAGCGCCTTCACAATATCATCATGCTCAGCCCCCATCTTCGTTAGTAACACCGCCCCACGCGAATTTGGTTGTGTTAGCAAGGCAAATAACAGATACTCCGTGCCAATCGCAGACACATTCCGCTCCGCTGCAAAATGCCCCGCCATACGAATTGTCAGCACAGCCGACTCTGAGAGCGACATCATCGCCATTGGCGAATCGGTATTCACCTCCGCCGCCTCTTGTCCCAAAGCTTTCTCCGCCTTATCCAAATCTACGCCAAAACGCGCCAAAATCCGTGCCCCAGTCGACATATCTTGCGCTAGAATCCCCAACAAAATATGTTCCGTACCTATATAACCACCGTTATATTTCTTACTGAACATATCGGCTTTCTGCAAGGCAAAACGCGCATTTTCCGACAGTTTATTCATCATTTCGCTAAAATCATTATCCATAGTACGTCTATTGTACTCGATTAGCACTCAAAAGTCAAGAGTGCTAAGTATTTTAAAAGGGTGTCAGCAAAACTGACACCCTCACCGAACTAATTAGTTCGGTCATCATCTAACTGCAAATCCGCAATCGTGTACGCACTAATAACCTCACTGGAAGCGAAATCACGCTTTGCATCAACTCTCGCTGTCAGCTGGTCAGAAGCCGAGTCCGTCACCAAATATACCTGTAAATTATAAAACTCTTCATCACTAGGTAAATCTATTGCTACGACACAATCGACATACTTCCCAGACATCACTTTCCGGTCAGACCCCAAGATATTGCTACGCGATGCTCTCAATCCTACAGGCAGTTCTTCATTCCAAGCGGTATAAACCCCCACAATCTCCACTTTCAAGTCGGTATCCGGGTCAAGCTTTGGGTAAAAATAACCTTCAGGTAAATCCTTTGCCATCACCGGGGTTACCAAGTGCACTGCCATCAACACCACCGCCAACATCATCGTCCTTAATCTTCTCCACTTTCTCATGTCATTTCCTCTCTTTCTTCTCGAACTTTTCCATTTTGTTCCATGAGCCCCAACATCAACCATCAGCAAAAAGTTTGCGATTTCTAGATTCAAAAAGGAGCTATGGAAGTCATTATCTGACCCCATAACTCCATTGTATCACACTTTTGCCAAAAAGTCAATGCTTATTCCACATTATACCCGATTTATCACCGGAATCACAATCGGCGTATGTCCAGTCGCATCAAACAGGATATGCGTCACATCTTCCTTGACTTCTTCCTTAAACGCCTTCATATCATCGCCTTGCAACTTCTCGGTGCGCACCCGCAGGTAATGTCGAATTTTCGCCACCAATTCTTCCGAATTATCCAGATAAATAAAAGCACGGCTCACGATATCTGGCGTCTTCACCAAACGATTATTTTTCTTGGAAAGCGTCAATACAATTACAAAGATACCTTCGCGCGAAATATGAATCCGGTCCTTCACCACTGCCTCGTGCACCGGCTTATCCGCATCATCAAACAACTTGTTCCCTACCGGAATCCGACCATTCTTGCGGATTTTCTTCTCCGATGTCAGCTCGATCACGTCACCATCGTCCGCCACCAAAATCCGGTCTCGGCTAATCCCAATCACATTCTCTGCCATCTCAGCATTATGTTCCAACATATAGAACTCACCGTGATACGGTAAATAGTTCAGTGGCTTGGTTCGCTCTAAGAAATCCACGTGGTCTTCATAGTATGCATGCCCTGAAAGGTGTAATGGGCCCAAGTTCGTAATATGCGTCTTGCCGTTTTGCATCACCTGCGCGCCTTCACGCAACAATCCATCTACTACACCCACCACGTGCGGCTCGTTCCCTGGAATTGGGTTACTCGAGAAAACAATCACATCACTCGCTTTAATCTTAATATACTTGTGCGCACCCGTCACCATGCGGTTCAACACCGCGTTCATCTCACCCTGCGAGCCCGTGCACACCACCGTAATCTTATCGTCTGGCAATTTTACGATGTCTTCCATCTTCATGATAGTATTCTTTGGAATCTTAATCACCCCAGCTCTCAGCGCCACCTCGATGTTGTTGATCATCGAGAATCCAGCAAACGCCACTTTGCGCCCGCGCTTTGCCGCTTCGTTCAAAATCAGCTCAATCCGCTTCACCTGGCTCGAGAAACAACTCACAATCACCCGGCCATTCGCATAATGGTCCATCACGCGGCCCAAATTCTCACCCACATCATATTCCGAATGTGGATGCCGCCCCGGGCTATCAATGTTCGTGCTCTCGTTCAGCATCAAGGTAATGCCTTCCTTCTTCACAATCTCGTCAATCCGTTCATAATCAGTCTGCACACCCAGCGGATTATTCTCGTGACGCCAGTCACCAGAGAGATAAATTGCCCCGTTTGGTGTCCGTACTACAATCGCCGCATTCCCCGGAATTGAGTGCAAGGTATGAATAAACTCAATACTCAGATGTTCACTCACCTTAATCTGTTCATGCTTAAGCGGATCAGTTGGCTGATAGTTCAGTTCTGGCACGGCGTCTAGCTCCGACATCTGCTTTTGAATCATGCCAATCGTAAACGGCGTCGCATAAATCGGCGTCAACGGATTAAACTTAGGTAACAAATGCCGGCACGCCCCGATATGGTCCAAGTGTGCGTGTGTAAAACAAATTGCTTTCACCTTATCCTTATTGTCTTCTAGATACTGAATATCTGGCACCATGTAGTTCACGCCCGGATAATCCGGCCCCGCAAATAATGATCCCATATCCACTAAGACAATTTCGCCTTTATATTCGATAATAGTCATGTTTTTACCAATACCAAACTCACCCACGCCACCCATAGGAATAATCCGCACCGCTTCTGGGTCGGGGCGCGCCGCTTTCAGCATCGCACTTGTTACCTGTTGTCCATCATAGCCATTATAGCGACTCTTATTCACTGGAATCCCGATGATATGTTGCGTCGCCTGCGCATTCACATCTTGCGATAGCATTCGCTGATGATGAACCATTTCCCCCTTACGCACCGAAACACCCAAACCGACCTTCTTATTTTGCGCCGCAGAGGCCGCTTTTTGCCCCTTAGGGCCACCTTTGGTCTGAGATGCCTTACCACCGCTCTTTCTCTGTGAAGGAGCCTTAGCAGTCTTCTCTGCACCTCTAGAGGTGCTTTTAGCACTAGCTTTGCGCACTAACTTCGCATCTTTGCCCCCATCCGCAAAATTACTATTAAAATTGCGTTTTTGCGCCTCTTCAAACTGTTTTTTGATATCCGGTAAGCGTTCATCGCGCATCTTCATCAAGCGCGCACGACGCTCATTTTCTTGCTTACTAACCATATTTCCTTTTCCGTTAATTTATCCCCCTGAAGTCCTTCTAGCTATCTCTATTATAGCAAAAATCTGCTAAATCACAAGATTTTTATGCAAAATCCTTACGTTTCCCTATTCACTCTACATGTCTAATACAGTACTAAGGCAGCGGAGGGGGAAACCGGCGTAGCG
>ERZ777305.2241-NODE-2241-length-17384-cov-5.578337_pt1 | contig 17384 bp, 19 predicted proteins | sample MGYA00374965_ERZ777305 | MGnify/ENA primary metagenome ERZ777305 (study PRJEB29328, sample SAMD00013331) | mouse gut metagenome | study: EMG produced TPA metagenomics assembly of the Metagenome analysis of fecal microbiota from mouse which was promoted... | reverse complement strand
TACATTACAAATCGTCTTGCTGAAAATGCAGGGTTACTCCACAAAAGAAATTGCCCCGCTTGTGCATTTGACGGCAGGGGCTGTCTATGCGAGATTGGGCCATTTGCGTAAGAAGCTGCGTAAGATTTTATAACAATGCAGCCTGTTTTCTGTGAAATGTTGTGTGAGAGGTCAAAGGCTTCTCACTCATTCTTTATATATGGTATCTCTCTATATGTTCTCTAATGGAATTATACAGAGGCTGTTTTGCCAGAGGAATTATGCTGGGACTGGTGACCATGCCTGTGGGGTTAATCGTGGGCGGCCTGCTTGCCGGTCTTTCCGTGGGGGCCTGTATCTGGCAGAATCTGCCCGTGTTTGTGCTGGCGGTGCTGTTGCTTCTTGGGTTGTGGAAGATACCCGGACAGATGATACGTGGGTTTTGTACTTTTGCAAGAGGCATCCGCTTGGTCATCACCGTCGGCCTGGTGCTTGGCACGGTGGAATATCTGTGCGGTTTAAAACTGGTGCCGGGGATGGCGCCCCTTCCGGAGGCGATGGAAGTGGTCTCGGCCATCGGGATTGTGATGCTGGGGAGCCTTCCGGTGACAGCGTTTTTGCAGCGGATATTAAAGACCCCTTTCCGGATGCTGGGGAAGAAAGTGGGGATTAATTCTGCAGGGATGACAGGACTGCTGGTGGGAGCGGTAAGCGCCATTCCTGCTCTTTCCATGTATCAGGAGATGGACGAGCAGGGAAAGACAGCCAATGCGGCTTTTCTGGTGAGTGCGGCCAGTCTGCTGGCGGCCCATGTAGGCTTTGCTTTCAGTACGGAGCCTCAGCTTCTGGGGGCTTTGATCGGCGCAAAGGTAAGCGGCGGGATTGCGGCAGTTGCCGCAGTGGTTTTTGTGTACGCAAAAAAAGCCAAGAATGCAGATTGTGCTTTGTAAATGTATGTGCTATGATTGAGGCGGACAGTATCCAAAGGAACTGTACCAGCGCATATATGATTCAGTTTCATATCCCGCTTGCGGGAATATAAGAAGACTCTGCCGGTAATGGCTGTACCTGTGATTGGGGCGGCACGTTTGTAGGCGGGGGTTTTATATGTGTGTCTGGGCAGTTTATGTCCGGGCATTTTTCTATTTTAGGAGGAGCAGAATCATGGAAATTACAGGTGCGATCGAAGAGGTAAGAAGACAGGTAAAGGAATGGAGAAAGCAGGGGCTTAGCGTTGGTCTGGTGCCTACCATGGGCTATCTGCATGAGGGGCATAAGAGCCTGATTGTCAAAGCGGCGGCGGAGAACGACAAAGTGGTGGTCAGTGATTTCGTCAATCCCATCCAGTTTGGCGTCAATGAAGATCTGGATGCCTACCCGAGAGATATTGAAGCGGATAAGAAAGTGTGTGAAGAGGCAGGCGCAGATTTGATCTTCCATCCGGAAGTTACGGAAATGTATGCGCCGGATTTCTCCACTTATGTGGAGATGAGCAAAGTCAGCGAGGGCTTGTGCGGCAAGACAAGGCCCACCCATTTTCGCGGCGTGTGTACGGTGGTCAGCAAGCTGTTTCATATCGTCATGCCGGACCGGGCTTATTTTGGACAGAAGGATGCCCAGCAGCTGGCGGTAATCCGCCGGATGGTGCGGGATTTGAATATGGACATTCAGATTGTGGCCTGCCCTATCGTGAGAGAGGCGGACGGTCTGGCAAAGAGTTCCAGAAATACGTACTTAAATGAGGCGGAGAGAAGGGCGGCGCTTGTATTGTCTAAGGCTGTTTTTCATGGCGAGGACCTGATGAAAAAGGGAGAGCGGGATGCCGAGACTATCCTGACAGCCATGCGGGAGATCATCGAGAAAGAACCTATGGCTAAGATAGACTATGTGGAGATGGTGGATGCGGATACCATAGAGCCGCTTGCAAAGGCGGAGGGCAGAGTGCTTACGGCCATGGCGGTTTATATCGGAAAGACGCGGCTTATCGATAACTTTATTGCGGAGTTATAATTGGAAACAATCGGTTGGTATATGTAAATGAAAATGTGAAAAACGCATAGAAATGAGGAGTCATATGATACTGGAAATGTTAAAAAGTAAGATTCACCGGGCCACTGTGACCCAGGCACAACTGCATTATGTGGGAAGCATCACCATAGACGAGCGCCTGATGGAGGCGGCGGGAATTTATGAGTATGAAAAGGTACAGATCGCGGATGTGGACAATGGAGCCAGATTTGAGACCTATGTGATTGCGGGAGAGGCCGGAAGCGGCATTATCTGCTTAAACGGGGCGGCGGCCCGGATGGTTTCCACAGGGGATAAGGTGATCATTATGTGCTATGCGCAGATGTCGCCGGAGGAGATTTCCAAGAATCCGCCTAAAGTGGTCTTTGTGGACGACCAGAATCAAATCACATCTGTTGCCAGATACGAGAAACATGGGAGGTTGGGAGAGGGGGATGAAAATGAAGCAGATTAAGAGAGTATGCGACTTTATGTCCTCGAATATCGCCCTATTGATTATCATTTTTTCTGTAATTGCTTTCTGTTATCCGAAGGGATTTTCCTGGGCGACGAACTATACGACCCTGTTCTTGGGAGCGGCCATGTTTGGGATGGGATTGACGATCAAGACCCAGGACTTCAAGATTGTTTTCACCAGGCCTAAAGAGTTATGCATCGGGTTTATCCTGCAGTATACGGTTATGCCGGTCACAGCCTTTGTGCTGGCTAAGGCGTTCGGGCTGTCCGCAGATCTGGCGCTGGGCGTTATCCTGGTAGGGTGCTGTCCGGGAGGCACGGCGAGCAATGTGATCACTTACGTGGCGGGCGGGGATGTGCCTTTGTCCGTGGGCATGACGATTGTTTCCACCATATTGGCGCCTGTCTTTACGCCTGTGCTGGTCTATCTGCTGGCGGGTTCCTGGGTGCAGGTGTCGCTTCTTACGATGATGCTGTCGGTTGTCAAAGTCGTATTGCTGCCTGTACTCTTGGGAATTTTGATTTATCGGCTTTTTCCCAGGCAGATTGATGCGGTCAGGGATTTGCTGCCTCTGATTTCCGTAGCTGCCATCGTGATGATCATTTCCGGAATCGTGGGAAGCAATGCAGAGAAGATTGTATCCTGCGGGGTGCTTGTTATGGTGGTGGTAGCCATACATAATGTGGTGGGCTTATGTCTTGGCACAGGTGTTGCCAAGCTGCTTAAGCTGGAGGAGAAGAAAGTGACCGCCATAGGCATTGAGGTGGGTATGCAGAACAGCGGACTTGCTATTTCCCTTGCCACAGCTAATTTTGCGGCCAATCCGCTGGCAACACTGCCGGGGGCAGTTTTCTCCGTATGGCATAATATTTCCGGGACAATTTATGCGAATATCAGACGCAATGCCGAATCGGAGGGCGCTTTTTTATGGGGGCTCCGGCAGCCATAGAGTCGGCGCTTGTTGTCACGGGACAGATTATATCACCAAAGATACGCCTGCCGCACTCTTTTGGGCCAAGGTGGAGACCCGCATTAAGATTGCCCGGTCTGAGCGTACCAAGTTGTGTTTCGGGCCGCTTATTTTGGACTTGAAAAAGCGGCTTTTGCTGCTCAATGGAGAAGAAGTAAATCTGTCACCCGTCGAGTTTGACATTTTATGGCGTTTGTCGAAGCGGCCGGAGCATGTTTATACGCCGGAAGAGATTTTTGATATGATCTGGGGCGGTCAGCTTTGGGATGGCGGACAAATGGTGCAGACACATATGTCCAGACTGCGCCGCAAACTGGAAAAAGCATTGCAGAGGACCTTAACGAGGCAATGCGGCTTATTCTGGAAGGACTTGCGGAAGTTGCCAAATCATTAGGTTAAGTATCACAAGGGCTCTTGGATTGCCAGAGTAAAACAAAAGCAATATTGATCACGTTTTTTCTTGGCGGATTAGGAGTACATAGATTTATGACAGGAAAGATCGGTACGGGCATCATATGGCTTCTCACAGGAGGATGCTTTGGAATCGGCTGGCTGGTCGATCTGATCAAAGTCTGCACAGGTAAGTTTACTGATAAAGACGGCCAGGTATGGGGAGAGGATAACCCGGCGGAATAATTGTAGTGTTTTAAAGGGCTGTTGCCGTGTGGCAGCAGCTCTTTTCTTAGGGGTATTTCGGGAGCGGAAGGTATAAAAATAATTCAAAAATACTGTTTTCAATCTTGAGTTCCATGTGACCGTGATATCTGTTCACAATTTCCTGTATACTTTTCAGACCGAAACCATGGTTTGCCTTGTCTGCTTTGGAAGTTGTGGGAAGCAGTCTGTATCCTGACGGTATCTTGGTATTGGCGGCTTTTGGTCTGCTTTCGGCTTTGTGCAATGTGTTTGGCGGCTGTGAGAGGTTCAGTGTTTTGTCAATATCTGAAATTGGGTTACGGACTTCCAGACAGAACAGGCCTTTACCGGCCTTGCTTATGACAGAGATTTTTCTGCTTTTTTCCTCCAGCTTCATACATGCTTCCATGGCATTGTCCAGGGCGTTGGCGTACAGGGCGCAGATATCGGTCTTATCGTAGGGAAGCGTCAATGGGATTTCCAAGTCCATTTCCATAGAGATATGATATCGCTCTATGACACTTTTTTTGATTGTCAACACCGCATTGACCGTGGAATCTCCACAGTAGGAGAAGGACTGTGAAAAGGCAGTATTTCCGGCCAGCCCTCCAAGGTAGTCGGCCCGCCTGTCATCCGGCAGGGCGGATAATACCTGCAGGTGATTGGCCAGATCGTGTTTCAGGCGGCGGACCTCAAAATGCTGCTGTTCCATGGCTTCATAATATTTGCGGTTGATTTCTGTGAACATGCTCTGTTGTTCCAGTTTCTGCTGTCTGGCTAACACGGTGATGCACCAGAGCAGGCTGATGAAGGCAAGCAGGGCGATGAACAGTAAAAAGGCGTATTCCTGATGAGAGTGTATGTCAACGGAAGAGTCGGAAAGATGAAATAAGGAAACTACACTCAATACAATACCGAATGGGGTTATGGCGAGCAAAAGCAATAAGCGCCACAGACTGTCTGAAAGAGTATATTCCTGATCGGGTGCAAATTTCCTGGTACAAAGATACAACATGAGTGCAAAGGGCAGGCTGAACAGGCAGGAAATGGTGTATCCATGCTCCACCTGACAGAGTGCTTCGGGAAGGGCATCATGGATATAATTGTCCCGCAGCGCGTTGAAGGAGAAAATCGTGCTGGAAAACATCAGGCCGATTGTCACCTTTTTCCAGAAACTCCCTTCACATGTAAAAAGGACAAGAACCACAAAAACCGGGGTAGTAATCAGTATATTAATGGGGTCTCCAATAAAAATGATGGTGCCGCACAACAGACTGCAGCCGGCAAACAACAGAAGACGACAGAAGTTCTTCCGGGGAATCCCGACCAGATAGGACATGGTATGCATCAGCAGCAAACCGGAGGAAAAGATTGCTCCCGCGTGAAGGATTTTTAATAGGGCGATCATGTGAAATTACCTCCCATCATGGCTTTGGCAATTTTGTGAGGCGCAGTTTCTTTATACTTTCTACTGCAGGGGAGTTCCTGTCCCTTAATGGTGACAGATTCACTGCCAAGATAATCTACATGGGCCGGGTTGATCAGATAGCGCTGATGAATCCGCACGAAGTGAAAAGACAGCCGGGCTTCTATCTCATCCAGCCTGGCATAGAAGGGGTACTGTCCTTTGGAAGTTACCAGGTTTACTTTGCGCTTGTCAGAGTAGAAATAGAGAATTTCCGACAGATAGAAACGAAAGGTGCCGTCTATGGTTTTGATCGTATAAGTCTGGGCCGCCTCTTTCGCGGCTTTTGCGCGCATCCGCCCCAACAATTGCCGCAGTTTCTCTTCTGAGGCAGGTTTCATTAGATAATCCAGGGCGCCTACATGGTAGCCGTCAAAAACATAATCAGAATAGCCGGTCACAAAGACGATGGACAGTTTGTCATCAAAGGCTCTGATGTTCCTGGCAGTTTCCATGCCGTTTATTCCTTTCATTTCCACATCCAGAAAAAGCAGGTCCACTTCGCCCGGGTGTTTCTGAAGCCATGAGGCAGCGTTTGTCCCTGAGGAGAATTCGTAGATGATTTCCTCAGAGTCTTCGATTAACAGCTTTTCCAGCTGGATGCGCAGTGCATCTCTGGCATCTACTTCATCATCACAAATGGCGATTCGTAACATGTTAGACGGCTCCTTTTCCTGTTGTGTGATACGGTTGTTCTTGCGGCGCAGATTACTTAGTCTGCGTCAAATATATCTTATCATATTTTTAGTGTGTTGTTTAAGATGCAATCTCATGCCATGATGTCAAACTTTACATTCCAGCCGTCCAAATTTTACATTTCACGCAGAAACCTTCCAAACATTACACCCAGGCTGTCAGAAATGACAGCCTCTCTTTTTGGAGCAAAAATATATGCTATGGTCATAGCAGATGAAATTTTAAGGAGCGCCGGGAGAGAAGACAGACTTTTTATTCCGGCAGTAAAAGGAGGAAGCAGACGTGTTGTATGTGAAGGAGCTCTACAAATCTTATGAGGCAGGTAAGAATAAATACGAAGTACTAAAGGGGATTGATTTCCATGTGGCGCAGGGAGAGTTTGTGGCAGTCATGGGGCCTTCCGGCTCCGGAAAGACTACTTTGTTAAACTGTATATCCTGTTACATTCCTTTTGATCAGGGAAATATCAAGCTGGGCGGCATGGAACTTTCCGGGATGAACGAGGATACCCTTGCCGGTGTCAGAAACACCAAGATTGGTTTCGTATTTCAGGATTTTATGCTCTTAGACGGACTTACCATACGGGAAAATATTCTGGTGCCCCGCATCGTGCAGGGAAACGTGGAAAAGGAGGCCGAGGAGCGGGCGGAGCAGTTGGCGTCCATGTTTGGAATCGGGCACATCTTAGATAAGTATCCGGCAGAGATATCCGGCGGTGAGAAGCAGCGTGCGGCGGTGGCCCGCAGTCTGATCAACAATCCGCTGATCATTCTGGCGGATGAACCCACCGGGAATCTGGATTCCAAATCAAGCCGCGCGGTGATAGAATCCTTTCACAATGCCAAGGAACAGATGAAAGCCACAATCTTTATGGTGACACACGACAGCTTCGCGGCGTCATTTTGTGACAGAGTTATTTTACTAAAAGACGGCGCCATATACCGGCAGCTGGAAAAGTGGGAGAACCGCAGCGTGTTCCAGGATCAGTTATTGGATGCAATTAAGGAAATGTCCGCATTGAGGGCGTTATCGGAATGAAAAGGGCAGGAGGTTATGTGATGAGTCAGGTAATGAATTTAAGGCAGATGGAGCGGAAACTGCAGGCGGCTGACAGGAAGCAGTCGCGGCTTTATCTGTTTTGCAATTTTATGGCATTGATGATTATTTCGGCGTATGCCGCATTGATGCTCTCGCCGACGGTGCAGGAGGTATTCCCCGAGGGCGGTGACAGCCGGAAACAGATGTATATGATTTTTGTGATGACCCTGGCGGGGTGTGTGGTCTTTACCATCTACGCGCTGGGATTGTTTTTCAGGCATAAATCCGGACAGCTTGGCATTTTGATGGCCCTTGGCGCTTCTAAAAGACGGCTGGCGCCGGGACTGTTTCGGGAAGTGATTGTTTTAAGCGGGGTATCCGCCGCTGCGGGTACAGTTGCCGGATTTCCCTTCGTGTGGATAATCTGGCACGCCTTTCGGCTGCTTCTGGTGGACAGCGCAGATATGGTGCTGACTTTTGATTTCAGGTGTCTGTTTATCAGCCTGCTGTTTCTGCTTTTGGTGGTGGGATTTGCCTGTCTCACAGCGTGGCGGTATTTGAAGAGAACAAACATTATGGAAGTGATTCGGGAGGAACATATCAATGAGCCGGTAAAGGAACTTGGCAGATGGTGCGGTCCGGTGGGGTTTCTGGTGCTCCTTGCAGGCGCCGTGCTGGGATATGGGGCGCCGATTTTGTGTTTCAAATGGTTTCATACTTATCCGCCGGCATGGCTGAATGTGTTTTATGCGCCTGTCTTTACAGGGCTCTATATGGTCATGCTGCATACTGTGGTACATGGCTGGAAGAGCCATAAGAAGAATCCCTATAAGAATATCATTTCCAGAAGCATGATGAAGTTCCAGGGGAAACAGACAGTCAATAATATGCTGGTGATTACACTGTTAATTGCCGGGGGATGTTTTGCCATCTTTTATCTGCCTGCCAATGGTGTTTCGGCCATGTTTCGCTATGCATCCCAGCCCTATGATTATTTCTATAAATATCAGCTGGACCAGGATGTACCTGACAGGGAGGCGGTGGAAGCCCTTGGCAGGGAATACGGTCTTACGTTTCAGGAGTGGAAGGAGTGCGATTATGTCACTTTGGGAATCGGCGGGGACTCTATGATTGAAGATGGGAAAAGTTACCATATGGAATACGTGCCCATGAAGAGTGAAGCAAAGGTGCTTTCTGAGGATGCCTACAGGCTGCTTACCGGGCAGGAGGTTGACGTGAAGCCCGGCACCTATTTCAATCTCACGAATCAGGAAGAGACTGCATTGGTTACCGACGAATCGGCAAGGGAATTCACCAATATGGTAACACGCAGGCAGCTTGCCACGGAATTTGCCGGATATCTGCACTATGATCTGCTTGTGGAGGGAGATATTACGTGCTGTGTTCTTGATAATGAGGAGTATGCCCTGATTTCTCAGGGCCTGACAGATGAATGGCGGGGGCGCTTCACAGCCTTTAATGTGGAGGGGGAGGATTCCTATCCCTTTGCCAATGCTTTTTACCATCTCTTCGTGTCGTCCTTTGACGAGACTTGCGAGCGGCTTTCTTACTATGACAGAGTACAGAAGATCAGAGAGAACGAGGCCGGAATAGAATATTGGGTGGATACGGATGATTTTGTGGTCATCGATTATGATATGGCAGATTCCTTTACGTTCAGATCTTTTTGGGTGTATCAGCCGGATTTTCGAATTTTGAATCAGAATGATTACCTGCGGAATATGGCAGTTATGTTTATGATGTTCCTTTTTATCTTTATTGTGTGTATGATTACGGCGATGGTGGTGTGCTATACCCGCTGTCAGAGTATTGCGCTGAATAACAGCTATATCTTCGATGATTTAAAGAAACTTGGGGCGTCGCCTGCCTTTCTGGATAAGGAAGTACGCAGCCAGTGCAGCAACGTCTTTAAAGTACCTTCCCTGGTGGGCACATCTGCCATGTTCCTTCTTTTTGCCATGATTTTGTATGCCAATGACGGCAGGATGGTCATGACAGAATGGGCGGCTATGGGGATATGCCTGTGCATTATCGCACTGGTTGGCGGTGCCATATATGCCGTATATCGGTCCGCCGTAAAAGGAATCAAGAGACAGCTGCAGGTGTAGACAGACATGGCCTGGTCTTGAAAACGCCATGGAATGCCGGCTTTTATGTAAGGTAAATGTAAGCCGGACGCAAGGTACATGCAAGGCGGGCGTGCTATCCTATTCTGTAAAGAGGCAAAGACGCTGAGGAAGCGGACTGCGCCTAGATTATGGAATGGAGGATACGAGTATGAAGAAAAATGTGTTTGTGGGAATCGGAGCAGTTGCAGTGGTGGTTATCATTTCTTTGGGGATATGGCTTCTTACGGGAAGCGGCAGTACTTACTATACGCAGATTGATAACAGCAAGCTGGCAGAAGGGGAGCCAAGGGATGGGGTGGTGGACCTGCAGGGAGGTATGCGCTATTCTTATACACTGACGGCTTATAATGAAAAAGGCGCCGGAAAAGACATTACCTTTGGGGCCTCGCGGGAACTTAGGGAAGGCGCCTTTTTGAAGCTAACGGTCAGCCCTGTCCGCGGTGTAATGGAATGGAGTGAGGTGCAGTATGAGGAACTGCCTATTGGGGTACAGGAGCGGTATGAAGAAGGGCGGTAGGCAGAGGAGAATATGAGAGATGGGAGTGGAAGTATTTGCTTTGATATGGAGCAGGTTTGGAATTTAATGAAATATCATATTGTGAAATAGATAGGCTGTGGATATAATAAATTTATAATAGAGTTTTGGAGGTGAGACGGATGCTGTCTGATGATATAAAGGAAGAACTGGTGGAAGGATTAACAGGTATCTTTCAAAAGAATATATCTATGATTATATTATACGGATCAGTGGCAAGGGGGGAGGCTGCCGATAGTAGTGATATTGATATTGCAATTATTGTAAAAGAGCCGATAAATCAAAATACAAAGAAACAATTTGTCAGCTGGGCAGCGAATATGGACCTTCGATATGAACGGGTATTTTCGATTGTGGATATACAGGAAAGTAATATGAAGAAGTGGGAACATGTTCTTCCGTTTTATCAGAATGTCCGGAAGGAGGGAATTGTCCTATGGAAGGCAGCGTAAATGAATTAGCTGAATATCGTTTGACGAGGGCAAAAGAAATGTTGTCAGCATCGAAAGGCAATCTGGAGATAGGACAATATAAGACTTCGCTCAATAGATCGTATTATGCTGTCTTTCATGCGATGCGTTCGGCGAATGCATTAAAAGGATTTGATTCCTCGAAACATTCTGGAGTAATAGCTTTTTTTACGAAAGAGTATTTGAAAACAGAAATTTTAGACAGGAAACTGGCTGTTATTATAAAAGATAGTTCGTTATGTAGAGAAAAATCAGACTATGATGATTTCTATGTTGCAGGGAAGACGGAGGCAGAGGAGCAATTGAAAAATGCAGAGTACTTTGTTCAGGAAGTAGAGAAGTACGTAAGACGCTGACAGCAACCAAAAGATAAGGAGCAGAACTTTGATGTGATTCAGGGTCCTGCTCTTTTTGTGTTCAATCGCTTTTTAACTAGGATTTCGTTGCTTTTCATATGGGAAAAGGATATACTAGAAGCAGGTAAGACAGGGTATGGAATTTTTGCATTTTGGGCAGGAAAGGAATAGTGATTATGGCAAAAAAAGTTGGAATCGGGCACCAGGATTTTGAGAAGATTCAAAAAGAGGGCTGTTTCTATATAGATAAAACAAAATTCATACGTGAATGGTGGGAGAGTGGGGACAGTGTCACGTTGATTACCCGTCCGCGGCGTTTTGGCAAGACGTTGAATATGAGTATGATGGAGAAGTTCTTTTCTGTTAAATATGCGGACAGAAGCGATTTGTTTGAAAGGTTTTCTATCTGGGAAGATGAAAAGTATCATCAGTTACAGGGCACCTATCCGGTCATCAGTCTGTCCTTTGCCAATGTGAAAGCATGTGATTACAGGGGAACGAATCATTCTATGAACCGGATTATAGAGGATATCTATAATAAAAATATATTCTTGCTTGAGAGCGGACTTTTGACGGAAAATGAGAAATCATATTATCGAAGCGTAACCTATGACATGGAGGAGGAAACGGCTGCCTGGGCGCTCCACAGGATGTCGGATTTCCTTTCCAGATATTATAAGAACAATGTGATTATTCTTCTGGATGAATATGATACGCCTATGCAGGAAGCGTATATGAATGGATATTGGGATAAGATAGTATCGTTTATCAGAAATCTGTTTAATTCAACCTTCAAGACGAATCCCTATCTGGAACGTGCCATTTTGACAGGGATTACCAGAGTCAGTAAGGAATCCATTTTTTCGGATTTAAATAATCTGGAGGTGGTATCGACAACTTCTGATAAATATGCGGACATTTTTGGCTTTACGGAGGAAGAAGTATTTCATGCGCTGGATGAATATGATATGTCTGAACGGAAACAGGATGTAAAAGACTGGTATGACGGTTTTTCTTTTGGAAATATGACAGATATTTACAATCCGTGGTCAATCATTAATTTTTTGGACAAAAGAGAGATAGGAACTTATTGGGCGAACACCAGCAGTAATGGTCTGGTGGGAAAATTGATTCGTGAGGGAAGCACGGGAATCAAGATGACCATGGAACGGTTACTACGGGGAGAAAGCTTTCGTGCCGAACTTGATGAACAGATTGTATTTAACCAGCTTGATCAAGGGGATGATGCGGTTTGGAGCCTGCTTCTCGCAAGCGGATATCTGAAAATGGTACATTATGAATTTAATATCATGCGCGGAAAAGCAGAGCTTGCGTTAACATTGACGAACAGGGAAGTTCATGTGATGTTTGAGCGGATGATTGAGGGATGGTTTGAGAGGTGCCGCAGAGTCAACAACGCTTTTCATCAGGCGCTGCTGACAGGTGATGTAAAGGGGATGAATACCTTTATGAATAAAGTTGCCCTGCAGACTTTCAGCTATTTTGATATAGGAAGTAATCCGTCGGAGGAAGAGCCGGAACGGTTTTATCATGGATTTGTGCTGGGATTGATGGTGGAACTTGCAGACCGGTATGTAATCACCTCCAACAGAGAGAGCGGCTTCGGACGGTATGACGTGATGCTGGAGCCAAGGAACCAGAGGGATGACGCAATTATCATTGAGTTTAAAGTGCAGAGTGCAGAGGAAAAGGAGCTGCATGATACCGTGGAAGAGGCGCTGCGGCAGATAGAAGAAAAGGGTTATCGGGCGAATCTGACAGCGAAGGGGATTCCGGAAGAAAAGATAAGGCAGTACGGGTTCGCTTTTTGCGGGAAAAAGGTGCTGATTGGATGAGATTGTTTTCTGTCACACAGGCGGGGAAGCGTTGTCTAATTCAATAGGAGGTAGAAGTCTATGAATAGAAAAACAAACGAAGAATTACAGCCTTTAATTGATCAGGCCACGTCAGGGGATAAAAAAGCCCTTGAAACCCTTATCGCAGGTGTGCAGGACATTGTATTCAACTTATCGCTGCGGATGCTGGGTACATTTGCGGATGCAGAGGATGCCACACAAGACATTCTGTTGAAAATGATCACCCATTTATCCTCTTTCAGGGGAGACAGTTCCTTTACCACATGGGTATTTCGCATTGCCGTCAATCATCTGAAAAACTATAAAAAACATATGTTCGCCCACTATCCACTAAGCTTTGAGTATTATGCGGATGATATAGAAAACAGCAAAATACAGGATATACCGGATTTGACGCAGAATGTAGAAAAGGATATTCTGGCAGAGGAGCTGAAACTGTCTTGCACCAATGTGATGCTGCAATGCCTTGATACCGAGAGCAGATGCATCTTTATCCTGGGGACAATGTTTAAAGTTGACAGCCGCATTGCAGGGGACATTTTGAATATCACCCCGGAGGCATATCGACAGAGGCTTTCCAGAGTGCGAAAGAAGATGGCGGATTTCCTGGGACAATATTGTGGAGAATATGGCAGCGGCAGATGTCACTGTAAAGACAGAGTGAATTATGCAATACAAAGCCATAGGATAAACCCGTCACAGCTGGATTTTATGACTGCTTCGGAAGTTTCCATGGAGACCATGATGGATGTGAAAAATGCGATGGAAGAGATTGACGACTTGTCGCAGGATTTTTCATTTTGTAAGCCTTATGAGTCTCCGGAACGCACGAAACATCTGCTGCAGGAATTTTTAGACTCCACACAGTTTTCTATTATTCAGGAATCATAGAGGAAAGGACAGCTTATGGACACACAGATTATCATAGAATATTTATCAAAATTAAGTGAAAATAATAACCGCGAATGGTATCATGCCAACAAGGATGACTATAAGAAAGCGAATGCTGAATTTGAAGAGCTATTGCAGGCGCTGATGCTGGAAATCGGAAAGTTTGACAACAGTATCTTACACAACAATCCCAAGGACCTTACCTTCAAGTTGGTGAGGGATACGCGTTTTAGTCATGATAAATCGCCTTATAATCCTGCATTTCGCGCGCATATCTCTTCGAAAGGCAAGCTGCCTGTTCCTGTGGGATATTATCTGATGATAAAGCCCGGCGATCAATCCTTTTTAGGCGGCGGACTGTTCGCAGATATGTTTAAGGATGCCACAACAATGGTACGGGATTATATTGCACAAAACGGTGAGGCTTGGGAAAAAGTGATACATGAGCCGGAATTCGAGAAAATTTTCGCGGTACAGGGGACAGCATTAAAGAATGTTCCCGCGGGCTATGAAAAGGAACATCCCCAGGCACAATATCTGAAATTTAAGAGCTGGTATCTGGAATATCCCATAAAGGATGAGGAAGTGAAGGATGGGGAGGCTTTCCTTACAAAGGCGGCAGAGATTTTCCGGGTTATGAAACCCTTTAATGAGTATTTGAACAGGGCGCTTGCAGGGTTCCAGATGCCTACAAGGTAGAGAAGATATGAGATTGCGTAATAATAGGGGTAAGGGTATAATGAATGCAAGAGTTGATTGCAGAAAATTAACGGAGGAACGATGGGAAATTATTTAAATCCTGGCAACAGTGGATTCGCCGGAATCAGAAATGATATTTATATTGACAAGTCAGGTCTAATCGGACTGATTAATCAGACGATTGACACGCCCAGGCGTATGACTTGTGTCAGCAGACCCCGCCGTTTCGGGAAATCATTTGCGGCACAGATGCTGTGTGCCTATTATGATAAGACTTGTGATTCAGCCGGGCTTTTTGATGGTCTGGAGATTGCCGATGATGCGCAGTTTCGGGATTATCTTAACCAATATGATGTGATTTATCTGGATATGACAGGCGTGATTGGAGAGACATCCATTGAGGATATGATACCATATATCCAAAGGAATGTAGTATATGAGTTGACGGAGCAGTATCCGGAAATGAAGAAAGCCGAAGGATTTACGGCAGTGTTGGCCAATGCAACGGAGGCGGCGGGTAATAAATTTATTATGATCATCGACGAATGGGATGCGCCGATCAGAGAGGCAAAGAATCGCCCTGATCTACAGAGAAAATATTTGGAATTCCTGCGTTCCTTGTTTAAGAACAGTGGGATGACAAGTAAAATATTTGCGGCAGCATACATGACTGGCATATTACCCATTAAAAAGGACGGTTCACAGTCAGCGATATCGGATTTTCAGGAGTACTCCATGCTCAAGCCCAGACAGTTTGCAGAATATGTGGGGTTCACGGAAGAAGAGGTTAGGAAATTGTGCCGTGACTATGACCGTGATTTTGAGAAGATGAAACGGTGGTACGATGGATACTTTTTCCGGGAACTGGCGACTGTTTATAATCCCAATTCGGTTATGAAAGCAATCCGCAATGACGATTTCGATTCCTATTGGACACAGACTTCTGCGGCGGAGAGTCTTATGGGATATATCAGCCTTGATTATGACGGACTTAGCAGGACGGTGGCGGAGTTGATTGGCGGAGCTGAAACAAAAGTAGATACAAAAGGTTTTGCCAACGATCTGGTGACTTTTCGAGATAGGAACGATGTGTTGACGCTGTTGATTCATCTGGGATATCTGGCCTATGATGAGGAGGCGCAGAAGGTTCGTATTCCCAATGAAGAGATTCGTCTGGAATTTGCAAGAGAAATACGACAAGTAAAGCGAGATGAAACCATTCGGCGGGTGCGGGAGAGCGAACAGCTCATCATGGCTACCGTGCGTCGGGACGAAGAGGCGGTAGCCAGACAGATAGAGAAAATCCATGAGGAAGAATCGCCGCTGTATTACAACAATGAACAGGCGCTGCGCAGCGTGATTAAACGTGCCTATTTCAGTTATGGGGACGAATATGTCATGCTTGAAGAGCTTCCGGCGGGTGTGGGGTATGCGGATATTGTGTATTTGCCAAAGAGGGATTCCGTATTACCGGTATTGATTGTCGAATTGAAGTGGAATCAGTCGGCGGAAAGCGCTTTGGAACAGATTAGAGACAGGCAGTATCCGGAGGCATTTAAGCGTTATGGAAGTGATATTCTGTTGGTGGGGGTTAGCTATGACAGAGAGGCACCGGCAGGGAAAAGAAAACATCAATGCAGGATAGAAAAATACAGAGAACCGTTGCCGGACTGAGAGGTCGATAAAAAAAGTTACAGGTACTATTGACAAAATAGAATAGTACCTGTATTATATTAAATGCATAAAGATACAGGTACAGGTATAAAATGAGAGAGGAATGATATGGATGATGTGTATACCGTTATTTATGAAAAGCTTTCTACACTGCAATGGCTCATGAAACGCCGCCAGATGTCCAGCCAGGCGCAGTCCGGGCCATTTGCCGATCCGACCAGGGGGCAGGGAAGAATCCTTGCCATGTTGAAAATCCAGCCGGAAATTAAGACGAGAGAGCTGGCGTATCTATTGGGCATTCGGCAGCAATCGCTGAACGAGCTGTTAAATAAGCTGGAAAAAAGTGGTCATGTGGAACGTAAGCCCTCTGATAAGGACAAACGGGTCATGGTTGTTCATTTGACGGAAAAAGGGAGACAGATTCAACAGCCTGAAACAGATTATCAGGAAATTCTCGACTGCCTGTCACCGGAGGAATTGCAGCAGTTTGGGGAATATTTAGACAGGATTATTGCAACGTTTGGAATACAGGAGATTGATGACAGAGAGGAGGATACGATAACAGCCTGGATGAATCAGGCAAGGGAGCGCATGGGCGGGGAACAGTTTGAACAGCTGATGTCTATGCGGGAGCGGGCCTTCGGTTCTTTTGGCAGAGGGAGAAGTCTGGCAGACATACCGGGAGCGGAACGCTTTTCGCCGGATTACGATGGTTTCATCCCGGATAGGGACGGATTTGGCGCATTTGGCGGCAGACCGGACAAATAAATAACTGAAAGGCACTATAGAAATTATAGCGATAAGTCCTATGGAAATAAATCCAGAGGGCTTAATTTTTTTGAACAGGGAGGAAAAGCAATGAATCCAATCATTGAAGTAGAACATTTTTCAAAAGCATACGGAGATTTCAAGGCAGTAGATGATATTTCATTTACGGTAGAGGAGGGAAGCATCTTTGCGTTTCTCGGACCCAACGGGGCATAGATTTATAGACAACTTTGCCTAAAGATTTGATACCAACACGCCGCTAATCGTTACACGGCGTTGTTGGACTTTATCAGTTCAAGGTTATGTTGGTTGTTTTCGATAAACTCAACAATCCGCTTGTGTTGGTCGGCAAAGTTAAATTGAATTGTAATCTCGTTGTTTTCGTGGACGTATATAGTGTCAATCAGTTCTACCAAAAGCCCACGGTCAAGGCTTTTCACATTCTCATGTTTCAAGAATGTTGTCAGATAAGGGTTGTCGTTTCCTACGCCCTTTTCTGATAGCTGAATTTCCGTTTGCAGGTTGGCGATTATGCCTTTTACCTGCTCTGCCTGCTGTTCAAACTTGGCTTTCATTCTAACGTATTCAGCACGGGTTATGTCCCCACATTTCCAGTCCATGTAAAGGTTATCTGTAACGCAGGTAAGTTTTTCAAGCTCCTTGCTGCGGTCTTTCAAAAGCTGCTGTAACCGCTT
>ERZ777305.2240-NODE-2240-length-17386-cov-2.423345_pt1 | contig 17386 bp, 12 predicted proteins | sample MGYA00374965_ERZ777305 | MGnify/ENA primary metagenome ERZ777305 (study PRJEB29328, sample SAMD00013331) | mouse gut metagenome | study: EMG produced TPA metagenomics assembly of the Metagenome analysis of fecal microbiota from mouse which was promoted... | reverse complement strand
ATGTATAATTACGGGCGAAAGTCTTGCCCAGGTTGCAAGCCAGACGATAGAGGGTATGACGTCGTCAAACAGTGTAATCGGCAAATTGCCGGTGTTGAGACCGTTATGCGGTTTTGACAAGGATGAAATTATCGAGCGCAGCAGAGCGATAGGCACATATACAACCTCGATTGAGCCTTATGAAGATTGTTGTACGGTGTTTCTTCCCGAGCATCCTGTTACCAGACCAAAATTGGCGGAGATCGAAGCAGAGGAAAGCAAGCTGAACGTTGCTTTGCTGATAGACGAAGCTTTGTCGAATATAGAAGTCATTAAAGTTTAAAAAGCGACGCCGATTTCGGCGTCGCTTCATTGATTATACCAATCCTTGTCGGCAATATCCGGGATTTTTACCTGAGGTGACTGTGTGGCATTTTGCAAATTAACGGAAGGGAGAAGAATTTCTTTCCCGTAATGCTTTGTGGTTCCGTCGTCATAGTACGGAGTAACAGTATAGGTATAGGTGCCTTCCTGCGGTTTGTCGACAACAGTATCTATCCATTTACCGTCATAGATGCATCGCTTTGCGTCATTTTCTATCCTATTTATTCTATATAAATAGTACTTTGTCTGACATAATCTGATATTTACTGTGCCTTTTGTGACCGAAATAAGCGGATCCGGAATAACCGGATTATTAAATCTGTCAGATTGCATAGTGGGAATATTGGAGTTTAAAACCTTTACTTTAAGCCTGTTAAGTTTAGGACACAGCGGGTCGGCAATTGTAATTTTATCGTCTTGATAATATTCTTCGCCGTCTATTTCCAATGTTGTCGTTCCGCTTTCGGTATCCGGTGCGGGCGGGTTGTGGTCTGTATAAACGCGATCCAAAACTTCCGATAAAACCGAACAGCATTGGTTTCCGCCTGTTACGGTTAATCTTTTATTGTCTCTGTCTCCCAACCAAACTCCGAAGCATTTTTCGCTTGTATATGCCATCGCATATGCGTCCGTGTTTCCGTTTTCGTTACCGCATGTGCCTGTCTTGGCGGCAACGTCGTAATTTTTTTTGAGTTTTTTTGCCGTTCCGTTTTGAGCGGTCTCAATCAACATTTCGTTTATTAAAGAGCAGGTTCCTTCCGAGTAAACATTATTTGCAAACTTTTCATGGGAATATATGGTTTTTCCGTCTTTTGCGATTATTTGCTTTATGAAGCGCGACGGGCAGTAAAATCCCTTGTTGGGGAAAACGGAATAACAATCCGCAATGTTTTTAAGGCTCATTCCGTATTTCATTCCACCGAGCGCCAAGCTAAGGTTTTTTTCTTCGTCTTCAAGCTTAACGTTCATTTTTGCAATATATTTTTCCGCTTTTTTTACTGTCAGCGCATTTAAGGTTTTAACGGCCGGAATGTTCAGACTTTGCGCAAGGCTTTGCGTTACCGTTACGGTACCGTGGTATCTTTTATCGTAATTTTCAGGTTCGTAACCGTTAAAATTTGTTTTTTCATCCGTTATTTTAGTGAAGGTATGAAGTTGTTTTTCTTCGATTGCGGGGGCATAAACAAATAAAGGTTTTACCGTCGAACCGGGTTGCCGTTTTGCGCCGTTGACTGTAGTTTTATATGCGTTTACTCCGCCGGTCGCGTTATCGGTTACAATAACCGAATTGTCGCACGGATATTGTGTATTTTCTATGAATTGTTGCAATTCTGTGTTCAGATACGTCTTTATCGTACATCCGTCTGATAATGTGTAAAAATCGAAGTCGATTTCTTCAAGCTCGTCGAACAAGGCGTTAATATAATCTCCGTATTTGGATTGTTTTGCCTTAGCGAGAGGGTCAAGCGGTTTTTCCGCATTGCTTTTATAGGCGGTCTCGTCAATGTAATTACATTCCGCCATTGCTTTGAGAACCATATTTCTTCTTTTAAGGCTTTTTTCGGGATTTTTGAAAGGTGAAAAATTGTTGGGCGAAGCCAAAAGCCCGACAATCGTTGCGCTTTCCGTAAGATTGAGATTCTCGGCTTTTTTGTCGAAGTAAAATTGCGCGGCGCTTTGCAGCCCGTAACAGCTATGTCCGAAATATATGGTATTGAGATACATTTCCAGTATATCGTTTTTACTGTATTTTTTTTCAAGCTGCCTTGTCAGTTTTATTTCGTTTAGCTTTCTTTTAATAGTTTTGTCGTTCGATAAATGAGTGTTTTTTATAAGCTGTTGGCTTATAGTGGATGCACCTTCTTTAAATGAGCGGGAAACAATATTTTTGTAAAACGCTTTGAGCATGCGCTTATAATTAAGCCCGTTATGTTTATAAAAATTTCTGTCTTCGGACGCAATAAACGCGTTAATAATATGCGGCTGCAAATCTTCGATGCTGACGCTTTTATTTTTACCTTCAAGCGACGCGCTTGTAATTTCGTTTCCGTTTTCATCGCAGATTATTACGTTTTGATGCGAACCGATAAGCTTGCTTCTATCCAAATAGGCGTCTTTTGTTATTACCGAGAATGTAAGAAGCAAAGCGGAAAATATTATCAGATACCCTAAAAATATCAGTCCGACTATCTTTAAAATCTTTGTCATTAAAGTTAGTATTTATAAAATCAAATAATTGTTGCAAATTTATTGAAAAAAGTTTTAAAAAATTGTATAATTGATTTTAACAGGAAGATCATGAACAAGTATTATCACATAGTTACATACGGTTGCCAGATGAATGTACACGAATCCGAAAAGATAGCGGGGATTTTAGCGGATCTCGGTTATAAAAGTTGCGATTCCGTCAATAGCGCCGACATAGTTGTTTTCAATACGTGCTGTATAAGAGAGAATGCGGAAAATCACGCATTCGGCAATATAGGAATGTTGAAAAAGCTTAAGTCCGAAAAAAAAGATATGATTATAGCCGTGGGCGGCTGCTTGCCGCAGCAAATGGGAAAAGCGGAAAATTTGCATGATAAATTTCCGTTTGTCGATATAATTTTCGGCACACATAACTTGCATAAGCTTAAAGAATATATAATTTCCAAGTCTTGCACGAGAAAGCCGGTTATACATATCGAAGATGATAGCGGAATTATCTGCGAGGGAGAAAATCCGTGCAGAACAAGTTATCCCAATGCCTGGGTAAACATAACTTACGGTTGCAATAATTTCTGTTCTTATTGTATAGTTCCGTATGTTCGCGGTCGGGAACGCAGTCGAAAATCCGAGAATATTATATCCGAAGTAAAAGGACTTGTTGCGGAAGGGTATAAGGAGATAACGTTACTCGGACAAAACGTGAATTCGTACGGTAACGGTTCGGACGAAATTTCTTTTGCGGAGCTTTTAAGAAAAATTTCCGCAATAGAAGGGGATTTCCGATTGAGATTTATGACAAGTCATCCAAAGGATTTTTCCGAGGAACTTGCCGAAGCAATTGCTTCCTGCGATAAAATTTGCAAATGTGTGCATTTGCCCGTTCAAAGCGGTTCCGATAGGATATTAAAGGCTATGAACAGAAAATACACCGTTGCTGATTACATTAAAAAAATCGAAATATTGCATAAATATGTTCCCGATTGCGCCGTTACTACGGATTTGATAGTCGGTTTCCCCGGTGAGACGGAGGAGGATTTTCAATCCACGTTGGAATTGGTTAAAAAAGTTGATTATTCTTCTGCGTTTACTTTTGTTTATTCCAGACGCGAGGGTACGGTCGCCGCTAAAATGGCGGAACAGATTCCCGAGGAAATTTCTAAAAACCGTATAATGCGGTTAGTATCGCTGGTTAACGGGCTGACAAGAAAACATTCCTGTTCATATGTAGGAAAAACCGTCGAAATACTTTGCGAGGGATATGACGAAAAAAAGGATATGTATCTCGGCAGAGACACTTACGGGAGAATGGGTTATTTCAAATGTGCGGAGAACGCAATAGGGAAATTTATTAATATTAAAGTTACGTCGGCGAACGGGATTTCGCTTATCGGGGAGAAAATTTAAGGATATCGGTTATGGCTCTTTCACAAATGATGCAACATTATCTTTCTGTAAAGGAAAAATATAAGGACTGCCTTATTTTTTACCGCTTGGGCGATTTTTACGAAATGTTTTTTGACGATGCGGTAAAAGCTTCGGGTTTGTTAGGCTTGACCCTGACCGGCAGGGATTGCGGTCTGGAAGAACGTGCGCCTATGTGCGGCGTGCCTTATCACGCGGCTGACTCTTATATCGCCAAACTTGTTTCTTTGGGAGAAAAGGTTGCTATATGCGAGCAAATCGAAGACCCGGCAACCGCCAAAGGAATGGTTGCCCGCGACGTCGTTCGCGTCGTGACGGCGGGAACTATTACCGACGAAGAGCATCTGGACGAAAAGTCCAGTAATTACATATCTTGCGCTTACAAAAACGGAAACGTTACTTCGTTGGTTTGGGCGGATATTACCACCGGCGAGTTGACTGCGGCGGAGTATGCGGGTAACGATTGTGTCAGGCAATGTATTTTGCAAATGTGCAAATTGAACGTCAAAGAAGTCATTTGTAACGACGAAATGCTCTTTGCTTCCAAAGACGAGCCTGAAATTACAAAGGGTATTCTTCCGCATTTTTCAAGTTATCCCGCATGGGCTTTTGATTATGCTTCGGCGGAAAGAAGTCTGTTGAGTCAATTCAACGCAAAGACTCTTTCTGCTTATGCGGTAGGCGATAAGCCGAATGCCGTATGTGCTTCGGGTGCTTTATTGGAGTATCTGAAAGAAACGCAGATGCGCGCATTAAAAAATATAGACGGCATTAATTATGTTCGGAATGAGAGCTATGTTCAGTTGGACAATGCGGCTATTAAAAATTTAGAGCTGATTAAAACTCTCGGAGAGGGTAAGAGATACGGCTCTTTACTGTGGTTGCTCGATAAGACAAATACCGCAATGGGCGCAAGGTTATTGAATAATTCCGTTTTGTATCCGTTGGCGCGCAAAGAGGATATAAATTACAGGCTTGACGGAGTGGAAGAACTGTTCGACTCAACGGTGGTCAGACTAAGTCTTGTCGATTTGCTGAAAGAAATAAAAGATATAGAAAGACTTAGCGGAAAAATAAGCAATAACAATATAATGCCCAGGGATTGTATTGCGCTTGCCCGTTCCCTGACGGTTGTGCCGAATATAAAAATGCAGCTTTCCGGCTTCAAATCGAAAATTTTGAAAGATATTTCCGTAAATCTTTGCGATTTAACCGGTATTGCGGAATTAATAAACAGCGCTATAACCGAGACCCCGCCGGCTCAGATGAAGGACGGCGGTTATATCAAAGACGGTTTTAACGAGCAGTTGGACGAATTTCGTCTGATGAGGAAGAACGGCGGTAATCTTATTATCGAAATGGAAGCACGCGAGCGTGATTGCACCGGAATAAGAAATTTGAAAATAGGCTTCAACAGGGTTTTCGGTTATTACATAGAGGTAACAAAATCGTTTAAAGATAACGTGCCGATGCACTACCAGCGAAGGCAGACGCTTGCCAATTGCGAACGATATACCACGGACGAACTTAAAGAGCTTGAAGAAAAAATTCTCGGCAGCGAAGAAAAGGCTTTAAAGCTTGAAGCCTGTCTTTATGAGAAGCTTAAAAGCGTACTTGAAGAAAATATCGGCAAGTTTAAAATTATATCGTCTGCCGTAGCGCTGCTTGATTTAATTTTAAGCTTTGCCGTGGTATCGAAGACCAATAAATACGTCCGTCCCGAAATGCTTGAAAGCTTTAAGCCTCTTGAAATTAAGGAAGGGCGTCATCCCGTAGTCGAAAGTATTTCCAAAGAAAGGTTTATCCCCAACGATACTCTGCTTGACGAATACGAAAACAGGACTATGATTCTCACCGGCCCCAATATGGCAGGCAAAAGTACTTATATGCGTCAGACTGCAATAATTGCCATAATGGCGCATCTGGGTTGCTTTGTTCCGGCAAGGGCGGCGCGTATACCGCTTATCGATAAAATATTTACCAGAGTAGGCGCAAGCGATAATTTAATATCCGACCAAAGTACATTTATGGTAGAAATGATTGAGGTCGCTTGCATTTTGCAAAACGCGACAAAAAACAGTCTGCTCATTTTAGACGAGGTCGGCAGGGGTACCAGCACATACGACGGCCTGAGTATAGCATGGGCTGTGATAGAGCATTTGACTGACAAAATAGGCGCAAAAACTATGTTTGCCACGCATTATCATGAGCTTACTGAGCTTGAAAATAAAATGCAAGGCGTTAAAAATTATAAAATTTCCGTAAAAGAAATTAACGGCGGCGTGGTTTTCTTGCGTAAAATCATGCGCGGCAGAGCAAACAGAAGCTTCGGGATAGAGGTTGCTTCTCTTGCGGGCGTGCCTGCCGAAGTCACTGCCAGAGCAAAAGAGATTTTGAAAAGCATAGAAAGCGGCGAGAAGGAATTTAATTGCGCAAATGACGGCGGCGCCGACGACGGAATAAAACCCGTTTCCGAAACGGAAAAAATATTAAGCGAAATAAATATGGATAATTTGTCGCCCATGCAGGCGTTTATGATTCTCGGCGATTTAGTCGAAAAGGTCAAATCATGAAAAAGATAAACATTCTTACAAAAAGCGTTTACAATCGGATTGCGGCGGGTGAAGTCGTTGACCGTCCTTATTCCGCGGTAAAAGAATTGATTGAAAACAGTCTTGACGCGGGAGCTACCCAAATAGATATTTATATCGAGGGCGGAGGGAAGAATCTGATAAAAGTTGTGGATAACGGTTGCGGTATAGAGCGTGACGACCTTTGCGCGGCTTTTTTTCCGCACGCGACAAGTAAAATTTTGTGTGCAGACGATTTAAATAATATTATGACGTTGGGCTTTCGCGGGGAGGCGCTTGCCAGTATAGCGTCGGTATCGAAAATCGAGCTTACTTCCGTTACTGCGGGGAATTGCGCTTATTCCGTAACGTGCGAGGGCGGAAAAGTCGGACAAGTCGTTCCGGCGGCGTTTGAAAGAGGTACGGCAATTTGTGTGAGAAATCTCTTTTACAATACACCGGTAAGAGCTAAATTTCTTAAAACAGACAAAAAAGAAGAAAGCGATATTACAAACTTCGTTACGCGCTATATTTTAGGTAATCCGCATGTTTCTTTTTGCTATTATGTTGACGGAAAGCTTACCTTACAGTCGTTTGGCGGAGGATTGGACGAGGCGCTGGCGCAGGTGTACGGCGCAAAGGTAATTTCCGAATGTTACAAAATTAACGCGGCAAAAGACGGGATAGTAATCAGCGGTTTTATCGGCAATCAGAATTATTTTAAATCAAATAAAACGTACCAGAGTTTGTTTTTAAACGGCAGATACATAGTCAATAATACGGTAAGCACTGCGGTTTCGAATGCTTATGCGAGTTATGCGATGAAACGGCAGTATCCGTTTTATGTTCTCAATATATCTGTTCCGACGGAAATGGTGGACGTTAACGTGCATCCTAATAAGTTTGACGTCAGATTTTTGGATAACAGGTTAATTTTCGGTGCGGTGTATTCGGTTGTTTCTTCGGTGCTTGACGGTACGGCGGGTGCCGCTAAATTTATCGTCGACAGCGTTAGAATACCCGAAATAAAGTCAACTTCGGACAGTCAATCCAACAAAGTTTACGGTTCGGATATTTTTGAAAAACCCGATACGGCTGTCAATGAAAATCTTAAAAACGAAACCGAAGAAAATAAGAAAATTTTCGATCCGTTTAAGAAGATGGTTATTTTTGACGACCATAAGCCCGTAAAAATGACCATTTCAAACAAATCGGTTTCCGAAGGGTTCGACAATTATGTCAAGCCTGCGGCGGTGCCTTTGAAAAGCGCTCCGGTTCAACAGAAAATAGAAGTTGCGGAATGTGTTTTCAAAGGAAGCTTGTTTAATACTTATTTAATTTACGAATACGGCGAAACGGCATACATTATTGACCAGCATGCCGCGCATGAGAGAATAATTTACGACAGACTTATTGCCAAAATGGAAAGCAGAAAAATTGAAAGACAAAGTATGCTTATTCCTTATTTGTTCGGGGCAAACCCGCAGGAATCGGAATTTATCGAAAACAATATTGAAATTATCCGCAACATGGGGTTTGATTTGAAACCTTTCGGGGTTGGCTCGTATAGGGTCGACGAGGTTCCTGCCGATTTGCAGGACATAAATTTACAGGATTTTTTCAATGATTTGTTATCCGATCTTAAAAATCTTAGGGAAATCAAGCTTGAAAGTATGCTTAAAGATAAAATAGCAACAAAAGCATGTAAGCATGCCGTAAAGGGCGGTATGCGTCTTACAGATGCGGAAGTGTATTCGCTTTTAAATTTGATGGACGGTGATACGGGTCTTAAATGCCCTCACGGACGGCCGGTTTGTGTTGCTTTAAATAAGAACGATATAGAAAAGATGTTTAAAAGGATAGTTTAATTTGAACAAACTTTTAATAATCTGCGGCGCAACATGTACGGGTAAAACGTCTCTTGCCGTTGACTGCGCTTTAAAACTTAATACGGATGTCGTTTCGGCCGATTCTCAGTTAATTTACAGAAATTTGAATATCGGTACGGCAAAACCTACGGTTGCGGAAATGCGCGGCGTTAAGCACCACATGATAGATATAGTTTCGCCTGATAAAAATTTCAGTGTTTCCGATTACGTTAGATTAAGCGAAGCGGTTATAGACAAAATTGATTCCGAAAACAAGATACCGGTTGTCTGCGGCGGCACAGGATTTTATATTAAATCCTTGATTTATGATTTAAGCTACGGTCATACGCCTGCCGACGAAGGTATCAGACAAAAGTATGCCGAAATTCTTAATGAAAAAGGGAAAGAGTATCTTTATAATTTATTAAAAAAGTGCGATAACGAAACCGCAGCCAAATTGCACATTAACGATACAAAACGCGTAATCAGGGCGCTTGAAATATATGAGATAAGCGGTAAAAGAAAATCCGATATACATGACGGTTTTAAACTTAAACGGACGTATTCGGCGTTTGCAATAGACTACCCAAGGGAACAGCTTTACGGCATGATAGACAAGCGGGTCGATTTAATGTTTGATAAAGGTCTTGTAGATGAAGTTGAAAATTTGTTGCGTGACGGTATAAACGAAAATAATCAGTGTATGCAGGCTATAGGATACAAAGAAGTGCTGTTTTGTTTAAAAAACGGTGACAATCAAAATACTATGCGTGACATAATTAAGCAAAATACACGTCACTATGCAAAACGGCAAATTACTTTTTTTAAAAAATTGGACGGAATAATTTGGTTAAAACCCGAAGAAGCGAATTGTGAAACCGTTTTGGAGCTGTATAATGAATAATATGAATTTTATAGAAAAATGCGAAAAGAAGCTTGAAGACAAATTTAAATCGGTAGACGAAATAGCTTATTTCAATCAAGTTAAGATACTTAACGCATTTAGCGATTTACGCGTCGCTCAACGTCATTTTAACGGGACGACCGGCTACGGCTACGATGACGATGGTAGAGATTGCTTGGGTAAGCTTTATGCTAAGATTTTCGGTGCCGAAGACGGAATAGTGTCACCGCATATAGTTTCGGGTACGCATGCTCTGACGGTTGCGCTTTTCGGACTTTTGCGCCCGAACGATACTTTACTTTGTGTCAGCGGAATTCCTTACGATACAATCAGAGGGGTTATTTACGGCGAGAATAACGGGTCGTTAAAGGATTTCGGAGTAAATTTCGAGTGTTGTGATTTAATTGACGGAAAGTTTGATATTGATTCGATAAGTAAAAAAATTGACGATAGCGTCAAAGTTGTTTATATTCAACGTTCGCGCGGGTACGAGTTGAGAGACGCGTTCTCTTGCGCGGAGATAAAAGAGGTTTGCTCTTTTATAAGAAAATGCGGCTTTACCGGTTGTATTTTCGTAGATAATTGTTACGGCGAGTTTGTTGAAAAAACAGAGCCGACGCAGTGCGGAGCGGACGTTATTGTCGGTTCTCTTATAAAAAATGCGGGCGGCGGGCTCGCATCGAGCGGAGGTTACATTTGCGGCAGTCGGAATTATATAGATTTAATCGGCAAAAGACTTACCGCGCCTTCAATCGGGCTTGAGGTCGGTTCGTATGCGGGCGGCTATCAATATTTTTATCAAGGGCTGTTCATGGCTGCCCATACGGTTGCGCAGGCGGTAAAAGGCAGTCTTTTAATAGGTCAGGCAATGTCGGCGTTGGGCTACAAAAATTATCCTTCGCTTGATAAAACGCCTTACGATATAACACGGGCAATTCAATTTGACAGCGCAGAAAAAATGATAAATTTTATCAGGGAAGTTCAATATGCTTCGCCGATAGACGGTTTTGTTACATGCGAACCGTGGGATATGCCGGGATACGACGAAAAAATAATAATGGCGGCGGGTACGTTCGTTTCGGGCGCTTCAATCGAGCTTTCTGCCGACGGACCGGTCAAACCGCCCTATATTGCGTATTTTCAGGGTGGATTAACGTACGAGCATTGCAAATACGCATTGGAAAGAATTTTAAATAAGATAAAAAGCAAAATTTAACCGTATTTGCGGTATTCTCGGAACTATGTATTCGTAAATAATAGGTTTTAATAGCACCAACAAAACGGAATTTGATAGAGTGTGTTTGTCAATGGAAAGCGAAATCGAGTATATAAAGCTGTTTATGGAATATGAGTCTGACGATTTGCCTTTGGTATATTTTTATGAAGTCAATTTGCAAGATAACCGCTTTATACTCAGAGAGATAGAGGTCTTCATTGACAGGACGGTAAAGCTTGATGATGATCCCTATCGTGAGGTTATACAGATGTGTCCAATCCCAACAGTTGATGAATTGAACGCAAAGGTATGGGGAGAGGGATTCTATGCAAAGATTATTTCCAAAGAAGAATTTGAAGAAATATGGAATACAGGAATTTATAATGAGAGCCTGACGGCTACCTGAATTCCGTTAAAAATTGTTTTTTAGAAAAGAAAAGATATAAAATATCGAGTTTAGTAAAAGGCGGTTAAAATATAAGGCTTCCGAAAATTCGGAAGCCTTATCGCTATATTTGGTTAATTAATACATGCCGCCCATATCGGGGTTTCCGCCCATAGGTGCAGCGGGCGGGGTGGGGATATCGGTCACGATACTTTCGGTTGTAAGCAATGTAGCCGCCACGGAAGCCGCGTTCTGCAGGACGGAACGTGAGACCTTCGTAGGATCGATAATACCGCTTTTAACCATATCGGTATACTCGTTTTTAAGCGCGTTGAAGCCGTAATTCTGTTTCTTTGCCGTGAGAATTGTGTTTACAACCACAGATCCGTCGAAGCCGGCATTTTTTGCTATTTGGCGAACGGGTTCCTCGATAGCCTTCATGACAATGGCTGCACCCGTTTTTTCGTCGCCTTCAAGTGTTTCTATAAGTTTTGCAAGTTCGGGAATGGTTGAAAGAAGCGCAACTCCGCCGCCGGGAACAATGCCTTCTTCGACAGCCGCTCTGGTTGCCGCAAGCGCGTCCTCTATACGCAGTTTTTTCTCTTTCATTTCAACTTCGGTTGCCGCACCGACGTTAATTACCGCAACTCCGCCGGCAAGCTTTGCAAGCCTTTCCTGTAATTTTTCCTTATCATAATCGGATGTGGTTTCCGCAATTTGCGCCTTAATGGAAGATACGCGCGCTTTAATATCTTTTGCTGCGCCTGCGCCGTTAATAATTGTTGTGTTGTCCTTGTCGACTTTTACCTGAGCGGCTCTGCCCAGCATATCGGTGGTAACGTCTTTAAATTCGTAACCCAAATCGCTTGAAATTACCGTACCGCCGGTAAGTATTGCTATATCTTCTAGCATAGCCTTTCTTCTGTCGCCGAAGCCGGGCGCCTTTACCGCTACGCAGTTCAAAACGCCTTTAAGCTTATTGACTATAAGGGCGGCAAGCGCGTCGCCTTCAACGTCCTCTGCAATTATAAGAAGTCTGGCGCCTTGCTGCGCAATAGGTTCGATTACGGGAAGAATTTCCTGTAAGGAGGAGACTTTTTTGTCCGTAATAAGTATATAAGGGTTATCGAGTACGGCTTCCATTTTATCCGTATTTGTGACCATGTAAGCGGAAGCATATCCTCTGTCAAACTGCATGCCCTCTACGGTAGTGAGCTCGGTTGCCATGGTTTTGCCTTCTTCAACCGTAATTACGCCGTCTTTGCCTACAATTTCCATTGCGTTTGCAATAAGCTCGCCGATTTTATCGTCACCGGCTGAAATCGACGCTACCTGTTGAATACCAAGCTTGTTTTCAACGGGTTTGGAAATAGATTTAACCTTTGCGACAGCCGTATCCACAGCGGTTGCAATTCCTTTTTTAAGTATGACAGGGTTTGCGCCCGCCGCAAGATTTTTAAGCCCTTCTTTGACGATTGCCTGTGCAAGAACAACGGCGGTGGTGGTACCGTCGCCGGCAACGTCGTTTGTCTTTGTCGAAACTTCTTTGACAAGCTGCGCGCCCATATTTTCAAACGGGTCTTCAAGCTCTATTTCTTTGGCAATAGTTACGCCGTCGTTTGTTATCAGCGGGGAACCGAATTTTTTATCCAGAACTACGTTTCTGCCTTTGGGCCCGAGTGTGATCTTTACCGTATCCGCAATAACGTTAACGCCGTTTTCAAGCAGCTTTCTGGCTTCGTCGCCGTATTTAATCTGTTTAGCCATAAATAAATCTCCTTATTTACAATTTTTATTCGACAATAGCCAAAATATCGCTTTGGCGGATTATCGTATATTCTTTTTCATCTATTTTAACTTCGGTACCGCTGTATTTGGAAAGCAATACCTTGTCCCCGACTTTAACCTGCATTTTCACTTCTTTTCCGTCGACAACGCCGCCGGGACCGACTGCTACTACCACGCAAGTGGACGGTTTTTCCTGAGAAGCGGAAGTAAGATACAGACCGCTTTTGGTTTTTTCTTCGGCTTTAAGCCCTTCAACAACAACTTTATCGAATAACGGTTTAATTGTCATTTTTATTTCTCCTCCGAACAAATTCTTTTTTGTTACAGATATTTTATAAACTTGCGTAAATAAAGTCAAACATAGTATTTCAAAAAATTGCAATTTTGCAAAATTTATGTTACCATAATATTATAAAAATTTTTCACGGTACAAAAATGGATAAGTGGGATAAAAGATTTATGGATATGGCCGAGCAAATCGGCAGTTGGTCAAGTTGCTTTCAGGAAAACAGGCACGTCGGCGCTATTATCGTTAAAAACAAACGCGTTATCGCAACCGGTTATAACGGCGCCCCTCAGGGCATTGAAAGCTGCGTTGACAAAAAAGAGTGTTTAAGAAAGAAAATGAATATAGAAAGCGGTACCAGACACGAATTTTGTTATGCCGTCCATGCCGAGCAGAATGCAATTATTCAGGCGGCAAGGGTGGGGTGCAGCGTTGAGGGCTGTACTTTATATTGCACTCACCAGCCATGTGTTATCTGCGCTAAAATCATAATAAATTCGGGAATATCGCGCGTTGTTTATAAAGAAGGATATCCCGATGAATTTTCGTTAAAGCTTTTCAACGAAGCCGGCGTAAAGCTTGATAAATACAGCGAATTATAAGGAGAATACTATGCAAAACCCTGTTGTAACAATAGAAATGGAGAACGGCGGCATTATCAAAGCCGAACTTTATCCCGAAAAGGCACCCAATACCGTTAATAACTTTATATCGCTTGCAAAAAGCGGATTCTATGACGGTCTTATCTTTCACAGGGTAATTTCCGGTTTTATGATTCAAGGCGGAGACCCGTCAGGCAACGGTACGGGCGGACCGGGATACGGTATTAAAGGCGAGTTTGTTTTAAACGGCTTTCGTCTTAACAATATTAAACATATCCGCGGAGTGCTGTCAATGGCGCGCGCGTCCAGTCCCGACAGCGCCGGTTCACAGTTTTTCATAATGCACCAAAACGCCGCTCATCTTGACGGTCAATATGCCGCGTTCGGCAGAGTTATCGAGGGAATGGAAACTGTGGATAAAATAGCCGCGTCCGAAGTCGATTGGAACGATAAGCCGCTGACGCCGCAGGTTATGCGCACTGTTACGGTAGAAACTTTCGGGGAAAATTATCCCGAACCTGTAAAATGTTAATCGGAGAGAAAATACATGTCGGATAATTCTGTTTATCAAAACCCTTTAATTACAAGATACGCAAGTAAGGCGATGTCGGAAAATTTTTCCGATAAAAAAAGATTCTGCTTATGGCGGAAGCTTTGGATTGCGTTGGCGGAATCGGAAAAAGAGCTGGGGCTGAATATTACCCAATCCCAGATCGAAGAAATGAAAAAATATGCCGAAGATATAAACTTCGATTTGGCGGAACAGTATGAACGCGAGGTCCGCCATGACGTTATGGCGCACGTCAAAGCCTTCGGCGCGCAGGCAAAGGAAGCCATGCCGATAATTCATCTCGGCGCGACAAGCTGTTATGTGGATTGCAATTCGGAATTGATTATTGCGTTCGACGCGTTGCAAATAATTAAAGCAAAGCTTGTAAACGTAATGGATAAGCTTAAAACGTTTGCAATCAGATACAAAGATCTTCCTACGCTGGGATTCACTCATTTACAGCCTGCCCAGTTGACGACAGTCGGAAAGCGCGCCGCGCTTTGGTTGCAGGATTTGACTATGGATTACAATAATCTCGTCAATCTTGAAGAAAGCTTTAAATTGAGGGGTGTAAAAGGCACGACAGGCACGCAGGCAAGCTTTATGGAGCTGTTTAACGGCGACGAGAAAAAAGTTAAAAAGCTTGAAGAACTTGTTGTTAAAAAACTCGGATATGATAAAGTTTACGGGGTTACAGGGCAGACGTATCCCAGAAAGTTCGACTACAATATGCTTTGCGTTCTTTCGCAGATAGCTCAAAGCGCGTATAAATTTTCCAACGATATACGTTTGCTTCAAAATATGAAAGAAATAGAGGAACCGTTTGAAAAATCTCAGATAGGCTCGTCGGCTATGGCGTACAAACGCAATCCTATGAGGAGTGAGAGAATATGTTCGCTTGCGCGTTTCGTTATTTCTTTACCCGCAAATTGCGCGATAACGGCGGGCACGCAGTGGTTTGAAAGAACTTTGGACGATTCCGCAAACAGGCGTATAGTCATAGCGCAGGCTTTTCTTGCACTCGACGGTATTCTTAATATTTATTTGAACGTTTCGGAAAACCTTGTGGTCTATGATAAGGTTATTGCGAAGCATATCGCGGCGGAGCTTCCCTTTATGGCAACCGAGAATATCATGATGGAATGCGTTAAGGCGGGCGGAAACCGTCAGGAGCTTCACGAGAAAATCAGGGTTTTATCGATGGAAGCGGGGAAAAACGTTAAAGAAAACGGGCTTGAAAATAATCTTATAGAGCTTATAAAAGCCGATAAAACTTTTGCGGCGGTACACGGAAAACTTGATAAAATTCTCGATGCGTCCAAATTTATTGGTAGAGCGCCCGCCCAGACCGTGGAATTTATTAAAAACGAAGTCGATCATATTTTAAAGGAAAATGCCGCCGTTCTCGGTCAAAAAGGCGACGTAAAAATTTAATAATAAAAACTTTTACGGTTATAGTATCTTAGTTATTTATTAAGATAATAAAAAACTTGCTTCATCAAATGACAAAGCAAGTTTGGCAGGGGAGACACGATTCGTAAGGAGCGTAGCGACGGAATAGCGATTGTTACGAAGTCAATCGCGTTACCTGCAACCGAGGTTGCGTGTTCAAATAAAAAAACTTGCTTCGTCAAATGACCAAGCAAGTTTGGCAGGGGAGACACGACTATATAAAAGTCTCAAAATTTAATAAAAAGCGTTAAAATAGCTTCATTTTTGCTAGAAAATTGCTAAATTGAAGCTAAATTTTTTTGATTTTTTAATAATTTGAAAATTTTTTAGGGCAACAATTTAATTGGCATTATGCACTTAATTGTTCAAAAAATTCTTATCATGTTTTTAAATTAGCATAGAATTTTGTCACAATTTGAATTTAAGATTTGCCATAAATTTATAGATAGATTTTAACAGGTGGCAATTAAAAAGTTCTACTTAGCAATTCGCGAATATGTGGCAAATGATAACTGGAGCAAAGAGATAGACGCAAACAGATGACAATATCAGCCGCTGTCTAATTATAGTTAAGATATCTGAGAATACTAAAATTTAATATAGTATTTCATAAAAAAACATAAGGATAAAATTTATGCAAATAACAAATATAGAATTCAATAATTATAGAAATTTGAATAACCTTACAATACAATTTCCAACTGATATTAGCTTTATAATTGGTGAGAATGGTATAGGCAAATCGAATATTCTTAATGCGTTAAGTAAAATATTTATTTATGGTAAATTTGCAGATTATGATTTCACTGATTCAACAAAAGAGATTATAGTACATATAAGTTTGGCATTATCTGACGAAGAGATAGGCAGTTTTGACGAGTATACAGATCCGTCCAATCCTAATAAAATAAATTTAGTCATTAAGCAAGAAATTGACGATACTGGCTTCAGTGTATATCATTTAGAAACTGGCGAGGAAATATCTCCACGCCTGCTAAAAAACGTATATTACATATATTATGATTCTTTAAGAAATCCCAGAACAGAGCTATCGTTTGAAAAAGATAAAGGAAGTGGAAGCTTTCTTAATTTTATAATTAAATATTTTTTGGAAAAGCATGATGAAGCTTATGTCAACAAAGAAAAGCTTTCAGAAATATTGACATTTATAAATAGTAGTATTGGTGACTTGCGAACGGTTAAGCGTAACAATGTAAGTGTGCATACGGATTCTAACAACATTAGTTTTTTGAATCGTGTCTTTCAACTATATGATTATAAAGATATTGAACTTAAAAATTCTGGTTATGGAATTCAGTTTAGTCTTTTAGTTATATTCTCTTTATTTGAAAGGTTGATTGATATAACCACCAAAGCAAAAAAATTAGGTCAACCATTAGAGAAAATTACTTGTATTTTGGCCTTTGACGAACCGGAAATACATTTGCATCCATTTGCTCAACGTGCACTTATTAAAGACTTGGTGGCTATTGCGCAAGGTAAAGATGTGGGGTTTAATAAAGTAATTAAAGAATTATTTGGAATAAATTCCTTTTCTGCTCAACTTTTGATAGTTTCTCATTCCGATAGAATTATCTCGGGTGGTTATGAAAATATTGTGAGACTGTATTCAGCTGGGGAGGATATAAAAGCTGTTTCTGGACAATCAATTAAGGTTGATTATGCTGAGCAATTAAAGAAGGATGAAAAACACTTGCAAAGATTGCTTCCCTATTTTTTGAAGCTTATTAAAGCCATCTCCATTCCAGAGA
>ERZ777305.2239-NODE-2239-length-17386-cov-3.341988_pt1 | contig 17386 bp, 17 predicted proteins | sample MGYA00374965_ERZ777305 | MGnify/ENA primary metagenome ERZ777305 (study PRJEB29328, sample SAMD00013331) | mouse gut metagenome | study: EMG produced TPA metagenomics assembly of the Metagenome analysis of fecal microbiota from mouse which was promoted... | reverse complement strand
CTTTGATGTAGGCAAGTACTATCTCGGCCTCCGTGCCGCAGATGGTCACGCCCTGCCGTGCGACGGCGGCTATCAGCTCTTCGGTCAGTTCGATTTTCTTCATAGAAACCTCCTAATATCCGGTGTCATCTTCGTATGCGTCGATGACATCATCCACATCACCGTGGCCCCGGTCAAGCACGGCATTGAATAAATCCCTCGCTTCTATATTGTGGGGAGTACACTCGCTTCTCCCGTATCTGGCATAATTATTGCATGAATACAGTACGCAGTCGATAACATCGGGGCGTTTCCTCCTGTTAGCGTTCATCGCCCGCAAAGCATAGCCGCAGTCCGCACACTTGATAACGCCTGCAAAGATATTCTTAAATCCCCCTGCGTTCTGTTCCCGTCTGCGGCTCGTCATAAGCTGCTGTACGGTGTCAAATTCCTCCTGGGGAGCTGTTTGGACAGTCTCCTTGCTGGCCTTCTCCAGACCGGGCCTCTTCTCCCTCACTCGGTCAACGACCCAGCTCAGGATGGCCCGGTAGTCGCTCTTGTAGGTCCTTCCCTTTGCTCCCTTGTAGTTGTCCAGCTCTTCGATGCAGGCCAGCGTAAACTGCTCTCCGAACTGGCTGACGAGCTTGTCATATTCCGGCTCAGTCATCTTGACGAACTCGGCATACTTCTTTTTCTCCGGCCCATCCTTGGGTTGTTCTTCAGAGCGTCATGCAGCTCTTTGTCTGAGTGGATTCCGTACTCTTCTGCCAGAATCCGCCGGAGGGTCGCAATATCCGCCATCGCTCAACCTCCGTTCATGGCCTTCAGGCCAATCAGCCGAAGCTCTCCGGCCGCCTTGATGAGACCGTCGAGATAGCTCAGGATTTGCTGAAGGTCTACCCGTTCGTCCTCTGAGATGACTCCATCTGCCGTGATGTCGATGAGCTTTTCCTTGACTTCCTCTACATCCTCCTGCCGGAGCTGCCTCAGCAGATTCAGCGTTGTGCGCTCTACTGACGAAAGCTCCGAGGACGGCATCGGAAAGCTCTTTCCGATGGGACACTCCGACGTACAGTACCAAGCCTTCAGCTCCGGGGCGTTGTAGAGGTCCGCCATCAGCACCACCTTGTCAACCGGGATGACTTTTGTGATTCCCAGCTCGTAGTCGGCAAGGCTGGATGCAGACACGCCGAGAGCTTCCGCTGCTCCTTCCCGGCTGGATAGCTTGTCGTTGTACTTTGCAGCCTCTTTCCTACACCGAAAGCATGGATTCTCACCGGCTTTCATAGCGTCACGCCCCATTTTCTTTACCTCCTCTCTGCGGTAAAATGACCATGTGAATGATTCCTGTGCAGATACTTACTAACTCGGTAAGCTGCCGTCAAAAAAAATAGTGTTGAACTGCTCAGGGGTAAGGTCAAGCTCCCTGACGATGACGAGCTTCTCATCGTCATTGAAGCTAATCTCGCCTCGCTCCTTCTTGCCGTAGGAGACCACGGACTTCCCGATGGCAGCAGCCATGTCCTCTTTGGACTTGCCCTTCCTCTTTCTGGCGTACTCCACTTCCAGTTGGTTCATTCTGCGTTCACCTCCTTCAGTATCTTCATTCTAACATACCATTCCGGTAACTGTCAATAGGTATTTTATAATTTTGGTCAGTTTTGTTTACTGGGCGTTTGAGATGATATATAATTGGTAAGTCATCACTTTCAGGAGGTAGCTATTATGTACGAAAAGGCCATGTTTGCGGAAAATCTGAAGAAAATCATATCACAACGAGGCACTACTCAGCGGGAGATTGCGGAAAAGCTCGGTGTCACCGAGACTACCATCTCCCGCTACGTCACCACCGGGCCGAAGGGTCGCACTCCCAACGTGGAGTCTCTGGTGGCACTGGCACAGGTCTTGAACGTCAGCCTTGACACTTTGGTAGGGGTGGAGCCTCCGGCCACAGCTCGGCAGGCCCCGGACGTGAAGATTCTGGTCTCCGCCTACGAAAAGGCGGCACTCGAACAACGAGAGGCAATCTGGTCTATGATGACCGCTTTCATGCTCCTCACGCCTGAGCAGAAGGTAGTCATCGAGGCCATCAACAATCAAGAAAAGACAGAAGCCGTTTGACACAGGGCAAAGTTATTTTCTTCGACAAATTCAAGAGGTGATGACATGAGTACGCTAAAAACAGGCGATGAGCATATCCGCTTTGACGGGATGCCGACTGGCTATCTTCTCAGTGACTTCTGGAGGTGGAGTTCCTCCGACCTACTCGACAACACCCTGCGTGGGACGTTCAGCGAGTTCATCGTGGGAACGGCGCTCGACCTTGACCTGACTACCGGCTTTGAAAACTGGCTGCCGTGGGACCTGACCTATCCATTCCGGTGGCAGGATTCTCTGGGTCAGACTTACGACGAGGTTCGCATCGAGGTCAAGAGCGCCTCCTACATACAGCCATGGGAGCAGAAGAAGCTCTCCAACATCATTTTCAGCATCCGCCCAACGGTGAAATGGGAGCCGGATGGACGCCGCTCTGACCAGCGCCAGCGGCAGTCGGATGTCTACGTCTTCTGTCTCTACGCTGAGACCAACCGGCGCACGGCCGACCCCCTCGTACTCGACGGATGGGAGTTCTACATCGTCCCGACGTGGAAGCTGGACGAAATCTGCGGACCCCAGAAGACCATCTCCCTCAACTCCCTCCGCCAGCTCGACCCTATCCGGGCCGATTATTCCGGCATCCAAGCTGCTATTGTGCAATGTGTACAAGGTGATGAGTGTACCCCCCGCCCCGGCATATTGCATAGTTTTTGTGCATTTAGCCACGTGATACTTGTATATTATTACAAGGCAGCTCACGATAGCCGAGCTGCCTTGTTTGCTACTTATTTTCGCTTTTTCTGGAGGTCTGACCATGAGGAAACCAGCTAAAAAGGCAGCCGATGCCGTGACTACGCTGAAGGCGGCCATCTACATTCGGGTATCGACGCAGTATCAGGTGGACCGGGCCAGCCTGCCGGTCCAGAGGGAAGAGCTTATCAACTACGCCAAGTACGCCCTCGACATCACCGACTGCGTGGTCTTTGAGGATGCAGGCTATTCCGCCAAGAATACAGACCGGCCGGACTACCAGCGCATGATGGCCCGTGTCCGCACAGGGGAGTTTTCCCATCTGCTGGTCTGGAAGATTGACCGAATCAGCCGGAACCTTCTCGACTTTGCCGCCATGTATGCGGAGCTGAAGAAGCTGGGCATTGTTTTCGTCTCCAAAAACGAACAGTTCGACACCTCCTCAGCGATGGGCGAAGCCATGCTGAAAATCATCCTCGTCTTTGCAGAGCTGGAGCGCAACATGACCTCAGAGCGGGTCAGTGCCGTCATGCTCTCCCGTGCCAATGACGGGATATGGAATGGCGGCAAGGTCCCTTTCGGATATGCCTACGACAAGGACTCCAAGCAGTTCTCCATCATCGAGGACGAGGCTCAGGTAGTGCTGCATATCTATGACCTCTACGAATCTGTGAAGTCTCTCACTACAGTTGCCAAGTCTCTCAACGAGAAGGGCGTACGCTCCCGAACCGGCAAACCGTGGAATCCCACCACCGTCTGCACGATGCTCACCAATCCCTTCTACGCTGGGACATACCGCTACAACTACCGGGACGAAAGCAGCAAGAGCTTCACCGTCAAGGACAAGGACGAATGGGTGCTTGTCCTCGACCACCACCCGGCTATCGTCACCCCTGAACAGCAGGAAATAATCGCAGGCATACTCCAAAGCAAGCAACGAGGATGGGCCGGGGCTGGGATGACCTACCAGCGTAAGAACATCCACATCTTTGCTGGTCTGCTTAAATGCGGATGCTGCGGCTACACTATGATTGCTTCCCCTGACCGAGAACGCTCCGACGGCTGGCGCCCGTCAGTATACAAATGCTCCCGGCAGCGTCGCTTCGGGGACTGTGACAACAAATACGTATCTGATGTCACTCTCGGACCCTTTGCCCTGAACTTCATCGCCAACCTCATCCGGGCCTCCAACTCCTTCGGCAAAAGCACCTCCATCGAGACGCTGGAGAAAAAGCTCCTGCGGGGGGATATGTTCTCTCAGGTGGACCACATCGAACGTCCCGGTCTCGAAGAGCTTTACACCCATCTCAGGAGTGGTTTTGACCCGCTGGCCTTTGAGACCCGCACAGTTGACGCCGCCGAGTCCGGCGCCGCCCTTCAGGAGCGTGACCTGCTGCTCTCCGAGAAGCGCAGGCTGGAGAGGGCGCTAAACCGGCTGAAGTCGCTCTTCCTCTACGGTGAGGAGGCGATGGCTGAGAAGGACTATCTGGTGGAGCGCAAGCAGCTCATGGACTCTCTGGAAGAAAAGGACGCCCGGCTTGAAGAGTTGGAGGCGGAGGTGGCATCCTCCATCACCATATCCGATGAAGAGTTCATGGCAAAGGCCAGTTACTTCATCCTGAGCCAGCAGCTTCAGGACAAACGCTTCGTAGACTACGAGAAATTCATACGCAAAATCGACCCGCAAATCGTCAAAGATTTCCTCAATTCCGTTGTCACAAACTTTTGTATAAAAAACGGGCTTACCGCCTCGATTCTCTTCAAAAACGGCGTCGAGCTTCGATTTTCTTACAATGCTCAGGAATAAGCAAAAAGCCCAGAAACCGCATGGCTTCTGGGCTTTCCAGCGTTTCGCTGGCAGTATTCATTTCAGGTCTCCGATAAACATCGCATCCCCAAAACTAAAGAACCTATATCTTTCCTCCACCGCTTCCTTATATGCCCTTAACACCTTCTCTCTCCCCGCCAGCGCAGACACCAGCATTATCAGCGTGCTCTCCGGCAGGTGGAAGTTGGTAATGAGCGCGTCTACCCCTCTGAACTCATATCCCGGATAGATAAAAATATCCGTCCAGCCCGAACTCTCCTTAAAACAGCCTTCTCGCTGGGCCACGGATTCTATCGTGCGGCAGCTGGTTGTTCCAACAGCAATTACCCGACCACCCCTCTGCTTTGTGCGGTTTATCAGCTCGGCCGCCGCTGCTGGCATATAGTAATGTTCAGCGTGCATCTTGTGGCCGGTTATAAATTCGGCGCTCACTGGACGGAAAGTCCCCAGGCCCACGTGCAGGGTCACATATCCAAGCTCTATCCCTTTATTTCTCAGCCTTTGCAGCAGTTCAGGGGTAAAATGGAGCCCGGCCGTGGGCGCGGCGGCCGAGCCCACTTCTTTGGAGTACACTGTCTGATAGCGTTCCTTATTCTCAAGTCTCTCCTTTATATATGGCGGCAGCGGCATCTGTCCTATCTTATCCAGCAACGTGAAGAAAACGCCTTCATATGTAAAGCGCACCAGCCTTCCGCCGTCTTCCTTCACTTTAACTACCTCACCGGTGAACAATCCGTCCCCAAATATAAAGCGACTGCCCTCCTTTGCCCGCTTTCCGGGTTTACATAACACACCCCAGGTGTCATTTCCTTTATTCTCCAGCAACAGAAACTCCACATGGGCCCCGGTGCCCTCCTTTACGCCGTATATTCTGGCAGGGAGCACCCGGGAATCGTTGAGTATAAGGCAGTCTTTAGGACCTAAGAGCTCCGCTATCTCATAAAAATGCCGGTGCTCCACCTCGCCGGTCCGCTTATCCAGGATCATGAGCCTTGAGGCATCCCTGGGCTCTATGGGCGTCTGGGCTATAAGTTCTTGTGGCAGGTCAAAGAAAAAATCACTGGTTTTTATTGGTGTTGTTTCCATGCGTTCACTCTCCAAAGGAAAAAATCATAGTATATGCTGGCTGAAAAAATTGACAAGCGGCGCAGACTAGAGTATAATAAACAAAATCGATATAGGGTTTATTATAAACGATTACCGGCAGTTTTTCAACCGGTTTTCCATTTTAGGCATGAAAGGAAGAAGAAAATGAAACAGTATCGCGTAGGTATAATTGGATGTACAGGTATGGTGGGCCAGCGTTTCGCCACTATTTTAAAGGATCATCCCTGGTTCAAGGTGACCGCCCTTGCCGCCAGCGTCCGGTCAGCTGGGAAGACCTATGAGGAGGCCGTAGCGGGCCGCTGGGCAATGAAGGAGCCCATACCCGAGGATATGGCAAAGCTGCTGGTCTATGATGCTCAGGCCGACATGGAGAAGGTGGTCTCTCTGGTGGACTTTGTGTTCTGCGCTGTAAATATGAAGTCCGAGGAGATAATAGCCCTTGAGGAGGCCTACGCAAAGCTGGAGTGCCCGGTCATCTCCAACAATAAGGAACACCGGGGCACCCCCGACGTTCCCATGATAATCCCCGAGCTCAACGCCAATCACCACCAGGTTATAGAGCACCAACGCAAGCGCCTGGGCACAAAGCGAGGTTTTATCGCCGTAAAGTGCAACTGCTCCCTACAGAGCTATGTCCCGGCCATACACCCCCTTCTGGACCTGGGGGTTACCAAGGTGCTTGCCTGCACCTATCAGGCCATCTCCGGGGCAAGCAAGACTTTTGATACCATGCCGGAGATTATCGACAACGTGATACCCTATATCGGCGGCGAGGAGGAAAAATCTGAGCGGGAGCCCATGAAGATTTGGGGCCATGTGGAGAAGGGAGTTATCGTCAACGCCACCTCTCCTTCTATCACCTCCCAGTGCCTGCGGGTGCCAGTGAGCGACGGGCATATGGCGGCGGTGTTCTTCTCTTTGGAGAACAATGTGGGCAAAGAGGAAATCATTAAGCACTGGCGGGAGTTTAAGGGCCCCGCCCAGGAGCTGGAGCTGCCCAGCGCCCCCAAGCAGTTTATCCACTACTTTGAGGAGGATAACCGGCCCCAGACAAAGCTTGACAGGGATATTGAGGGCGGCATGGCTATCTCCGCAGGACGGCTGCGGCCCGACACCCAGTACGACTATAAGTTCGTCTGCCTTTCTCACAACACTCTGCGCGGCGCGGCAGGCGGAGGGCTGCTTATGGCCGAACTGCTGTGCAAGCTGGGGTACTTTGACTGAGCCTTTCACTTAAATCTTGGGAGGAATCCGTATATGAAACATACCGTTTTTACCGGTGTAGGCACTGCCCTCATCACCCCTTTTAACCATAGAGGAGAAATCCTTTGGGAGGAACTGGAAAAGCTTGTGGAGCTCCAGATAAGCGGCGGTGCTGACGCTATCATTGCCTGCGGCACCACAGGTGAAGCTGCCACCATGAGCAGCGAGGAGCATTTAAAGGTCATCGCCTTCATTATTGAGAAGGTCAAGGGTCGGGTGCCGGTTATAGCTGGCACCGGCAGCAACGACACCTGCTTCTGCGTGGACCTTTCCCTGGAGGCGAAGGCCCTGGGCGCGGACGGCCTGCTGCTGGTGACGCCGTACTACAATAAGACCTCGCAGAAGGGGCTTATTGAGAGCTTCAACTATATCGCGGACTGTGTTGAAATGCCCTGTATTCTCTATAACGTGCCCGCCCGTACCGGGTGCAATATACAGCCCTCCACCTATAGGGAGCTGGCAAAGAACCCATATATCGTGGCCACAAAGGAGGCCAACGGCGACACGGCCGCGGTGGCGCGAACCATTGCTTTGTGCGGAGACGACCTGACCGTGTACTCCGGCGAGGACAATCAGGCCCTAGCAATTATGGCTCTTGGTGGCAAAGGCGTTATCTCTGTGTTTTCAAACGCCCTGCCCGGCGAGATGCACCGTCTGAGCGAAGCTATGCTCATGGGCGACCTGACCGCCGCCAGGCAGCTGAACAGCCGGTATATCGACCTGATGGACGGCTTCTTTATGGACGTAAACCCGATCCCCATTAAGGAAGCCCTGCATCAGATGGGGATAATCTCCACTAACTTTTGCCGTATGCCGCTTACCACCATGCCCGACGATAAAAAGGCGGCACTGGAAGCGCTGCTTAAAAGGCATGGCTTGGTGCAGTAATAGCCTGAAAGCATAAAGTATAATGAACGGATGTGAAAATATGACCGATATTCTGCTCTGCGGCTGTTCAGGTAAGATGGGTACGGCTGTAAGAAATATTGTAGCAAACCGTCAGGACTGTCAAATCTCTGCGGGTTTTGATCAAGTCCCGATGCAACTGGATTTCCCAGTATACACGGCTATGGAATCCATTGCGGAACATGTGGATGTTGTGGTGGATTTCTCCCATCCCACCGCTCTTGAGTCCCTCCTTCAATACTGTAAAAAACACAGCACACCGGCTGTGCTGTGTACCACGGGGTATTCTGCGGAACAGGTAAAAAACGTAGAGGAGGCCGCCAGGGAGCTGCCAGTGTTTTACTCCAGAAATATGTCCTTGGGCATAAATTTGCTTATGGAACTGGTAAAGACCGCCGAGAGCGTGCTGGGCGACGGCTTTGATGTAGAGATCGTCGAAGCCCATCATAACCAGAAGATTGACGCTCCCAGCGGCACAGCCCTGATGCTGGCCGACGCTGTAAATGGGGTGCGGGAAAACCGTATGAAATATACCTATGACCGTCACTCCCAGAGAAAAAAGAGGGAGCAAAATGAGCTCGGAATACACTCCGTCCGGGGCGGCACCATTGTGGGCGAGCACCAGGTGATCTTCGCCGGACAGCATGAGGTGATAACCCTCTCCCACTCCGCCCAGTCCAAAGAGCTTTTCGCTGTGGGCGCGGTGAACGCCGCCGTGTTTATGGCCGGGCGTGGGCCGGGGCTTTACGACATGAGCGATCTGATCCGGGACGGCATATAAAAAGGAGGATAAGACAAAATGGGTGCAAACACTGTGATAAGCACCGTGGACAATATCACCCTGGTGACCCTGGTGGGCTTTCCCGCCCAGGTGGACTCCATTGCCACGATACTCAAATCTATAGCCGAGTACAACATCAACATCGACATGATCTCCATGGCCCCAACACACGGGGCTTTCACGGGGCTTTCCTTTACCATCTCTGACAATGACTTGGTGGAGGTGCTGGCCTTCACTACAAAGCTGAAAAAAGAGACCAACGTCAATGTGATAGTCAGCTCTGTGAATCACAAAATTTCCGTGTACGACCCGGCAATGAAGAATACCCCCGGCATTGCAGCCAAGGTGTTTGACGCCATTGCTGGGACAAAGGCCGATTTGCGGCTGATAACCACCTCAGAGGTGGAGATTTCCCTGCTGGTCACTGAGGCTGACTTCGATACCGTATTGTCAGCCATCCAGAATGCCGTGCTATAGGAACTTATTGATTTGAATATTAAAGAGAGCTTTCCGGGTGTTCGGAAGGCTCTCTTTTTTATATGGCCCCAGCTATCCATACTATGACAGGGAACAAATAAACTGCCATAATAGCTACGCCAAAGCCCAGCCCCAGCAAAACAGGGGCACATCGGTACCACGTGGCCTTTAGCTTGACCGCCAGCCGCTTTTTACAGAACAGCCTGCATAATACCAGCAGAACTATCGTGGACGCGCTTATAGCTGCCCCTGGCAACAGTCCGGCGGGAATATAGCTGACTATAATTTCATTGCGGCCCGTTGACAGAGGTATCTCCATAAAACAGTCCAGCACCTGTTTGGGGTGCACCACCCGGCCGTTCACCTGAACCTTCATCCCGCTGTACTGCGGCACTGACAGGAAAAGCACCTGTCCCTCTTGTGCCTCCACACTGCCAGCTATTCTTCCTTTATCGTACCGAAGTTCAGCGTTTACAAGGGAGTCCGTCAGCGGCTTTGTATCTTTTAAGCCCCACACGCCAAAGGAACATACCCGCATCCGCTTCTTAACGGCCACCTCCACTGTAACAGTCTCATTTTCAAAGCTGCCCAGCCAAAATATGCCGTTGCAGCGCTGGGTTGGGTAGTTTTCAGCTACTTCTTCTCCGTTCACCTTTATAGAAAATCCATCGTTTATCGCCTCGCGCAGGTTGGTGGATATACAGTCGAAAGCGTCGAAGTACAAGGTTTCCCTCTGCCCCACCTGTATCTGATATCGAAAAACGCCCTCTTCTAAAGCTATCTTGCCGTTCTGCTCCAACGGCAGGCCCTCTATCGGCTCATAGCGCGTGAACAGCAGCTGGCCGGTGATGCGCTCACACAGCTCATTTTGCAGCTGAATACGGTCCCCCAGCTCCAGATTTTCTGGCAGCGCTCCGGCAGGCACAATATACCCCAGGCCCCCGCTGCCTGTGGGAGTCCAGTTAAGGCTGCCGTCAATCACATATTTATTTGACATGAGGATATCGCTGACAAGAGTGCCGCAGCAGCCTGAGGTCTCCATCCAATAGGAGGAATACCCCAGCTTTTTCATTACGGCAAGATAACGCGCATCAGTTAGGGACGTATAGTGGTTCAGCGTGGGATACCCCATACCCCCCAACAGGTTTACATGACAGAACTTGCTGTCCTGTTTTACCCGGTACAGGCTGTCGTCATCAATGGGTGGAGCTGATAGTACAGATAAACTGTTAGACGGCACATTGGCCGCAGAGCCTATAAATGCCGGTACTTGTACGATTGATTGCAGCAGCACAAGCGCCAGTAATGCCCGGGAGCCGAAGCGGCGGGAGCAGCCTCTTGTGTGCGCGAAGCACACTACCAGCAAAACCGCCAGACATGCCAGCCAGAATACGGAAAGATATAGGAACCCCTTGTCGCTTACCCATAAGGTTGATGTATACGAGCTTATTTCCTCAAAATGAGTATATAGGATATAAACTCCCAGCATCGCCGGCAATAAAAGTATCAGCGCTAACCATTTTGGCCGGCGTTTTGAGCTTTCGGGTAATGAGCTTAGACTCAGAGCCAGATACCAGAGCCCAAAGAATACAGGCATATACCCATACCGCACCGGGAAGGCCTGATAGCTGCCCATATGCCACAGCTTATTTACCGGCTCTAGCAGTATTGGTAACACCGTAATGCCCCAGCACAGCCTTATGGCCCCGGTCTTTGCGCTTCTGGAGGGTACAAATAGTGGCGTGACGGCTCCTATCGTGCACAACAGTACCGGTAGCGTCGTACCCATCTTTGTAAACATCCTGCCGGATTGTACTGACTGTACTACACCGCCCCCAGTACGCGCCGATGAAAGGCACTGTAGTAGCGAGGGCAGCCATACCACTGCCGTTGCCAACAGTGCGGCTATCGCGCCGAATCCCAATTTGCCCGCCAGCTCACCCCGCCGCTCCTTCGTGGCACAGCGGAAGATGAAAACCGTGCCGAATATTATCATGCCCAGAAGCAGCATATAGCTAAGATAATAGTTAAAAACAATGTTCAACGCAAAGCATACTGCAAGCAAACACACCCTGCCCTTCTCCATCAGTTTGACAAAGCCCAGCATAGTCAAGGGAAACAGATAGAGTATATCCAACCACACAAGATTCTGGTAATACATCAGACCATACCCGCATAGCCCATAGCCGATACACAGCGCTAGATGGGCCGGCAACTCCAAAGACGGGGTTTCATGCCGGAAAAATATGGAGGCCGTGGACGCAGCCAGGGAGAGCTTTATAAGCACCAGCACATTTACCAAAAGGTAGATATCCGCCTTCTCCACAAACAGCACCGACAGATGCAGCGGACTTGCTAGAAAGAAGAAAAATACTCCCCAGAAGCTCATGCCCCCGGCGTTCTGCATATTGAGGAACCACCCGGCTTTTCCGGTAAAGACCTCTTTCATCTCCATCAGCAGTGGTATGACCTGCTGTGACATATCGCACCAGGAGAGGGTCTTTCCTCCAAAGGGATATAGGCCGAAGACGATATATATAACGCTTAGAAGGGCCGCACAGCATAGGGCGGCCGAAAAATGGATAAGGCATACTTTTCTCATAGAGAAAGTATGCCTTATTTTTGTTAAGCTATTCCAAATTTTCTGTTTGGATTTTATGTCGGATACATTACAAGTTTCTTACAGCACCGCCTTATGGAACACCTTCTTACCCTTCTTTATGACAAGCCCCTCTTTCAGCTGGCTCTCGGTGAAGTTTGCCGAAATGTCAGAAACCTTCTCCTCATTGACAGTAACGCCACCCTGCTGGACAAGTCTGCGGCCCTCTCCCTTAGAGCTGGCAAGGCCGGTCTTCACCAGCAGGTCAAGGACACCTACTACGCCGTCTGTCAAGTCGCTCTCAGCAAGCTGGGTGGTGGGCATATTGGCGGTATTTCCCCCGACGCTGAACAGGGCCCTTGCGCCCTCCTGGGCTTTATTGGCCTCCTCCTCGCCGTGGACCATTCTGGTAAGCTCGAAAGCCAATATCTCTTTGGCCTGATTTATCTGGCTGTCCTTCCAGTGGGCCATCTCGTCTATCTGCTCCAGAGGCAGGAAGGTGAGCATCCTGAGACACTTTATAACGCTGCCGTCGTCCACGTTGCGCCAATACTGGTAGAAGTCGAAGGGCGAGGTCTTGTTGGGGTCCAGCCACACGGCGTTGCCGGCGGTCTTCCCCATCTTCTTGCCCTGAGAGTCGGTCAGGAGGGTTATGGTCATGGCGGGCGCGTCCTTCGAGAGCTTGCGGCGGATAAGCTCCGTTCCGCCCAGCATATTGCTCCACTGGTCGTCGCCGCCCACCTGGACGTTGCAGCCGTTATGCTTATACATATGGTAAAAGTCGTAGGACTGCATGATCATATAGTTGAACTCGAGGAAAGACAGCCCCTTCTCCATTCTCTGCTTGTAACAGTCTGCCCGAAGCATATTGTTCACCGAGAAGCAGGCCCCCACCTCCCGGAGTATCTCGATATAGCCGATGTCACAGAGCCAGTCGGCGTTGTTGAGCATTATGGCCTTGCCCTCGCCGAAGTCGATGAACTTCTCCATCTGCCGGCGGAAGCATTCGGCGTTGTGGTCTATGTCCTCTCTGGTCAGCATAGGGCGCATGTCTGTGCGGCCCGAGGGGTCGCCTATCATGGTGGTGGCCCCGCCGATAAGGGCGATGGGCTTATTCCCCGCCATCTGTAAGCGCTTCATCATGGTAAGGGCCATAAAGTGCCCGGCGGTCAGGCTGTCGGCCGTGCAGTCGAAGCCGATATAAAATACCGCCTTGCCGTTGTTGAACAGGTCCCTTAAATGTCCCTCGTCGGTGGTCTGGGCAATGAGCCCTCTGGCCTGGAGTTCCTCAAAAATCTGCATTTTTCTCATCCTTTCTCTCTTTCTATCACTTTTTCATATCCAACCTCATCCATTCCCGGCCGGATATTGGTGACCTCACCGGTGCGCCTGTAGCCCAGGCTCTCATAGAACCGGCACAGCCCAGGCTCCTGGAGGATGGTGCCCAGGGACCAGCGCTGGTTTTCCGGGTACAGCTCCTCTAGCAGAAGCATGGCCTTATGGCCCACGCCCCTCCCCTGACACTCAGGCATTATACCTATTGGGGTTATGTGCAGGGCGCTTTCGGTATGTTTCACGCCAACATACCCCACCTCCCTGCCGTCCAGCAGGATAAAGTAGTAGTCCCTCTCCGACAGCTTGCGCCTTAAGTTTGACAGCAGCTCCATGGCCGGGTTTGTGTCATAGTCCTGATACTTCTCCAGCAGAGCATTGAACGCAAGTTTCTGCACGGCCAGCAGGGCTTCGGCATCCTCCAGTCCCGCTGGTTTAAGTGTTACCATATTCATCACCTTCCCGCCGACGCAAAAAGCCCTCTGTAAAAGCCAGCGTCAGCATAGCTTTAACAGAGGGCGAACATTGTCGCGGTACCACCTCAGTTCACCGCGGCCTCACGGCCCCGGTCTCGACAGGTACGACAGCTTGAGATACAGTAGTATCGAAAGCTATTATACCCTGGCGCTGTAACGCGCGCCGCGCGGCTTTCCCTACTTTTGCGTTCCGAAAAGCGGCTCAGGAAGGTATCTTCAGCACCGCCATGCTCCCGCTTGCACCAACCGCGGGCTCTCTTTGCCATATAGAGCGGCTCCTACATATTTCCGTCACAGCCATTAGCGCTATTTTAACCTATATTTCCTGGTTTGTCAAGCCCTTTTCAACATTTCCCCGGCCATATCCAACTGGAGCTGGGTTATCTCCTCGCCGCCGATTATGCGGGCCAGTTCCCGCTTACGGCCCTCCAAGTCCAGGGGCTCCACCTGGGTGTAAGTACGGCCTTTCTCCACATGCTTGCTGATGCGCAGGTGGTGGTCGGCCATGGCGGCTATCTGAGCCAGGTGGGTGATACAGAGCACCTGGCGGTTCTCGCTGACCTGCCGCAGCTTCTCCCCGATGCGATTGGCCGCCGCTCCGCTAACCCCCGCGTCCACCTCGTCGAAGATAAGGGTATCTATCTTATCTCTGCCGGAAAGCACCGTCTTTACCGCCAGCATAATGCGCGACAGCTCGCCGCCGGAAGCTATCTTCGACAGGGGCTTCGGCGGCTCGCCCTTATTGGCCGATACCAGGAATTGCAGCTTGTCACAGCCGGTAGGCGTAAGTGGTACGCGCTCTATCTGGGTGATGAACTCCACTCCGGGCATATTCAAAAATGCAAGCTCAGCCTTAACCTGTTTTGTAAAGCGCTCGCCGGCGGCCCGGCGCTTTGCCGAAAGTTCCTTGGCAAGGGCGATGGCCTTCTGCTTTTCCTGCTCGTATTCCGCGCCAAGGCGCTCCTTTTCCTCGTCAGAAAACTCTATCTTGTGAAGCTCCTCCCGGCAGTCCTCCAAATATTGGAGCATCTGCTCCTCGCTCTCGCCGTACTTTAAGCCCAATCGGTACAGAAGGTCCAGCCGCCCTTCTATCTCGTCCAGGGCCGCCGGGTCAAAGTCTACCGAAAGACTCTGAAGGGCCACCTCCGCGTCCTCCAAAAGAAAGCCCGCCTCCCGCAGCTTCTGCACTGGCTCCTCCAGCTGTGACATATATCCGGCTACGCGCTCCAGCTCCCCGGCGGCGGCAGACACGTCAGAAAGTATGCCGCTGCGCTCCTCGTCCCCGGAGAGCAGCCCCTTTACCATCTCTATAGCCGAGGATATGCGCTCGGAATTTCTGGCGATGTCCCTGCTCTCCGCAAGGCTTTCCCTCTCGCCAGGGGTGATGTTTGCCCCCTCCAGCTCCTCTATCTGATAGCGCAATAGGTCCCTCCTGCGGCTCTTCTCGTTCTCGTCCGTGTTCAAGTCACGCAGCTGCCGCTGCAATTCCCGCAGCCGCTTATAGCTCTGCCGGTATTTTTCCAGCAGAGTTTCCAGTTTGCCGAAGCTGTCAATATATGTCATATGCAGCTCTGGGGACAGCAGCTCGTAGCTTTCGTGCTGGCCGTGGATGCCCACAAGCCTTGGGGCGATGCTCTTGAGCATGGAAACCGTTGCAGGTGCGCCGTTCAGCTTGCAGGCGGACTTACCCTCAAGCTTAATGTCCCGCTGTACAAGCAGAGAACCGTCCTCCTCCCTGGGCACGGACATACCGTCCAAGATAGCTAAAACGTCCTCCGACAGCCCGGTAAACATGGCCGAGACTGACGCCGACGACTCCCCCGTGCGCACCAGTTCCTTAGAGGTACGCTCTCCCAACACGGCGTGGAGGGCGTCGATTATCATGGATTTGCCTGCGCCGGTCTCGCCGGTCAGCACCGTAAAGCCGGGTTCCAAATCGATGGAGGCCCTCTCTATAACGGCGGTATTGTTTATAAACAGCTCTGAAAGCACGTGCGAAAGCCTCCTGTTCCTGTGCTTTTGATAATCATATGAGCTTTTGAAGCTCCTCCATGGTTTGCCTGGCGGCTGTCTCTGTGCGGCATACCACCAGGATTGTGTCCTCCCCGGCAAGGGTGCCTACAAAATCCTTCCAGTACATGGCGTCCATAGAAGCACAGACCGCCTGGGCCATGCCGTTCATGCACTTTATCACCAGCATATTCATGGCATAGTCCACAGAAATCGCACTGTCGGTAAACAGCGAGTGGAACTTTGACGACATATCCGCATTGCCTTCGCTGCCGGTGGAATATTTGTACCTGCCGCTGCCGGACAGGGTCTTTATCAGGCGCAGCTCCTTTATGTCCCGGGAAACGGTGGCCTGGGTCACGTCGAAGCCGGCCTCGCGCAGATGGCGCAGAAGCTCGTCCTGGGTCTCTATATCGTGCTCTCGTATCAGTTCTAAAATCTTTGCATGTCGACGGGTCTTCATTCTGGGTCCTTTCCGGCAGATATAATCTCAGCCTTATTTATTGATTTTCCAGCAGCTTTTGGTTCAGAATGTCGTAAAAGCTGTTGTTCGTAAGTTTAATAAACCGGGCATAGCGCCTGGCCCGGGTGAAGACAAGCCTGTCCCCGGCCCGCAGTTCTACCGGCTCCGCGCCGTCCACGGTTAGAAAGAGCCTGCCCCGATTGCGTGGTATATCCACCACAAGTCGGGTGTCCGGGGCAAAGGCCACGCTGCGGTTAAAGAGGGAGTGTGGGCAGATGGGCGTGTATATCATGCAGTCCAGCGTGGGCTCCACCACAGGCCCCCCCGCCGAGAGGGAGTAGGCAGTGGAGCCTGTGGGGGTGGCCACAAGAAAGCCGTCGGCCCGGTACAGATAGCTGGAGTTGCCGCCTATGGCCATTCTGTACTCCACTATCTTGGCAAGCTCTGCGGACACCACCGCATCGTTAAGAGCATAAAACCTGCGCTGGTCCTCCTCCGAGTACAGAGAAACCTCCAGCATCATCCTGCGCTCCTCGTGCCACCGGCCTTTTATGAGCTTTGACAAAAGGTGCATCTGCCCGGGCTCAAGGCCGGCGGTAAAGCCCAGCTTTCCGGCGTTGAGCCCCAAAAGGGGTATGTTCAGCTCCGCCGCCAGCTTTGCCGCGCTGATTATGGTGCCGTCTCCGCCCACTGCCAGCAGTACGTCGCAGTCCCGCAAAAGCTTTGCGGCCTCACCCCGCTGGGCCCCCTCCCCATACATGCCTGATATAGAAACAGTCTCACAGCCTGAAGCGACTAGTAATCTGGCAGCCTCCTCAGCAAGGGAGGGCGCCTGCTTTTTTACAGGGTTTGGGGCTATGGCTATTTTCATAGGGTCCCACCTCATTTATCCAAGCTGGCGTGTGACGCCGTCACAACCTCTTTTGCCTTTGGCACGCCCGCACAAAGCTCAGGCGAATCAGACCGCTCCAGTAATATCAGGTACTCGATATTCCCCTCCGGCCCCTTCACAGGCGAAAAGTCCAGGCCCAGCACGGAAAATCCATTATTAATAGCGAAGCCGGTTATCTTTTCAATGACATCCATATGCACCGCCGGTTCACGAACAACACCTTTTTTGCCTACCTTCTCCCGGCCCGCTTCAAACTGAGGTTTTATCAGGCAGACGCCCCGGCCCTTCCCAGAGAGAAGCTTGCGTATGGCGGGCAGTACCAATGCAAGGGATATAAACGACACGTCCACCGAAAAGAAGCCTATATCCTCCGGCACCTGTTCCCGGGATAGATAGCGGGCATTGGTGCGTTCCAGGTTTACCACC
>ERZ777305.2238-NODE-2238-length-17389-cov-42.587977_pt1 | contig 17389 bp, 19 predicted proteins | sample MGYA00374965_ERZ777305 | MGnify/ENA primary metagenome ERZ777305 (study PRJEB29328, sample SAMD00013331) | mouse gut metagenome | study: EMG produced TPA metagenomics assembly of the Metagenome analysis of fecal microbiota from mouse which was promoted... | reverse complement strand
GTTCGGTGTTCACCGTCAGCGTCGCCGACTTCAACCTTAATTTTTTTATTGTTTGGCATAAGGCTGACAGCCTTAACACGCAGGCGCATATTTTCCGCCTTTTGCTGTTGGAGGCTGTTGTCTGAAATGATGTTAAGCCCGGAGCGGAACACTTGCGAGGGAGTACTGTCGCGGTCAAAGAGCACGCCACAGTAAAGAACCGGCTCGCCGTTCTCATATCGGAAAAATGAGCGGATGCCCTGTTCTGATAATCTTCCGAGCAAAGCGGCCACAGTGTCAGCGGTGACACGATAAGCACCGAGCGACTGTTCGCCCATAACATTGAGCCGGTAAGTTATGCCCTGATCCTTAAGAAGCGTTTCAATAGTAACAGAGCGGTAGGCTTTTTTCTGTGCCGGCATTTGTTTGAGTTTGAACATATCATCCTCGCAGGTAATGACAACCGGAGTTTTGAAGCCTACGTCACGGACATAACCCACAAAAGCAAGCTGTAAATTACCGTTATATCCCAGATAAATACGCACGGAGTCGCCACGATGCACAGGAATTTCAGCCGAGCCGTTCCACTTCATTTTTTTAGGGAGTGTTATTTTGGCTTCGGCTGTGAGCTTCTCAGTGTCGCGTACAATCTCCACCGCCGAGACAAAGCCGATGTCCCAGCAGCGCTCGCCGGTTATCTCAATTTTAGCACACAGCTTAAACATGGGTTAAACGGTATTTAATGGGTGTTTAATAATCGTATCTGTTTGGTTTCATAGAGCCGTAGCGTACCGGGTTACGTGCGTCGTCTCCGTCCTCATTCTCATATAGAGGCAAGTCCGGGGAGGCTTTGCCTGCTTGAATATCACGCAGCCACTTGATGGCGTCGTTATAAAGACATTCCCGGCGTTCGTGCCCCATATTCTGAGGGAGACGATGAACCATTAGCCAAAGGGAAATATTTACGGCGCACTGTACGAGCATAGCGTTGCGGTCTGAACCCTCAGAAGCAAATACCCGGGCCATATCGTAGCGATAACGTAGATAAGAACCGATTTGCTCCATTGCGGCAGCTTCGGCGGTCAGGCGTGTTTCTTCGTTCTGTGTTATCTGCTTGAGCTCGTATTCGTCGCACACGCCCCGGTAGTCGTCAAGAGTCAGGAACATAAGCCGGAAGTTTTGGGCATAGCTTCATAAATTGCAATTTCGCGGGCTTTTTCGGCAGTCAGGCCAGGGAGGCGCTTTTGCCGGATCATTTTTTTAACGCCCTGCATAGATACGCAGACCGGGCGCCTATGAAGCACAAGTACTAGGAATTTTTTACGGTGGAGGTCAGCGGAGCGCTGAGCTTCACGGATCGCGCGTTTTTTGCGCCAGTCGAACAGGAGGGCGCGGAAGTATTCAAATATTACCATGATACATTTTTTGCGTTAGGTCGCAACCCTATTGAAGTGGATGAAACAATTTTCTTTTGTCGGGTATCTCTCTGTAAAATCCATATAGCGCCCTCGTCGGCGTCCGGTGCGTCGTCGTGTCCGCGCATACCCTTTTCAAATGCGAGGGTCTGGTCGATGCCGGCGAGCATATCGGGGTCGTCTCGCTGGCTCTCGTCGTAATAGACGAACCCACGCTCCCACAGTGGCGAAACAGCTTCAACGCGCTGGAACTTGTCAGGCTTTTTGCGCTTGTCGCCGGTCATTGGGAGCTGGTAGCCGCGAAGTTCACCCTCTCGCATAAATTCATCGAGGATGGTGTCCTGCATAAAATTCGCCTCCATGTACCAGCGCACGGCGATACCCTGAGCGCGCGCCCATTCGTAAAGGTCGTAACACCAGCGTACCATTTCGGCAACGGAGCACTGACGGACAAAAGCACGGAGGTGCCAGAGCTGAGTCCCGGCTTTCCCCCAGAGTTTCGCCGCCTTAAAGTCATTTTTGTTTGAGCCTTTGAAACTGGGGTCGATATAAAGCACAATTTCCGAGAACTTAGACCAGGCTGGGCGCTTACCCCAGCGGATCCACTCGTTGCGGAACACTGCACCCTCAATTATCGGGTTATTCATGTATTCTTTTTGAAATGCACGATAACCGGCCACGTCTGCAATGGCCTGCACTTCCTCCGGGGTCCATTTGGCAGCCCAGGAAATATCGCCGTTTTTGTCGTAGATGTTTACACGGGTAACGTGTACGCTCTTAATATCGCACCACTTCGCCAGCACTGAATTTTTGGCAATCATATTACCGACCATAAAGAAGCGGCCGCGCCCACCGTCGAGAGTACCGAACAGAGCCGAGCGCACCCAGTCGAACAGCTTAGAGACACGCGCCGGACTTTCCACCAGTTCGTCGTCGTCGAGGTCGTCAATAACGATGTAATCCGGACGGTGTGAGCGGTAGCGCAGACCACGCGGAGACTGACCGCGACCACGGGCAAAAAATGCGACTTCCGTCTGCGTTACAAATTCGCCCTCCTCCCAGGATCCGGCGTTGTACTGTTCCCCGAAATCGGCAATATAACGCTGGTTGTACTGTAACTCCGCCTGAATGTCACCCAACAGAGTTTTAGCGTTATCCTCAGACTTGCCGACGATGACCATAACGTTAATTTGCCTCCCCTGCGGTCGGCCTGCTTCGCGGTCGCGGCCGAGGTCCTGGCACATTAGCCACATAGGGACAAATACGTCCATATTGGTAGACTTAGCCGCACCACGATGCCAGACAAAACCGGCTTTGAGGTTTCGGTTGGCTTTAATCTTATTGGCCGCGTCAATGTGGAATTTAGCGCAAGGGGTTGCCTTTCCGGTTTCGGGATTAATGGTCCAGTGCGGGAAATAGTAATCAACGAAAGCGGCATAATCAGAGCGCAGCCGGGCAATGCGCGCGAGACGCTGTGCCGGCGATTCAATGATGTTAACGGAAGTGGCAGCCTGTACAGTTTCGCAGTGCTGTTTCCATTCCTCAATCGCTTTTTTTAATTCCGCTTTTGTCATACGTTAGAAAGACTCTTTTAATTTTTCAGAGATGAAAAGGTCGTGATAATGGTTAATGGTTTTGAGCAGTTCCGGGGTAACATTCGGGTCGAAGCTCATACGATATTGCAGCCATTTGCTGAAAGCCATAAACACCTCTATAATGTCAACCACGGAAGTTTTTTTGTCGAGGCGTTCAACAGTGGCGGCAAACTTCACAAGTTTGTCAGCGCTGGCGGCTGTTTTCTCCGGGCTGGGGTCATTTGCCAAGTCCTCCAGTAACACATTTATGGAGTTAAGAATTTTATTAACCAGTTCCGGTCTCGTGATGTTGGCGGCGGCTCGTGCCTGTTCCCAGCCACCCTCCGCAACCCATTTTGTGACAGTCTGAGCAGATACGCCGACTTTTTCAGCAATAGACTTCTGGGGCTCCCCCTGCATATATAGGAGGCGCGCGTGTTCGCGTTGCTGTTCGCGTTCCTTTTTGGTTTTAGTTGCCATTCTTTGTAGTAATCAATTTTTAGAGGAGCAAAGCGTGCTTAGCACGGTTGCATAATCAACAGAGAATTTAAGTTAACACCACCACTGAGGAGGTGTTTTTACACTGCAAAGTTGGGGTAAAATAATTTAACGAATAAAAAGTGTTATCAACTTGATAATGCTTTTTGTAACAGCCAAATAATACTATCAACTTTGCACCGCTGAACGACTTAAAAACATTCTTTGCATAGCAAAGCGGCAAGCCGATTAGCGGAGTAGAGCAGCCGGTAGCTCGTTGGGCTCATTCCCCAAAGATCGCAGGTTCGAGTCCTGCCTCCGCCACCAAGGTAAAAAAGATTAGGACAACCGCCCCGGGCACAGGGGACACACCCACCACCTCCGGACCAAGCCCCTAAGTGCCCCGGGCATTTTCTTTGCGAGAGTTAATATTTTAAAATACAAAGCGTGGCAAGCACGATAAGTGAAACGAGACAACTACAATGAAAGAAGTAATAATCTCTACTGAGGCAGTAAACAGCTATGGTACGCGCGTGCTGACTTCGGGCATAGACCTGGAGCAGTTCAAGCGCAACCCTGTTTTGCTGTGGATGCACCGCCGTGCTTTCGACGGTCAGTCAATGCCTATCGGCAAAATTGACAACCTCAGAGTTGAGGAGGGGAAGCTGATAGGCACCCCGGTATTTGACCAAAACGATGATTTTGCCCGGAAGATAGAGAGCAAATGGGAAAGCGGATTTTTGCGCATGGCTTCCGCTGCTCTGGAGCCTACGGAAGTAAACCCCGACCCGGCTTTAGCATTGGAGGGGCAGACTCGTGCGACGGTGACGCGGTGCAAACTTATCGAGGTCAGCATTGTGGATATTGGCGGCAATGATGAAGCCCTGCAACTCTGTGGCGCAGACGGCAAGCAGTTGAAGCTCGCAGCCGGAGAGGATGCCCCGGCACTTCCGCTCTTGAAACTGAACGAACCCAAACCCTCGCCGGAGAATGAACCCGGTGAGGGGGAGGAGCCGGAGTCCGGCAGACAAATAAACAATAACAATCTAATTAAAAATCAAGAAACAGCGATGAACAAAGACCAGTTAATCCTCTTAGGACTTCCCGAGGATGCGTCCGACGAGCAGGTAACAGCCGCGCTCCAGCTGATGAAAACCAAGGCGGACAGCGCCGAAACTTTGCAGCTTGCGGCCGTAACTCAGTACGTGGATCAGGCTATTGCCGACAGAAAGATTTTAGCGGCGCAGCGTGAACATTACATTAAACTCGGTAAAGCCGCCGGCGCAGAAATGCTCGCCGACACATTCAAGGCTATGCCCGGACAGCAGAAGCCTACCGACACACTGAACCTGAACAAACAGAGTGCCCCCGGTGCAGGTGAACAGCCTAAGAAATACACCAAGTTAAGCGAAGTGCCGCAGAGCGAACTCATTGCACTCCGCAAAGACCAGCCCGCAGAATATATGCGCCTGTATAAAGAAGAGTACGGCGTAGACTGCCCGCCCCTAAGCGAATAAATAAACCCTATAAACACAATCAACAACAGCAATGAAATCGAAAAGCAATTTTCTTAAGAAGCTGCTCGGCATAGTCGGTTGCATGATTATGGCCGTAGCGTTCAATGCCGCCGCCGGCGCGACCTGTGCTGTGGCAATCGGCTGCGCCCCTGAAACCGGAGCAATCGCCGGCAATGTTCTGGCACTTGCATTAGGTCAGGCAGCCCCCGCGGGTTCATTCCGTGCCGGTGTCCTCAAAGAGATATGGACCGGTGAGCAGATCAAACAGTTCCGCACCGCCCTGGAGTCGTGGGGCTGGCTTGCAAGAATCCGCAGTTATAACCAGTATGTAAATAACGACGTTATCCACTTCGTTGAAATCGGCGGTGACCCCACGGTGCTTGTAAATAATACCACCTACCCAATTCCTGTTACTGCTCTGGAGGATGCGGACAAGCCTGTGAGTCTTGACAAGTTCACAACCGAGGCAACCCCTGTGACCAATGATGAGCTGCACGCTATCAGTTACGACAAAATGGCAAGCGTTCAGGAACGCCACCGCGATGTATTGGTCGAGGCGTTCGGTCAGCGTGCAATACACGCCATTGCCCCGGATGAGAATAAAACCGGCGTGCCTGTGCTTTTCACCACCGGCGAAGCTGTAGAGGGTCGCAAGCTCATGACTTCGGCTGACCTTTTGGCTATCAAAAGGAGCTTTGACAAAATGGGAATCCCCAAGCAGGACCGTGTGCTGGTGCTCTGTTCCGACCACGTGAATGACTTGCTCCAGACAGAGCAGCGTTTCAAAGACCATTACAACATTAACCAGACCGAGGGCAAAATCGGCCGTTTGTATGGTTTTGACATTTACGAATATGACGGCACACCCTATTACAACTCGGCAGGTAAAAAACTTGCATGGGGTGCTGTTCCCGGTGCGACCGACTCGCAGAGCTCTGTTGCGTTCTATGCCGGCAGAATGATGAAAGCCGCAGGCTCAACAACATTCTACTGGAGTAAAGCCGAGAACGACCCTCAGAACCACCGCAACCTCGTTAACTTTGACCAGTACGGCATTTGTCTGCCTTTGTCTGAGACAAACTGTCGTGCGTCAATAGTCAGCGCAAAAGCGTAAAAAACCTATGGCTACACTGAAACAAGGAAGCAGAGGCGCGGAGGTAAAAGCCCTGCAACAGCGGTTAAACCTCATACCTGACGGTATTTTCGGACCGTTGACCGAGGAAGCCGTCAAAGAGTTTCAGAAGCGTAAGGGGTTAACGGCTGACGGAATAGCCGGAGCGCAGACACTTGCAGCTATGGGCGCGACACCCGGAAAGCGCAAGGTCGATGAAATCATTCTGCACTATACGGCAACGCCGGAGGGTGAGGAGTTTTCAAATACCCGGATAAAAGCAAGCCATTTGGCGCGTGGCTTTTCTGATATAGGCTACCACTATGTTATCGGACTAAACGGGGAAATCCGCCCCGGGCGGTCCGAGGCAGTGGCCGGAGCGCATTGCACCGGACATAATACGCGGTCAATCGGTGTGTGTTACGTTGGCGGATGTCCGCCACGTAAGACCCCGAATTGGCAAAATATCGGGAAGGACACACGAACCCCGGCACAAGAGGCTACGCTTGTAAAGTTGGTTAAAGAACTTCTCAAGAAATACCCCGGTGCTACTGTTCACGGTCATAACGAATTTGCTAACAAACCGTGCCCCGGCTTCGATGTAAAAAAATGGCTCACAAAAGTGGGTATTAAACAGTAACAATATGAATTGTCGTGCCAGTGAGAGCAGAGCGGAGCTTGCTCCGGCTATGCCGAGCGCAGCCGACAAAGCATTGGAACAATGAATGAGCGGCGAAATAATAACAATCATAGTATCGGCGTTTGTTGCGGCGGTATCTGGTCCCGTAGGGGCATGGGTTGGCCGCAAACTGGAGCGCACTAAATACCGCATTGAACTTAAGACGCTGAGAGCTGAAATGAATAATAAGCTCGCAGAGGTCAAAAGCAATGAGCTTGAAAACGTGCGAAAGGCTGCGGACATACTGATGGAAAGTATTGTGCCGCCGCTCAAAGCCGAAATAACTAACTTACGCAATGATGTGCAAAGACTCAACAACGCACTGGAGCGCATTTGGGGCTGTCGTCATATTGATAGCTGCCCTGTCAAATTCGAGCTGCTGCTCACACCGAAAGGTCGCGGAGCACACCAGGACGGAAACAACGGAGCATGTGACGACGAGCGCCAAAGGTTGCGAGGTGCACACCCAACACCAAGAGGCGACCCTGACGAGGGAGACCCAAACCCGGGGGCTGACGGTTACGGAGATTGAGGTCTACGACACTGAAAAGCAACCCGACCCGGACACCGGACAAAGACCGTTAAAAGCCAAGATCCGGCAGACCCACGGCGAGGAGCAGCAGAGTAATGAGGCGGCAGATATTACCGCCGAGGAGAAAGCCGAGACCGAAACCGAAGCGGTGCAGACCATTGACGGCGGCACGCTTGACGAAGTGACGGTAACAGCTACCAAAGCCCCGAGCCTGTGGGAACGGTTGAAAGTCGCCACCCTGATATTGGCTGCAGTTCTGATCCTGTCAGTAGCAGGGTGGAAAATATATAATCTAAAACGTAAAAAGATATGAGCAACGAAACAAAAGAAAAGACCACAGCCGAAATCGCAGCGGAAAATCTGGCAACGATTAATGAAGCCGGCGCCGTCACTGCGGAGGAGATGGCACACGTTGCGGCAACCTTAGAGACAGCTTCGGCGAAAAAGTCAGGCAAAGGCAAGAACCAGCCCGAGCCGGAACTGGTCGCAAAACTGAAAGCAGCCCGCGCCAAAGCAAAGGCGGAAACTGACGCCCTTACTGCTGTGGGTAAAGCAGCGTGCCGGCGTCACAGTCTCCCGGCAGTATGGGTGACAGCCGACGGCCAGTGTTTCAAACAGGAAAATGACGCCCGAAACCATGGCAAAAGTCTGGGATTTTCGGCAGTACCCTTAAAAGTGGAAGCGTAATGGCAACAAGTCTGAATATACAGAGACAGAACGGCAATGTCCCCAAGTCTCTGCCCGGTGAGGACCATATAACCGGTTTTGTGGCCTATCTTCCGGCGGCAGATATTCCGGCCGCGTTCAAAACCGACCACGTGCAGCCACTCAGTACCATTGACGCGGCAGAAGCAGCGGGTATTAAGGAGGATGCGGCAAGCTGGGGCGTGCGTGTGCTTCACTATCAGCTCAGCGAGCTTTACCGGATTAATCCGGCTGTAAGCCTGTATGTAGCAATTTTTGAGAAGCCGCAGGGTGGCTCTCAGACATTCGCGGAAATTAAGACCGTGCAGAACTTTGCCGCCGGTCGTATTCGTCAGATTGGTGTATGGTGTGGCGACCGCACTCTGAGCGGTGACGACCTCACAGCTCTGCAAGGTGTGGCGGATGCGCTGGCCGAGGAAGAGGCGGAACTGTCGATCGTGTACGCTCCGAAAGTGTCAACCCTCAGCACAATGCCGGTAAATCTTGCCGGTGAAAATAAAAGCCGCGTCAGTGTGGTAATAGGACAGGCAGGAAGCGGCAAAGGAGCAGAACTGTTTAATGACAAGACCAACACCGGGAAAGCAAGCGTCAGCGGTCTGGGTGTCGTTATGGGCTTGCTTAGCAGCGCAAAGGTTCACCAGTGTATTGCATGGATCAAAGAGTTCCCCACCGGGGTAAGTCTCCCGGCGTTCGGTGACGGCACACTGTTGCGCGATGTCGATAAGGCATTGCTCGAGACACTTGACACAGCGCGTTATCTGTTCTTTGTCACTCATACCGGGCAAGCCGGCAGCTATATGAATGACAGCCACACAATGGACTCCGCCATTAGTGACTACGCAGCCATTGAGAGCGTGCGAAGCATGGATAAAGCCGTGCGAGGCATACGCACATACGTGAAGCCGGAACTCGGCAGTAACGTGTATGTTGACCCCTCCAGCGGTCAGTTGGCAAGCTATACCGTGGCGCATTTGGAAACAGTGGCAAACCAGGCACTTGAAACTATGGAGCGAGCCGGGGAACTTAGCGGCTACAAGGTCGAGATTGACCCGGCGCAGGATGTTGCAAGCACAAGCCTGGTGGAGTTCGTAATCAAGAATGTTGCAGTCCCGGTTATGCGACATGTGAGAATTAAAATCGGGTTCGCAAAATCCGTATAACCTAAACACAAAACGCAAGGACAATGAACGTAAGCATTAAAAACGGCGTGCCTATGGTTAACGGCATGTTGGTTGCGTGGGCTGATATTGTCGTACTTGTCGGCGGTGTGCCTGTTACTGGCATTACAGGCGTAGAGTATGGCGATGAGCAGGAAATCGTAAACAAATGGGGCGCGGGGCGTCACCCGGTAGGCCGTGCAAAGGGACGTATTACCCCCTCGGCAAAGATAACCCTCTACCATGAGGAAGTTGTTGCGCTACAATCCCAAAGCGTTAACGGACGACTGCAAGACCTCCCATCCATTGAAATACAAGTAAGCTATTTGCCTGAAAATGGCGTGGTGGTTACTGACAAGATCCGCAACTGCCATATTTCAAGCAATACCCGCAAGTGGAAAGAGGGAGACACCGGGCAGGAGGTAGAACTTCCGCTCGTTCCCTCACATATCGAATGGGGCAAAGCTGCATAATCCCCATTTCGCACCCTTTTAAGGCCGTTAAGGGTTGGCCCCCTTAACGGTCACTAATAATCAAACTTAAACAGTTATTCTCTGTTTTAGGCAGAGCGATTAAAATCGATTAAAAAACCATTTAACCCCCGATTAAAAAGCATGGAAAAGGTTAACAACACCCCTAAAGTATTTAACGGCGATTTGACCGAAGCGCAAGTCGAGGCGTTCAAGACTCAGCACCGCAAAAGCTTCGCGGTTGAAATTCAGGACGGCGACGAGGTACATATCGGCTATTTCAAGCGTCCCACTCTGGAAACTCTAAAAGCTGTAACCAAGGTCGCAAAGAGTGACGAAGTGGAAGCCGGTAAAGTGATGTTCGACAACTGCTGGCTCGGCGGCAGCCAGGAATTGCGCACCGATGCGCTGCTCTTCATGGCTGTTCAAAAGAAGTTGGGTGAAGTGCTGAACGGCTTCCAGGGTCTAATAAAAAACTTGTAGAGGCGCACACGTTGGCGGAGTCGGACGATGAGGACGGCTTCGCTAAGGGGTGCGCCCTGATCCGCGCTAATCTACACGTCGATATTGATAAAATTGAGACGGAGGAGGAATGGGCACAGCTCTATAGCGAGGCTATATGGCTGGAGCGGTGGAGAAACCGAAACCGGGCGGAGCTTATCGCGTCACTGTTCGGCGAGGGTAAAAGTTAGAGCCAGGGAAGTGTCCCGTTTTTACCGGCTTTGAAAATAGCCCGATACAAGGCGTAAGCAGCCCAGCCCAGATAAGCGAAGAGGGCGCCGTAGCATACTATTTTAAGCATTAAGCTGAGCATAAAAAAATTGTTACCGGTTACTACGCCACAAATATAACAAATATAACCGATATGGCAAACGTATTTGACTACATTTTTAACATAGGCGGAAATTTTTCGGCTCAAATAAGCGGCATGAGTGCTGCGGCCGGAAATTTCACTGCTTCCGTTGAGGGTGCAGACAGCGGAGTCCGTAAATTTACGGGATCGCTGGCTACGTTTTCATATCTTAAAGATGTATTTCAGAATGTAGCGGAGGGATTTAACGAGCTCAGTAGTGCAGGTGTAACACTGGACAGCCAAATGCACGACCTCAGCGCGGTTGCAGGTGTTACAGGTGACGGACTGAAACAAATTGAGACATTTGCCCGGCAGAGTGCAAAGGCTTTCGGAACGGATGCCGCGGTTGCCGTCGAGGGTTACAAGTTACTGCTCTCACAGCTTAGCCCGGAACTGGGTAAATATCCCGAAGCACTCAGCGCAATGGGCGACTGTATACAGACGACCAGCAAGTTGATGCGCGGTGACGGTGTAGCTGCTGCACAGGTTCTGACTACTGCGATGAACCAGTATGGCGTAAGTATGGAGGAGCCTATGGCCGCCAGTGCTGAAATGGCGCGTATGATGAACGTAATGGCGGCCGCCGGTCAGGCAGGATCCGCGGAACTTCCGGCAATCAGCGCAGCACTCCAGCAGTGCGGTATGGCAGCAAAAGCGGCTAACGTCAGTTTTGAGGAGACCAACGCCGCAATACAGGTTCTTGACAAAGCCGGTAAAAAAGCGAGTGAGGGTGGTGTTGCCCTCCGTAACGTATTGGGTCAGCTCAGCAAAGGGCGTTTTGTTGAAAAGCAGGCACGCGAGGAACTGGAAAAGGCAGGTATTGACGTTGTGGCATTAGGCGACAACTCCAAGAGCCTAAAAGAGCGTTTGGAAATGCTTAAACCAATGCTCAACGACTCCGCTTTGTTATCTAAATTCTTCGGGGTTGAGAACGCCAACGCCGCGCGAGCTCTTATTCAAGGCACGGATGCCCTGCAAGGTTTTACGGAAGCAGTGACCGGGACTAATAGCGCCACAGAGCAGGCGGCTATTGTTATGGATAGTTACGCCGAGCGTCAGGCACGAGTAAACCAACAATTTGAGGACTTCAAAATTACCATATTCCAAGCCACCGGCGATTTTTCGTTATGGTGCGGTGTCCTGACTTCTGCACTTGTGCCGATTGCTCAACTTGCCCCATTACTTACAGCAGGCTGGAGACTAATGCTGTTAATTAAAAATCTCAAATGGGCAAGTATGTGGAGCAGTGTTGTGGGTTGGGTTCGTGCAGCCGGCGTTAACTTCGCGCTGATGAACGGCACACTCTCAACTACCAACATGGTATCACTGGGCTTTATCGGTAATATGGGACGCGCAACAATAGGGTTAATTCGATTTGCCACCGTAGGAGTTTTTAACGCTCTGAAAGGTCTGGGCGCACTCATATTGTCACTTGTGACGAGTGGTACAGCGTCCGCCACATTCTCCGGCATAGCTTCAACAGCGTTCGGAACGTTTGCCACTACTGCCTCGGCTGCTTGTCGCGCTGTTTCAGTCGCAATTATGAGTATTCCGATTGTCGGTTGGATAGCGGCAGCCATTGCCGCCCTTATCGCAATAGGTGTTTACTTCTGGAACACGTCGGCGAAGTTCCGTGCGGTACTCAAAGGCACGTGGGCGGCGTTCAAGGCTTGTTTTACCGGTATCGGCGAACTTGCTAAAAACACGTTCGGGGCAATCGGCGACCTGATTACAGCAGCGTTCAATTTATCCCCCTCCGGAATAGATGCAGCCCTGAAAAAATTAAAAGCCGGCTTCAGCGACTACGGCAAACAGGTGGGGCAGGCGTTTAATGAGGCTTACAATGCCGAAATGGCAGAGTCCGCCCAAAAAGAGGGCAAAAAGAGTCCCAAAGGAAACAAGCCAACAACCAACGGAAGCGGTGCGACGGTTCCAGGGGTGACTGTTCCGGAAGTCAACCCCACCGGCAACACTCTGAGCGGTGCGAGTGGAACAGGCGGCAAAGGATCCGGCAGTGACGGAGGCGGAAAAATAAGAAACATAACTGTAAATATTGACAAACTTGTCGAGCGCTTCGAGATACACACCGCGACCGTCGGCGAAAGTACCGAAAAGGTCAAGGCTGTTATTTTGGAGACCCTTATGGGAGCGCTAAACGACACACAATTAGCAATGTCATGAGCCTAATTCCACAACCGAGCTTAGGAGGTAAGAAATTACCTGTCAGCATAGATCTTGCAGCTATGAGCTGGGGGCAGCACATGGCTAAAAAACTTATACGCTTCAAGGAACTGGGCGGAAGTCCTGAGCGTGACGGCATAACCGTGCACGAGATTGGGCAGCCTATCACCGACCCGGAATATTGGGAGGGGCGCTGGGTACTCTGCCCCCTCAGACTGGAGCGAGAAAACGGCGTGGGGCTGACATTTGCCGATGCAGTGGCAGCAGCCAGCCGAGAACATAGGATTATAAGCACGGCTCTGACCGGTAGAGACGGCACGGTGAAAGAGTATATAAACACCGGCGATTGGGCGGTTAATATCGTGCTGGGCTTGCAATGTGTCGAGGGTGGAGAGATAGCCGATAAATGGCCGACCAATGAGGTGCGGGAAGTTCGCAAGCTGTTGGAAGCAAATGAGGCTCTGAGAGTTCACAGCGAATTTTTAGACGCTTTGAATATCGGGCGGCTTGTGATTAGAAGTTATTCCCTCAGCCAAATGACAGAAGCCAATTATCAGGTAGTTGAAATCAGCGCGGTCAGCGATGAAGATTACGAGATATTCAGCACCGATTATGAGCAACCGAAAAAATAACAACAGCGATGAAAGGCATGTTAATTGACAGTATCACCGGCGACCTGCTGACCGAACACGGCCGCATAGCGATTGGAGACACCGAGGGGCAAACCGCCGAGGCGGTTGTCACCACCATGCGCGGAGACATTAAGGAGCACCCCCTTTTAGGCGGTGAAGCCGGCAGACTTCGCGCCGGTCAGCCCGATGTGATGTGGCCCGGTGAGGTTCGCCAGATGTTACGCGGTTGCGGGGTCGATTGTGAGCGTGTAGTAATGGAGACTGACGGAACTATCAGCATAGAACGATGAGAACGACAGCGAAAGAGAGGCAAACACTGCTTGATATTGCCCTGCAAACGGGCGGACACATTGAAACGGTGCTCGCACTGGCAGAGGCTAACGGTATGAGCATAACCGACCGGCTGGAGGATGGGAGTGTGCTGATAGTTCCGGTACCGGTGGAGGGTGGAGACACCCGAACCGTTGAACTTTACAAGGCGCACAAGGTGGAGCCGGCAACCGAAATAAGCCCGGAAGATATGGAGGCTTGCCCTTACGGCGGTATTGGCTTTATGGGCATTGAAATAGATTTTATCGTGAGTTAAACAGCATTTCTCTGCTTAGGCAGAGCGATTAAAAATCGATTAAACAGCTATTAAACAAGTAGTAAAATGGCACGCAATATTAACGAAATTAAAACAGAGATCGCACGCGAGTTTATGCGCAATGAGTCTGCGGCGGAACTGTACGGGTTTACCCCGGGCTCAGAGTTCGGCGACATATTCGGTGCGGCAAGTGTTGAAAATATTTTGCTTTATGTCTGGGCGGTCTGTGCCTGGAGCGTCGAGCAGCTTGTAAGCAGGCACAAAGCGGAGGTAACGGCGGAACTGGCGGAACTTATAGCCCACCGCCCGAAATGGTACCGCGATAAGGTGCTCCGCTTCATGGCAGGCCACGAGCTTGAACAGGACAGCGACACATACGACACTACCGGAATGACTGAGGGGGATATAGCGGCGGCGTGTGTCGTAAAACATGCGGTCGCTATGGAGAGCAAGGATGCCAGTCTGCTGACAATAAAAGTAGCCGGAGAGAGTGGCGGAGTGCGCAAACCGATAACAGCGGAACAGGAAAAGCAGCTGAAAGCCTATATAAACGAGATTAAGGATGCCGGCGTGCGCACCGCACTTGTGAATATGGAGGCGGACACATTCGACTGTACTGTGGATATCTACTACAATGCTATGCTGGATCCTGCCGTTGTTCAAACCGCATGCCGTGATGTGATCTGCGATTATATTGAGAATTTGCCTTTTAACGGCGAATATACGAATATGGCCCTCGTTGACCGCCTGCAAGAGGTAGAGGGGGTGAAAATAGTGGAGTTGCGGGGTAGCACCGCGCAGGCCGAAAACGAGAGTACAACGACACAGATTAACGCGCGTCTGACCCCCGCAGCGGGCTATTTCAGACCAGGGGCGATAACTGTAAACATGAAAGCGTATGACGAACAAGGCTGACAGAACCTATAACGTAAATATCAAGCGGCTGGCGCTGCTGACATTGCCGACGTGGCTACGGCGCCCGCTTTCCGGGGCTCTGATATATGCCGGGGTCAGCCCGCTGGGGCGTTTGCTCCAGGAGCTGCGCGCATACAGGAGCGCAACAAGTTACCGGCTGAGACATAACGGGCAGGTGTGCAAGCTGTGCGGGGCACTTAATGATGAGTTTGACCCGGGACTGCGCCGCATAGAGATAGAGGACAGCGACAGTGTCGGAAACCGGGAAGCTGCGGCGGTATGGCTTCGCGATATGGACCGGTGGGTGATGGTGCCGCGGCGAGGCGCGGGCGCGGTGAGCATACACCGGGAGGGATTCAACGGCACGAGCGGTTATGACTTCTGGGTGACGGTGCCGGAGGAACTGTGGACGGCCGAGACGGAAACGAGACTACGGGCAATATTGAACATGTATAAACTGGCGGGCAAACGCTACGCTATAAACCATAAATGACAATGGACAAAATATTGGGTAATTTTCTGACACAGGCAAACAAAGATTTTCCTCTGGACTGCGAGACGCTGGACTATCTGCAAAAACTGGTGGCACTTGCAGCCATTGCCGGCAACATAGGAGGCGACCGTGTGGTTCTCTGGGGTTGCGAGCCCAACAGCGAGGGGACCCGCAGGGGGGCTGGCTATGTATTCGTAAGGACCAAGAACGCGCCGGAGGGTGAGGTTCTGCCCTGGGATGGCGGACCGACCACAAGCGGCATGTATGTGAAACAAGAAGCAATCCCGGTAAGTGCCAATAATACGGACTACCCGAAAGCCTACACGCGCCGGAGTCTTGCGCCCGGCATAGGAGAGGAAAACTACACCTGGGAGAGCTTCACAGACATTAAGAGCATAAAGGGACTGATGGACGAGAACCGGTCGCTCCGCAATGAGCTGGCGGCCGTTCAGCCGGCACCGTTGGGGATAGTCCAGATATGGGCCGGTTCCCGGGTGCCACAAGGCTATGTGCTATGTGACGGACAGCCATTAAGGAAGTCCGATCATCCGGAGCTGTTCAATGCCATTGGCTCGACATTCAACACTGCGGTAAACGCGAACGGCGTAAGGTACACGACCCAGGATGGTTATTTCAGGGTACCTGACCTGAGGGGACGTTTCGTTGTCGGTCTCCATGACAGTGACCGGGACTATGAGAGCCCCGGGACCGGCGGCGGACTGAAGAAAGTGACGCTCACGGAGGAGACAATACCCCGTCACAGCCATGAGGAGATGCTGTGGAAAGGGGGAAGCGGAGACTGGAAAGGGCACGGCAGCAATTCCTGGCCTAATGCCACAACAATATTCGAGTGTTCACCTCATGGGATAAACACACTGGACTATGGCAAGGGTGAAGCTCACGAGAACCGTCCCCCATATTATGTGCTGGCATACATAATGCGCGTTAAGTAGACATAAATAAATACCCGAGATTATGGCAATAAGGACAATAGCACAGCTAAAAGCGTGGTTCCGTCGTGGGAAGTACCCGACGGAGGAGCAGTTCGCCGACTGGCTCGATAGCTACGTGCACAAGGAGGAAAGCATTATCCCCGTAATACAGGTGGAGGGGCTAGCGGAGCAGCTCAACAGCAAGTATGTCGCTTCGGAAGGGCATGAGCTGGAACGGCAACACATTGAACTGAAGGGAGATTATGAGACGCACAGGAAGACATCGGATGAGCGTTTTGACAATATATCCGGGTGTATCGAGGATCTGGAGACCGAGAATGAGAGGCAACAAACGGAGATTGATTCACTGAATGCCGAAGTTGAGGTCATCCATACGAAGGACTCGTCACAGGACAAAGAGATCTCAGCACTGCATGATACGGACAGGGACCAGCAGATGAGCATTGACTCGCTCGATGGAAGGGCAGACACTTTGGAGCTGGGTATACGTATGCATGTCTCGGACACCGATAATCCACACCGTGTCGACAAATCGCAAGTCGGGCTCGGCAATGTCCCGAATGTTGCGACAAATGACCAGACCCCCACCTACACAGCGGCACCGTCTCTGACAGACCTGTCAAGCGGAGAGAAGCTGTCATCTGCTTTCGGTAAACTCATGAAGGCGGTGTCATCGCTAATCTCACATATCAGCAGCAGGGACAATCCGCATCAGGTGACTGCCACACAGGTAGGAGCATCGCCATCCGGACATAACCATGACTCCACCTACCAGCCTAAAGGTAATTACGCGCCGGCAACGCACACGCATACGGCGGCACAGGTGAATGAGGACGCGTCACACAGGTTTGTGACGGATGCCGAGAAGTCTGCATGGAACAGCAAGGCTGATGGCAGCCACAACCATGACTCCACCTATCAGCCTAAAGGTAATTACGCGCCGGCAACGCACACGCATACGGCGGCACAGGTGAATGAGGACGCGTCACACAGGTTTGTGACGGATGCCGAGAAGTCTGCATGGAACAGCAAGGCAGGAGGCAGCCACAACCATGATTCTGTCTATCAGCCTAAGGGGGACTATCTGCTCTCATCCCAGCTCCAGGACCTCAAAGGAGACAAGGGTGATAAAGGAGACAAGGGGGCTGTGTTCACACCTG
>ERZ777305.2232-NODE-2232-length-17435-cov-3.560702_pt1 | contig 17435 bp, 9 predicted proteins | sample MGYA00374965_ERZ777305 | MGnify/ENA primary metagenome ERZ777305 (study PRJEB29328, sample SAMD00013331) | mouse gut metagenome | study: EMG produced TPA metagenomics assembly of the Metagenome analysis of fecal microbiota from mouse which was promoted... | reverse complement strand
AAAGAAAATAATAGTACTATCGGTTTCGCTCCTTCAGGGCCCGCTCCATGTCCCGCTGGGCGTCCCGCTTTGCCATGTCGGCCCGCTTATCATAGAGCTTCTTGCCCCTGCAGAGCCCCACCTGCACCTTGACTCTGCTGCCCTTAAAGTAGAGGGACAGGGGGATAAGGGAGTAGCCCTGCTGCTTCACAAGGCCAAAGAGCCGGTTTATCTCCCGCTTGTGCAGAAGGAGCCTTCGCACCCTCATAGGGTCCCGGTTGAAGATGTTGCCGTGCTCATAGGCGCTGATGTGGCAGCCGTTAAGGAGCATTTCGCCCTCCACCACCGAGCACCAGGAATCCTTTAAGTTGGCCCGGCCCTGGCGCAGGGACTTGACCTCTGTGCCCACCAGCTCTATGCCCGCCTCAAGGCTCTCCTCTACGAAGTAGTCGTGGTGGGCTTTTTTGTTTTGGGCGATGGTTTTGGTATTGAGTTTTTCGGGCATTTCAGTCACCTCTTTTTTCCTAGTACGTTTTAGGCCTGCGTCGGCACAGGCCGCCGCCCGACTTGGCCGTAGGCCAACGTCGTCGGCAACAGACCTTGGGGGTTCCTCACCCCCAAGCCCCCCGCAAGGTTAAGACCAGCTTGACCGGCCAACTTTTTTATAGGTCCCTGCGGCCCTCCAGGGCCCGCTGCAACGTCACGTTGTCCGCGTATTCCAAATCGCCGCCCACGGGTATACCATATGCCAGCCGCGTGACCCGCACCCCCAGGGGCTTTAGGAGCCTTGCCACATACAGGGCCGTCGCGTCCCCCTCTACGGTGGGGTTTGTGGCCATGATGACCTCCTGTACCCCCGTGCCTATCCGGGCCAGCAGCTCCTTTATCTTCAGCTGGTCCGGCCCCACCCCCGCCAGGGGGGAGATGGCCCCGTGCAGCACATGGTAAAGCCCGGGATAATCCCCGGCCCGCTCCAGGGCAAACACGTCCTTGGGCTCCTCCACCACGCAGATAAGGGTCCTGTCCCGCCTGTCGCTGCGGCAGACCGGGCACAGGTCCCCGTCGGTAAGGTTGCAGCAGTCCTTGCAGTAGTGTATCTTCTCGTGGGCGTTTATAATAGCCTCCGAAAAGGCCTTCGCGTCCTTCTCGGGCATATTCAGTATGTGATACGCCAATCTCTGTGCGGTCTTATGACCTATCCCCGGCAGGGACTCCAGCCGGTCCACCAGTGCGTCCAGGGGGGCCACGATATAGTTCGGCATCAGAACAGCCCCGGTATGCTCGCGCCCCCGGACACGGCGGACATCCTCTCCTCTTTCTCGGCGTTTGCCTGGGAGAGGGCGGCGTTCACCGCGGCAGTCACCAGGTCCCCCAGCATCTCCGCGTCCTCGGGGTCGATGACCTCGGGCTTTATCTCCACGTTCTTTACCTCCAGCTTGCCGGTGACGGTGGCGCGCACGGCGTCCCCCCCGGCGGTGGCGGTGTATTCCTTCTGCTCCAGCTCCTCCGTTATGGCCTCCATCTGCTCCTGCATCTTCTGGGCCTGGCGGGCGAGCTGCTGTAAATTCGCGGCCCCCGGGGTCTGGTATCCTTGTGGCAGTCTGGCTTTCATAATTGGTCATCCTTTCAATCTTTATAGTCCCTTATAGTGTAATAGCTTTACGCTTATGTCTCCTCTACAGGTATGCCGGCCTCTCTGGCCCGCTGGAGCAGCTCGTCCATGGGGTCCGTCTTCGCCCCTTCACCGGCCCTCTTATAGGGCCCGAGCTTATACGCCCGCCCGGTGACCCGGCTGATGGCCTCCCGCAGCCTTGTGCGCTGGTCGGACTTTTTCAAAAGGTCAAAGGCTATTTCCGGCGCGTCTATGAGCATATAGTCCCCGGAGATATACGCGCTGCTGCCCTCAAAGGCCATGGCGACGCTTTTGCTCCCGGCGCTCAGCTGCTGCAAAATATCCGGCCACGCCCCAAAGCGCTTGGCGTTTTCCATGAGCTCCTCCACCCCGGGGTCGGCCGCGGGCCTGGGGTTTGGGGCGGGGGGAGCCTTTGGGGCCGGCGCGGCCTTTGGAATTGGGGCCGGCTCGGGAGCCGGTTCCGCCGGCGGGGGAGGCTCCGGCGCGGGGGGCAGGTCAAAATCGCTGTCCCTATGGGGCTCCGGCCTCTCCGCGCTCTCCCGGGGGGGCTGTGTGCCGCTTTCCAGCGCTTCAATGCGCCGCAGCAGCGACTCCGGCGTGGTATCAAGCTGTGGGCTGCAAAGCCGCACCAGAGCTATCTCCAGCTGGGTGCGCTGGTTCCCAAGGCGCATCTTGTTCAGGGCCTCCTCAAGAGCGTCAAGACAGTGTAAAACTGTAGCAAGGCTCATGGCCCCCGACAGCCCCGAAAGCTCCTCCCGCTCCGCCGGGGAGACTTGTAATAGCGGCCCCGGGTCCTTCATGGTCTTATAGAGCAGGAGCCCGCGGAAATACTCAGCCAGCTCCGCGCAGAGCCGGGACAGGTCCTTTGACTCCCTATAAAGCCGGTCTATAACGCCCAGGGCCGCCGCCGGGTCCCGCTCCGCCACGGCCCGGGCCAGCTGCCCGAGATAATCACGGGCGGCAAGGCCCGCCGTCTCGTACACTGTCTCAAGGGTGATATGCGTCCCTCGGCCCAGGCACTGGTCCAGAAGGGACAGGGCGTCCCGAAGGGCCCCGTCCGCCGTCCGGGCGATGAGCAGGGCCGCCTCCTGGTCCAGCCGCGCCCCCTCAAGGCCGCTGACCTGCTCCAGGCGCGCAGCCATAAGCTCCGGGTCTATGCGGTGGAAGTCGAAGCGCTGGCACCGGGACAGGATGGTGGGCAGGAGCTTGTGCACCTCGGTGGTGGCCAGTATGAACACCACGTGGGCCGGGGGCTCCTCCAGGGTCTTTAAAAGGGCGTTGAAGGCCGCCGGGGAGAGCATATGCACCTCGTCGATGATATATACCCGGTACTTCGCCCTGGCGGGGGTAAAGCTGGTCTCCTCGATAATGGCCCGCACGTTCTCCACGCCGTTGTTGCTGGCCGCGTCTATCTCCATCACGTCCAGTAGGGAGCCGTCCTCAAGCCCCCGGCATATCTCGCACTCCCCGCAGGGGTCGCCGTCCACCGGGCGCAGGCAGTTGACGGCCCGGGCCAGTATCTTGGCGCAGGTGGTCTTGCCGGTGCCCCGGGAGCCGGTGAAAAGGTAGGCGTGGGAGATCCGGCCCCGCATGAGCTCGTTTTTAAGGGTGACAGTCACCTGGGGCTGGCCCACCACGTCCGCAAAGACCCGGGGGCGGTATTTCCTATACAGGACCTTGTACATTTCGGCACCTCACAGAAAAGAAAAGCTGGGATATGCGAGCGGACAGGCGACCTGCATCGCCCGGAAACATCCGCTTAATGCTGCTCGGTTCCCCGCCTGACATGGTTCACGGCTCTCCGCCGCGCAGACCTGTCCGCTCACATATCCCAACTTCTTGGCTTTACAAAGAACATTATAACACATACCTCCGGGATTTGCAAGCCATTATTTATTATGGTTTGACAGGCAGAAGATATTATTATATAATATTACATTATATATCCTTCGAAGGGTGGGCGGTATATGCTGACAGATATCCTGCTGACTGTCCCCGTGGCGCTGCTGTTTTTGGCGGTGGCACTGCGGTGCCTTTGGGGCTTCGGGCTCGCGCCGGGGTGCTGTGAAGCCCCCGGGGGCTGCGTCCCGGCGCGCCCCCGGGTTATAAAGGTGTTCTGCGCGGCCCTTGCCCTGCGGCTGTTCCTGCTCTTGATAATGTTCCTCTGCTCCATGCTCTCGGGGGGCGAGGGCGGCCTTGAGAGCTTTCCCGGCAAGTTTTCCCGCTGGGACGCGGGGCACTATATCAACCTGATAGAAAAGGGCTACTCAGGGTATCAGGAGGACGGCAGGCACCTGTTCCTGGTGTTCTATCCCCTGTATGTCTGGGCGGCGCGGCTGGTGCGGCTGATAATCCCCAACACGGTCATGGCGGGGCTAATGGTCTCCCTCTTGAGCTACGCCGGGGGCTGCTGCTATGTGTATAAGATTGCAGCGAAGCTTCTGGGCCCAAACGCCGCAAAAAGCGCGCTCCTGCTCTTGTCCTTATATCCCCACTCCTTTTTCTTCGGGCTGGTGATGACCGAGGGGCTGTTCCTTCTGACCACCTCGGCGGCCTGTTACTACGCCCTGGAGCGCCGCTGGCTCCTCTACGGCCTGTGGGGGGCCCTGGCGGCCCTGACCCGCATGACCGGGGTGCTGGTGACAGTTATGGCGGCGGTGGAGCTGCTCTCGGCGCTGCGGCCTCTGGAGCGGCCCCTGGGCGTGTCCCTTAAAAGAGCGCTGCCGGGGTTCCTTAAAAAGCTCCCGGCCCTGCTCATGCCCCTTCTGGGCTCCCTCGCGTATCTTCTCTTAAACTGGCGCGTGGACGGCGACCCCTTTGCCTTTCGGGTGCACCAGGGCCACTGGCACCAAGGGGGCAAGTGGATATCGGGGGTGCTTAAATACCTTTGGAGCTATTTTTGGGACAATAAAGCTGATGCCAACGGCTATGCCATCTGGCTGCCGGAGCTGGTGATTTTCGCGGCGAGCTTTGGTGTGCTGCTTCTTGCGGTGCGCAAAAAGAACTTTCCTCCAAGCCTTTTGGCCTACGCCTTCTGCTATCTTGTGGCCAACTACTCCCTGTCCTGGCTTTTAAGCGCCGGGCGGTATATGAGCTGCTGCTTCCCGCTGTTCCTCTTTGCCGGGGGGCTTTTAGAGGGGCGGGAGAGCCTTCGGGAGGGGATATGTCTCGGGGGCGCGGCTTTAACCGGCGTGTATCTGTACGCCTATCTCACCGGGGCCCAGGTGATGTAGGGAGTATAAGCCCGGCGGCTTTGGGGCAGAATAAACCCAAAACCACCGGGAGGAAAGTATGAAACGAATCGGAGCGCAGACCTTGGAATTTACCGCCCCACCCACCGTGCTGGGCCATGGGGCTGTGGGGGGCCGCAAGGAGTCCGAGGGGCCCCTTGCGGCGGACTTCCACCAGACCTTTGACGATACCCGACTACAGACGGACAGCTGGGAGAAGGCCGAGGCCCAGCTGCAAAAAGAGGCGGTGTCCGTGGCCCTGGCGGGCGCGGGCCTTGGGGCCGGGGAGGTGGACATGATATTCGCCGGGGACCTTCTGAACCAGTGCATCTCCTCCACCTTTGGCCTTTTGGAGTATCAGATACCCTTTTTGGGCCAGTACGGGGCCTGCTCCACTATGGCCCAGACCCTGCTGATGGCGGGGATAATGGTGGACTGCGGAGCAGCCCGGAGAGCTGCGGCCGTTACCAGCTCCCACTTCTGCTCGGCAGAGCGGCAGTTCCGCACGCCCCTGGAGTACGGGGCCCAGCGCACCCCCACCGCCCAGTGGACGGCCACGGCCTCGGGCTGCGCCATAGTGGGGCAGGGGGGGAGGGTGAAGCTCCTGCACGGCCTTGCGGGCAAGGTGGTGGACCTGGGGGTGAAGGACCCCAGCAACATGGGCGCGGCCATGGCCCCGGCGGCGGCGGACAGCATTTACCGCTTTTTAGAGGACACCGGCACGGCCCCCAAGGATTATGACGGCATCTTCACCGGGGACCTGGGGTATGTGGGCAGCACCCTGCTTTTGGATATGCTCCGGGACAACGGCATGGAGCTTTCGGGCGTGCACAACGACTGCGGGCTTATGCTCTTTGACCGGCAGCGCCAGGATGTGCACGCCGGGGGCTCCGGCTGCGGCTGTTCGGCCAGTGTCCTCTGCGGGCACCTTCTGAACCGCATGGAGCGCGGTGAGCTTAAAAATATCCTGTTCTGCGCCACCGGGGCGCTGATGTCCACCACCAGCCAGCAGCAGGGCGAGGCCATACCGGGGGTATGCCATATAGTGCATCTGGGGATTTGAAACGCCGGTTTACCTTGGGCGGGGCCTTGCTCCGCCCTACATAATTGCAAGAAAATACCGGCTTGCGGATTCCGAAGCATTGTGTTATAATATATTATATTATGCCCAAAAAAGGGGGCAATACTTTGGAAAACCATGGACCGAAGGACGAGAGCTACGGGGACGGCGTGATTGCCGGGCGCAACCCTGTGGCGGAGGCTTTGCGCTCTGGCCGGGCCGTCGACTGCGTGTATGTGGCCAAGGGCCCGGCGGCGGGCCCGCTGTCCGCAATTCTCGCAAAGGCCAAAAAGCTGGGGGTGCCCATAAAGGAGTGCGACCCCAGAAAGCTCTCCCATATGTGCAATGGGGCCAACCATCAGGGCATAGTGGCCCTGGCCGCCGCCGTGGAGTATTCAAGCCTTGAGGATATGCTGGCCCTGGCTGACGAGAGGGGAGAGCCCCCCCTGCTCATTATCTGCGACGGCCTTGAGGACCCCCACAACCTGGGGGCGGTGATACGCTCGGCGGAGTGCGCCGGGGCCCACGGGGTCATCATACCAAAGCGGCGCAGCGTGGGCCTGACCTATGCGGTGAGCAAGGCCTCCGCCGGGGCGGTGGAGTACCTGCCGGTGGCAAGGGTACAGAACCTCTCCGTCCTGATAGAGGACCTGAAGGCAAGGGGGATCTGGTGCTATGCCGCCGACATGGACGGCGGGCCCTGGGACCGGGCGGACCTTACCGGGCCCGTGGCCCTTGTGATAGGCTCCGAGGGCAGGGGGGTCAGCCGCCTTGTCCGGGAGAGGTGCGACGGGGCCCTGTCGCTGCCTATAAGGGGGCGGGTGAACTCCCTGAACGCCTCGGTGGCGGCGGGGGTGCTGTGCTATGAAGCCGTCCGGCAGAGAACGGCCGGTGAGAGGAGTAAGCCATGAAAGACGATTTCACATTGGAAGATATTCTCGAGGAGGAGCGCCAAAAGCGCGAGGCCAGGGCCGGGGGCCAGCCCACAGAGGAGGCCCCGGTGATAGAGTACGTCCCCGAGGAGCCGGGGGAGGAGTACGTGCCCGAGGAGCAGGGCTATGAGCCGGAGGAGGAGTATGCCCCAGACCCCGGGCCGGAGTACGTGCCGGAGGACCCGGGCCCGGAGTACGTGATAGAGGAGCAGGGGTCCGAAGCCCCGGAGCCGGAGCGGGGCAAAAAGAAAAAAAAGAAGCGCTGGGGCCTGTTCGGCCGGAAAAAGGTGCCCGACTTTGACGAGAGCGAGGAGGACATCTACTACGGCATACAGCTGAAGCCCATCGACGAGTACCGCATGGACGGTGACGCGCCGCCTTTGGGAGAGGAGGGCTATAAGGTCCTGTTCGACGACTCCAAGACCATCGACGACCAGGTGGAGGAGAACTTCCAGCGGCTTCAGAAGGAGCGCCGCCGCCGGGTGGCCGAGGCCGTCCAGAGCGCCGGGCTGGACCAGCAGCAGGTGGAGGAGGAGTTCGGCGTGGTGGCCCCGGTGCCCCTTACCTCCTATGCCGCCGACCCCTATGCCCGCCAGCACGGCCTTGAGACAGAGGGCCAGGAGCTTTCCGATTTGCAGAAGGCCCTGCTCAGCACCGACCAGACCATGGAGATAAAGCTGAACGTCCTCAACAGCACCATCGAGCTGCAAAAGCTCCAGGACGGCCAGCCGGTCAGCGAGGAGACCGTAGAGCGTATCCTGCGGGAGGCCCCGGAGCCGCCGGAGGAATACGTGGAGCGGGAGCACGCTCCTGAGCCGGAGCCTGCGGCGGAGTACGTGGAACGGGAATACGCTCCCGAGCCGGAGCCGCCGGAGGAATACGTGGAGCGGGAATACGCTCCCGAGCCGGAGCCAGTGGCGGAGTACGTGGAGCGGGAATACGCCCCTGAGCCGGAGCCTGCGGCGGAGTACGTGGAGCGGGAATACGCTCCCGAGCCGGAGCCTGCGGCGGAGTACGTGGAGCGGGAATACGCCCCCGAGCCGGAGCCAGTGGCGGAGTACGTGGAGCGGGAATACGCCCCCGAGCCGGAGCCTGCGGCGGAGTACGTGGAGCGGGAATACGCTCCCGAGCCGGAGCCTGCGGCGGAGTACGTGGAACGGGAATATGCTCCCGAGCCGGAGCCTGAACCCCAGCCCCCAGCTCCGGCCGAGTTAAAGACCATCGAAATACCAGTGGCGAAGCAGGAGCCCTCGCCCGGGCCCGCTCCTGAACAGGAGCCCCCGCCCAGGCCCATACAGCAGGTGCCCTATGTGGAGACTGTCTACCAGTACCGCTCACGGAGCATCGCCACTCATATCATAAACGCGGACCTTCTGCACAGCGCCCTGCTGTCGGAGACGGAGAGCCTGCAAAGGGAGAGGGACGCCCTGGAGGGCAGGCAGGCACCCCGCCGCAGGATAAAACCCAGAAAGACCATGGAGCCGGAGCCGCCGGAGCCAGAGCTGCCCCGGGAGGACAGCAACGAGTCCATAGAGGACTATACCGGGCCCGAGGACGCAAGGTCCATCTCCAGCGAGATCAAGGGGCAGATGGGCAAGTTCTCCCTTACCATGATGATAACCGGGGTGTGCACCCTGCTGCTGGCGGTGGTCAGCCTTGTGTGCAGGAACAACTTCACCCCCAAGGGCACCACCTGGCCCCTGGCCTATGTGGTACTTACCCTGATATTCCTGGTGGTGTCTGCGGGCATATCCTATAAGACCGTGGGCCGTGGTCTAAAGGGGCTGTTCGCCGCCCAGGCCAATGCCGACAGCGGCGTGGCCGTGGCCACGGTGGCCGCCCTGGTGCAGACGGTGGCCTCCGTGTTCTTCCGCTCCCAGCTGGACGGGCTGTATCTGTACGCCCCGGTGGTGTCGGCGCTACTGTTCATGAACTCGGCAGGCAAGCTCACCATGCTGCGGCGCATACACAGCAACTTCCGCTTTGTGACCTCAAGGGAGCAGAAGTACGCCGTGCGCACCTATGAGGACTATAACACCTCTTTAAAGATGGCCAAGGACTGCGTGGCGGAGAAGCCCCTGATAGCCTATCAGTGCAGGGCCGGGTTCTTAAAGCGCTTTTTGGAGCTGTCCTACTCCCCGGACCCCTCAGAAACCTCGTCACAGCTGCTGGCGCCTTTGGGACTGATATCCTCCCTGGTGCTGTGCATCGCCTGCCTGCTGATAACCAAGGACGTGCCCACCTCTATAGGGGCGCTGGCGGCGGCCTGCTGCGCCTGTGTGGCGGCGGGGAATATGCTGACCGTTAACCTGCCCGTGTCGAACCTGTGCAAGACCGTGCGCCGTGCCGGGGGCATGATAGTGGGCCACGTAGCCGTGGAGGCCTTTGGCGACGTGAACGCGGTGATAGCCGACGCGGGGGAGCTTTTCCCCACGGGCACGGTGGTGATCTCCGGCATCAAGCAGTTCGGCAGCCAGGTGGTGGCCGAGGACGCCATCATGTGCGCCACGGCCCTGGTCAAGGAGGCCGGAGGGCCCCTTCTGGGCGTGTTCGAGCAGGTAATAAGCGACACCGAGGATATGCTGCCCGGGGTGGAGCGCATAAGCTATGAGTCCGGTGCGGGGCTTGTGGGCCGGGTGGACGGGCGGACCGTCTATATCGGCAACCGGGCCTTGCTTACGAACCACCGGCTGGAGGCCCCGCCCAGGGAGCTGGAGGTGCAGTATTCCTCCGGCGGCAAGGACGTGCTGTACCTGGCGGTGGACTCCGAGGTGGCGGCCATGCTGGTGCTGACCTATTCGGCGGACCGCCGCAAGAAGAACGAGCTCCAGCGGCTTGAGGACAGCGGCATAAGCGTGCTGGTGCGCACCGCCGACCCCAACGTGACGGTGGCCCAGGTGTCAAGGCTCTTCGGGGTGGACCCGGCAAGCATCGGTATACTGGACGGCCAGCTGGGGGACACGGCCCGGCAGCTTTTGGAGTCCGACCCGCCGAGGGCGGACGCGCTGGCGGCCACAAAGGGGCGCATGGAATCCATGATGAGCCTTATCGCGGCCTGTGTGGAGCAGAAGCGCACCACGGGTATGCTGGTGGCCATACAGTCGGCGGCGGTGATACTGGGCTTTGTGCTGGTGGCGTTTATGTCCTGCTTCGGAGAGATACGGCAGGTGTCGTCGTTCCTGCTGTTCGCGTTCCAGATGTTCTGGACGGCGCTGCTGCTGGTGCTGCCCAGGTTCCGAAGATAAAATGCGGAGAGAAAAGCGCCTATAATAAGGCGCTTTTTTTTGTGTGCCGCTCACCCAAAAATAAATAATCAAAAAACGAAAAAACTTATTGTAATTTACTGAGAAATAGATTATAATTAGAGTATGCCTTGTGGTAAAACTTGTGCAAATTTAACAATACACGCCCCGGGCCATTAGCAGTTTTGCCAGAGGGGCCGTGAAAGGAGCCATTCCCATGACCCAATATTCCGAAAAGAACATAATAAATCTGGCTGTAGCCGGCCACGGCGGCGCAGGCAAGACCACCTTGAGCGAGGCTATGCTGTACCTCTCCGGCGCCTCTGACCGCCGGGGCAAGGTGGGCGACGGCAACACCGTCTGCGACTATGACCCCGAGGAGATACGCCGCAAGGCCTCTATCGCCGCCGCCGTGGCGCCCTTAGAGTGGAGGGGTAAGAAGATAAACCTTTTGGATGCCCCGGGCTTTTTCGACTTCGAGGGCGGTATGTGCGAGGCCATGCGCGCGGCGGATACGGCCCTTATTGTGGTCTCCGGCAAGGACGGCCCCTCTGTGGGCACGGAAAAGGCCGTGGCCGCCGCGGAGAAGCGGGGGCTTTCAAAGATATTCTTCGTCAACGGCCTGTGCGACGAGAGCGCGCGCTTTTACCGGGTCTTTGAGGATTTGAAGGCCCAGTTCGGCCCCTCTGTGTGCCCCGTTGTGGTGCCCTTTATCGAGGGGGACCAGGCCAATATTTACGTGAACCTTCTGGAGTACCGGGCCTACGACTACTCCGGCGGCAAGCCCGTGCAGGTGGCCATACCTGACATGGGCGACAGGCTGGAGGGCCTGCGCACCGCCATATATGAGGCCGTGGCCGAGACCGACGACGCGCTGTTTGAAAAGTATTTCGCCGGAGAGGAGTTCACCCCAGAGGAGGTCATCGTGGGCGTAAGCAAGGGCGTTAAGTCCGGCACCATCACCCCGGTGTTCTGCGGCGACGCCATACTCATGCGTGGCATGGAGCAGTTCCTGGACGGCCTTACCTGGCTGGCGCCCTCTGCGGCGGACCACGCCGGGGAGATAGGCATGGATCCCGACGGCAACCCGGTGGAGCTCACCGTCAGCAGCGACGGCGCGGCTGCTGCCATCGTCTTCAAGACCGTGGCGGACCCCTTTATCGGCAAGCTGTCCTATATCAAGGTCATTGCCGGAAAGATCTCCACCGAGACCCAGCTTATAAATATGCGCACCGGCGCTTCCGAGCGGGTGGGCAAGACCGTTATGCTCACCGGCAAGAAGCAGGAGGACGTGAAATATATTGGCGCGGGCGACATCGGCGCCCTACCCAAGCTCAGCACCACCAACACCGGCGACACCCTCTGCGCCCCCGCCAGGAAGGTGACACTGGACGGCGTGAACTATCCCGGCGCGGCCCTGTCCATGGCTATAGTGCCCAAGAAGAAGGGCGAGGAGGACAAGGTGGCCCAGGGTATGCTCAGGCTCTCCGAGGAGGACCCCACCCTGCACTTCTCCACCAACAACGAGACCCACGAGCTTATCATCAGCGGCCTTGGGGAGCAGCACCTGGAGGTGGCCGTAACAAAGCTTAAAACCAAATTCGGCGTTGAGGTCACTTTGAAGGACCCCAAGGTGCCCTATAGAGAGACCATCCGCAAGACCGTCCAGGTCCAGGGCCGGCACAAGAAGCAGACCGGCGGCCACGGTCAGTTCGGCGACGTGTGGATAGAGTTCTCCCCCTGCGACAGCGACGGCCTGGAGTTCAGCGAGCGGGTCGTGGGCGGCTCGGTGCCAAAGGGCTTCTTCCCGGCGGTGGAGAAGGGACTTCGCGAGTGCATCGTGAAGGGCCCCCTGGCCGGTTACCCCGTTGTGGGCCTGTCCGCCGTGCTGTACGACGGCTCCTATCACCCGGTGGATTCCAGCGAGATGGCCTTTAAGACCGCCGCCTCTATCGCCTACAGGGACGGCCTGCCCAAGGCGAACCCGGTACTGCTGGAGCCCATCGGCCATCTGAAGGCCACGGTGCCCGACGGCAACATGGGCGACGTGATGGGCGAGGTGAACAAGCGCAGGGGCCGGGTGCTGGGCATGGAGCCCGCCGGCGCGGGCCGCCAGACCGTGGACGCCGAGGTGCCCATGGCCGAGATGCACGACTTTAGCACCTTCATGCGCCAGAGCACCCAGGGCCGCGGCAGCTTCACCTTCGAGTTCGAGCGCTACGAGGAGGCCCCGGCCATGGTGGCCCAGAAGGTCATCGAGCAGGCCAAGGCCGAGGCCGGCGAGGGCTGATAGAAATTTTAGGGTAATCAATGTGAGCATATGAAAGTCCCCCCGGAAGGGTTCCGGGGGGACTTTTGGTGTGGTTAGGGCTTTAGTTTACGATTGGCGTTTTCAGCCAGGATTGGCCGGTGGTGGCGCTGACCTCCACCCGCTGGGTGCTGGTGTTGACGCGCACCCGAAGGGTAAGGGTGTCGGTCCTCTCCTCAGAGGTCTTGCCTGAGAAGGTGCCGTTTAGGGTAACAGTAAAGCTGGAGGCGGTCACATTGCTGAAATCAAGAGTGACCGAATGGAGCTCCTGGCCCTCGTTGTTGGGCGAGGCTCCGACAAAATCTACATAATTGGCTGCCGTTTTCGACACCACCAGATAGTTCTGTATGCTCTGGCTGGAGTTGCCTGTGGGGGTGCCGGGAATTATGGGGGTATTATAGAGGGGGATCCTCTCCCTGGTCTGTGTGTTGAAGAAATGCAGGGCATCGGTAAAGGCAAAGGACAACGTACCGCTTATTTGTTTTGTATCCGGGTCGTAGTCCAAGCCGTTGCCAATAGTCACCTGTATCTGCTCCTTGCGCTTGTTGATGGGCTGTATGGCACTAAAGGACTTGTCGGACATATTGGTCTTCGTGCCGCAGTAACCGTAAGCGATAAGGCAGTAGGTGCTGTCGCCCATGTCCGTCCAGACCTCGTCGCACATAAAGTTGATACTGTCGTCTATTGTGTTTTCAACTTTGCCAAGAGAGGAGGCGCCGTCGGCAACTGTGCCGTCTATGAGGTTGGCAATAGATTCCTTTAAGGATTCGCTTGCGCACCTGTCAAACAGTGACTGCTGTTTGCCGTCGACCGTGACCGTCTCCAGCATAGCGTCAAGAACGGTGAACCGGGAGTCCTCGTAATTTATGCGGGTAGTCCCCACGTACTTGGACGAAGGCTTTCCTCTGTATGACAGGTCAAACACTGAGGTTACATGGTCGCCGGTAGCGAAGGTCTCACGGAAAGCCTGGTTCATGGTGGAATCATAGGGGATAAGCTTATAGACCAGGTTGGTGCCGTTCTGGTCCGTGTTGATAGTGGCGTTTGCCCCTGTGGCCTGGGTGGTGATAGTGGGCTTCACCATCGGCAGTGTCTTAAAGCGGTACACCGTTACCGGCGAGTAGATGTCGGAGTTGCCGGTGGTGGTGACAAGGTACATCAGGTACTCGGTGTCAGCCCGCAGGCCGGATATTTTGAATCCCTTTTCCGCCTTGTTCGCTTCGAGGGAGTCGTGGACCAAGTCGTCGCTGGAAACGTCGCTGAAGTCCACGTTGGTGACGTTGGTGGTGATGGGCGAGTCGAACTTGTAAGCGGCCATGTCCGGGTTGGGAATAGAGATTTCATTCCCATTGGCGTCCGTTGAGGGAATTGTGAAGTCGTCGGGGAACATCCGCTCCATAATGCTAAGATTAGAGGCCATGGTGTACTGGTGCCCGATGGGCCCGTTGATACCGCATTCAGGTATTTTCTCCAAAATCTCGTCGTAGGAGATATTCTCGGCCCGGCCGCTGGCATTGTTCTTCTGGGGGGTCACCACAAAGTTCTCGCCGCCGGCGGTCTGCGGGGCCAGCACGTAATGTATGGTGCCCGGGGTGTTCAGGGCGAACCAAGCGGTAACGCCGCTGGAGGTGGGTGAAAACCGGGGATAAGAGGACACCAGCACCGGCTCGCGGCCGTCCTCAAACTGCTTTGTCAAAAGGCGTGTGCGGGGGTCAAGAAGGTCGCTGTCCTTATTGGGCCAGGTGATGTCGGTTATCAGGGTCTTGCCCTGGCGCAGGTTATTGTAGGAGTCCACGTTGGCGGGCCGGAAGTCCCGAAGGGAGGCCGCGCCGCCGGTGACGAAGGTGACCTGGCCGTTTATCAGCTGGTCAAAGCTGGAGCGGTCCGTGCGGTCGCCCACCTTTGTAAAGTATAGGGCGAAGTCATACTGGTTCTCAGTGGCGTCGTTAAGGCCGCCGTCCAGCATACCCAGGGTATAGGGCTCGTTGATGTCGTGGTACTGGGGTATGGACACGCTGGTGCCGTTGCTGGTCAGATTCTTTATAACGCTTACTCCGGCGTAGTTCTTTGCGGTGGCGGGCACGGTTATCTTCAGTATGCCCGGATCGCCGTTTTCATCTACGCCCACAGGCACCCACTTGCTGTTCTCGTCGCCGTGTATGCGGGTAAACAGCATGAACTCCACATCCCGGTCAAACCAGAAGATCATGTCCCATTTGACGCCGTTGGCCGCAGTGCCGGTAGAGCGCGGGTCGGCGGTGAAGGCGATATCCGCGGAAATCTTGTCGGTTCCGTCCCGCTTGTTGTTTATGTCGTTGTACACATAGACAGGCTCATCGCTGGTTATTGGATTGCCGTTTTCATCCCTTCCGATCTTAAAGGCATTCAGATCCAAATCGTCCAGCTTACTGATCCCCACCCGGGCCGACACTGTGGTGAACGCGTCCATGTCCTGTTCGCCCATCTGGTTGCGGGACTGGGAATCATCGGTAATGTTCTGAAGGTGGAAGAAATACTGGGCGCCGCTCTCCAGGTTCAAAGCGGACTTGGAGGGCTCGCTGGGGTCGTTTACGAAGCTGACCACCATGTTTTTGCCGTCCTGGAGGACCTGCACGTTGCGGTAGTCCACCACCCAGTCGGTGCGGTCACTCTGCTGGTCCCAGTCGCGCACCGGGACAGCCTGGCCCGAGGAGTCGCAGAGGATTATTGTGTCCCTAAGGGCCCCCACATACTCCTCCTCGGCCTTGGCCTTATCCGCCGGGGTGGCGGTTCTGTACTTATTATACAGCTCTATCAGACGCAGCTCGCTGTATATTACAGGCGCGTTGGCGGGCTGGCGGTAGCGTATGGCCTCGCTGAACACCACGTCGATGGTGGAGTAGGCGTAGGGGGTCTCGGGGCTCTCCGCCGGGTAGCTCTCAAAGCGCAGGCTCGCCGAGGGCGGCGTCTCGTCCAGGGTATGGGCGGTGTACATGCCTATGACCTGGGAGTAGTTGTTGGCGCTGTCCTGGGCCACGTAGTACACGTCATAGGCGCTCTCGGGCTGAAGGCGGGAGATGGTGATGTTGAACTGGGTGTTGGCCTTGGCGTTCACCTTGCCCGCCTGGGACTGGGAGGTGCCCACCCCGGCGGCCACCTGTATCTTCGCGGCCTCCGTCTTCAGGAACTCGCGCCAGGGGTCGGTGTTGGGATAGACCTCCGGGTCCGCTTTCGGGTAGGGGTCGCCGCTGGGCACGGCCACCCAGTAGACCGTCGCGTCCTCGTCAACGGTATTGCTCAGTGTCACGGAGGTGGCCTTGGTGTCGGACTGGAACATCTCGCCCATGGTGAACTCGGGCGGGGTCACGTCCTTGGTGGTGACCGTGACCTTCTGCACCTGTGAGCTCTGCTCGCCGTTGGCGTCCGTCAGCCAGTAGTACAGGTCATAGCTGGTCTTTTCCTTGACCTGGCCCAGGCCGTCGGGCGTGCCGTCCAGATCCATGTCAATCTCCGTGACCTTGAAGGAGTCCAGAGTGTTCTTTATCAGGTGCAGCCGCCCATAGCCGTAGGGGCTGGGGAAGGCGGCGGACAGCAGCTCGCCGGTGCTGGGGGCGGTGCTGCCGGCGGCCAGGAGCACGTAGTACAGGTCGCAGCTCTTGTTGGCCATGACCGTGGCCTGCAGATTCGCTATCTCGGAGAAGTCCCAGCCGGCGTTCTCCTCGTTGCGGGTGGGAGTGGCGTCGGTGATGGAGGGGTAGTCGCGGCTGGCCATGGCGGGAACGGTGCCGTCGGGGGTCGTGATGCGCTGGGACTTCACATGACTCCTGCGGCCGTGGGCGTCCACCAGGGTGGCCGAGATGTAGTAGGTCCCGCCCTGGGTCAGCTCGGTAATTGGCAGCAGGAACTCCTTTTTGGAGGAGTCGATATCTATCGTGCCCATTTTCCTAAAGCCGGAGCCGTAGGCGGGCTGCTCCACCAGGGTTTCGACGTCGGCGTCGGTCAGGGGCCCCTTGGCGTTGTCTGTCAGCGCCCAGTAGAGGGTGCCGGCCTTGTTGGTGGAGAAGTACGCGTCGGCGCTGGTGGGGGCGATGTTTTTGGCCTTGGGATAGCCCTCCAGAAGCCTGGGCTCCTGAGAGAGCTCCTTGGCCTTCTCAGAGTCGATGCCCGTCATGCCGGCAATCTCGGTGACCACGCCGGGGCGCACGGTCAGGGTGTCTGGGAGTATCTCGGAGGTGCAGCCGTTGGCGCCCACGTCGATATGGCCTATGTCGCCGGTGCCGGTGATGGTGGCCGAGGTGTCCAGCTTGATATCGTCCACAGAGGCGTTTATCTCCAGGTCCACAAAGGAGTTCACCGCCTCCTCGTCAACAGTGATCTTGGTGACGGACCCGGTGCCCGTGTCGCCCACTATCAGGTGGGAGCCGGGGGCCTTGTTGGTCACGTCCTTCATGTTCCCGGCGATGGTGAACTTGCCCTCGGGGGGTTCCTCGAAGATGACCTTTCTAAGGCCCATATTGTTGTTGCGCACGTCGTCCTGTATGTAGGCGTTGGACCGCACCAGGGTCTCGGGAATGTCGGTGTTGCCAAGGGCCCTAAGGGACACGTACTGGCCCGTGGCGGGGTCCACCACCAGCTGGCGGGCCGTGACGTTGTTGAGCAGCACGCTGGCCTCGCCGCTCTCGCCCTCGCCGCCGCCGGCCACGATGATGCGGCCCAGCACCTTGACGTTGTCCAAAATCACGTTTCCAAGGCCCACGCCGCCGGTAAGGTACAGGTCGCCGGCGATGGTGGTGTTCCTAAGGGTGACGTTGGGCGCGTTCACGGTAACGTTGCCGAACACGCCCCCAAGCTCCGTGACCCCGGAGGAGCTCACCAGCTCGCCCATGGCCTTGGAGAGCATGACGGCAATCTCGCCGCGGGTGGCGGCGCTCTTTGGGCGGAAATTGCCGCTGGTGCTGCTGATTATCCCGGCAAGAAGGGCGGAGCGCACATAGATGGAGCTCCAGTTGCTGAAATTCTTGCCGTCGGTGAAATCGGTGACCTCTCCCGCGTTCTCCTGATAGCGCAGGCAG
>ERZ777305.2231-NODE-2231-length-17436-cov-4.469938_pt1 | contig 17436 bp, 19 predicted proteins | sample MGYA00374965_ERZ777305 | MGnify/ENA primary metagenome ERZ777305 (study PRJEB29328, sample SAMD00013331) | mouse gut metagenome | study: EMG produced TPA metagenomics assembly of the Metagenome analysis of fecal microbiota from mouse which was promoted... | reverse complement strand
CAGTTCTTTATAATTATAAGGATTCTTATAACATAAAGAATCCTCGCAGCTAAGCTGCGAGGTAGTTCAATAGAATTTGTGGTATATTAATATAAGATAAAAAATAAGAAAAGGAGAAAAACTAATGAATTATGCAGATATTAAAAAATTAGATGTGGCTAATGGTCCAGGAGTACGAGTAACTATTTTTGTCAGTGGATGTAATCATCATTGTAAAAATTGTTTTAATAAAGAAACATGGGATTTTAATTATGGTAAAGAATTTACTAATGATACTATAAATGAAATAATAAAAGAATTAAGTCCTAGCCATATAAAAGGACTTACTTTATTAGGAGGAGAACCTTTTGAACCTATAAATCAAAAAGGTTTATTACCATTAGTTAAAAAAGTAAGAGAAATTTATCCAGATAAAGACATTTGGGCATTTTCTGGTTTTTTATTTGATAAGGATATTATCGAAAAAATGTATAAAAATGATTATACAAAAGAACTTTTGTCAAATATAGATGTTTTAGTTGATGGACCTTTTGTAGAAGAATTAAAAAATCCTTCTTTAAAATTTAAAGGATCTTCAAATCAAAGAACTATAGATGTTAAAGAAACTATAAAATACATAAAAAAGGATAATGATAATTTTTATATAAGTAAATCAGACATTAAATTATTGTTCTAAATAAAAAAAAGAAGGAGTTTTCCTTCTTTTTATTTTTATTTATTTTCATCTCCGATAAATTTGGGTTGTAGAGAATTTATCTTTTTTATGTAGAAACCATCATCTCCACCAATAGAGTATTCTAAAACAACTTTTCCAACAACATCATCATAAGAAATATAAGAATTATCCCAATACCTCGCATCAGAAGAATGCTCTCTATTATCTCCCATAACAAATATACAATTATCAGGAACATTAAAGGTGTCATGTCCAGGAACTAATATTTTTGTTTCTCCTACTGCATATTTGGACTCATCCAAAAGACAACCATTAATATATACTTTATCATTTTTTAATTCGATTTCATCACCAGGAAGTCCTATAACTCTTTTAACAATAAGTTCTTCGTATTCTTTTGAATCGATAACAACTACATCGCCTCTTTGTGGAGGGTTTGATTTATAAGCTAATCTATTAGCAATAACGAAATTACTTGTTAATAAAGTTGGCTCCATTGATTCAGATGGTATAAAACCATTAAGTATTATAAGCTTAAATACGCAAAATACAATAATTCCCACAATAATAGCAGGTTTAATTGTATCCCACAATTTAAATAATTTATTTTTCATATTAAAATCATCCTTATGTCTTTCTTTAAAGTTATTTTGTTTTCTTAGATTAGTGTCATTAGAATTAATATCGAAGAATTTTTTATTCTCCATCATTTTTTATTCTCCGTTCATTATTAATTTTTATCTTAAATCCATTATTTAATTTAAAATATTAATTCTATTAACATAATCATTATAATACATACTATTAATAAATGTAAAGAACAAAAAGAAGTAGACAAAAGTCTACTCCTTTTCATACCCTGCTTCATGAATCTTTAATTCATGATTTGATAAATCTTTCATAAATTCATCATTTGGATCATAAAGTGTATATCTATAATCTTCATCAAAATACACATCTACAGTTTCATAATTTTTTTCTCTTATTACAGTTGCTTGTATTGTTTTTATTTTCCCATCTATAGTAACTGCTTGAGGGAAAACTTCAACAATAACATCTTTTTTAGTGTAACCATGATCGTTTAAGAATTCTTCTAACCATTCATCAATAATTCCATATCTCATAAAAACGCTTTCAGCGTACACAGCGTAGTCGTAGCACAACAGCGAAGAGTATAGCAACGCTATTAACGCAACACTCTACGTTATGACGCTACCTCCTTTCTAAGTAATTTCTACAAGAGCTTCTTTTGATAAATCTATACATCTTAGAATTTCTACAATACTTGAACCAGGTTTAATAAATTCCCATTCAACATTTTGTTCTGAATATAAATCATAAAGTTGCTCCCATAGATCTTTATTTTTTACTTCTTCATTAGATTCTTTCTTCCAGTTATTTGCTCTCCATCTTGTTATCCATCCTTTTATAAAAGGAACAATTAAATATTGACTAGTTGTATATATCTTTATATTACATTTAGCATTTAATGCAGCAAGTGCAGAGATAACAGCTTGTAGTTCCATTCTTTGTTTAGTGGTTTCTTTTTCTGCCCCCTTATCAGTTCTTTCATAATCTCCACATTGCATAATATATGAATAACTTCCATTAGAAAGAGCTTTTTCTCCTTGCCCATCAACAAAAAGCTTAATATCTGTTTGAATATCTTCAATATCATCTTTAAAGTCAAAATCTGGAGCAACAGGTTCATCAACAAGTGGAGAATTTTCATCAAAAACGCCAAAATCAGAAAGCTCTGATTCTTGGAACTCATTCATTAAAGGATTCTCAGGGACATCAATTTCAGGGATGTCAGGGAGCTCTTCATTTTCTGGAATATCTGGTAATGTTTCTTCATTTTCTATATTCTTTAATTCTTCATTTTCCGTTTTAGAAGTTTCTTTAACTTCATCTCTTTGTTCTTTCTTCTCATCTTTTTTAGTTTTTAATTCAGCTTGTTTTTTGGTTTCTTCTATTTCTTTATTCGCTTCTTCAATAATTTTTTCAAATTTTTCAAAATTACAAACAAGCCCTTTAATATCCTCCCAGTCTTCATAAATATTCCCAATTATTTCATATTTATTCATGTTAGCAGATATATAGATAGGTTTATCATTAATAAATGCAACAAAAGCACCTAAATCTGAATTAAATTCTACTATACCAACAAGATTATCATCATTACAATCACATATAGCATCACCTTCATAAATTTCTCCATTTATAGCCATTCCTGGAGTTAACATCATATATGTTTTTGAATCAATTCTTGTATTGTCAATGTAAGTTCGCATAGAACTTACTTTAGTATCAAAATCTATTAATACAGAAAACCTTGAAGGATAAACCATATCTTTACCTGTCCAAAGTCTTACACCTAAAGTAAACATATTATCTATTACATAACAATTAGTTATGTTTCTCCTTTCTTTCAGTTTATTTATTTGATAATAATTATATAACATATAATTAAACAAAATCAATAAATTAGGTTTTCTATATTTTATTAATATAATTATATCAGATATAACAAAAAATTTCAAGACAATTTTAAATTTTCATATAAAATAACGAACAATTTAAACACTTGAAATCAAATATCTTTATTTGATATAATTATTGTGAAAGTGATTGTATAGTTGCAGTGTAGTTTATGTGCAGCTCAGGGGATATATAAGAGCTACATAAAAAATAAAAAACAAAAAACAAAAAGGAGAAAGAGATATGAGTAAGTATATGGTAAACTATGATGAAGAAATGATGGAAGAGGCAGGCTTTCAGAAGATGAATAAAAGAAATTCTGGTGGCAACGCTGTAAAGGCAGAAAGAAAGGCGAAGGAAAAGGCAAAAGCACTTGGACATCGCCAGAGCCTGGAAGCAGCCGCAGAAGAGAACTGCTTCATCCAACACGGGAAGAGCCGCAAGGAATTAAAGGCTTCCCGTAAAGCGGCTGAGGAGCGCAGGAATCGCCGCAATCATCGATAAAATTTTAAGGACTCAAACCAAGTAGTAAGCTTATCCCCTGGGCTTATGAAAAAAGGTTTGGGTCCTTTTTGTTGTTTAAAAACAAAATATTTATATTTTTAAAAAACATTTTCTCTTTACTAAAATTTTTAAATATTGTATAATGTGTAATAAGAATTTCAATAAAAACATATGTTCTTTTATTGATTCTTGAATTTTTAAAAATAAGCTGTTTTTTATTAAAAGGAGGAATACATATGAGTTACGCAGATAAGTTGTTTAAAGATATGTGTAATGATATACTTACTAATGGAGTTGATACCAAAGGAGAAATAGTTAGACCTGTTTGGGAAGATACAGGCGAAAAAGCTTATACCATTAAAAAGTTTGGTGTAATTAATAAATATGATTTAAGGAAAGAATTCCCAGCTCTAACTTTAAGAAAAACTGCACTCAAGAGTGCAATGGATGAAATTCTTTGGATATATCAAAAAAAATCAAGCAACATACATGATTTAAAAGCTCATGTGTGGGATCAATGGGCTGATAAAGATGGCTCTATTGGTACATGTTATGGTTATGTAGTAGGTCAAAAATTTACATATAAAGGTGAACAAATTGATCAAATGGATTATGTTTTAAAACAATTAAAAGAAAACCCATATAGTCGTAGAATTATGACAAATATGTATCAATACCAGTACCTTGCAACAGGTGCTCTTGATCCTTGTTGTTATAGTATGACTTATAATGTAACAAAAGAAGGAGAAAAATTAGTATTAAATGCTGTACTTAATCAAAGATCTCAAGATATTTTAGCTGCTAATAACTGGAATGTCTGTCAATATGCAATTCTTTTAATGATGGTTGCACAGGTAAATGACATGATACCTGGAGAATTAATTCATGTAATAGCAGATGCGCATATCTATGATAGACATGTCGATGTTATAAAAGAATTAATTAAAAGAGAGGAATTTCCTGCTCCTAAAGTATGGTTAGATCCTGAAATCAAAGATTTTTATCAATTTACAACTGATAATCTTCATGTTGAAAATTACAAAGCTGGAGAACAAATAAAAAATATTCCTATCGCTAAATAGGATAAGAAAGAAGGAGAATAAAAATGATATTAATTACTGCAATAGATAAAAATTGGGGTATTGGAAAAAATAATAAGTTATTATATTCACTACCTGAGGATATGGCATTTTTTAAAAAAATGACAACAGGTAAAACAATACTTATGGGAAGGAAAACTCTAGAATCCTTTAAAAACCAAAAACCCTTACCAAATAGAAAAAACTTAGTTTTAACAAATCAAAAACTTAAATCAAATTATTCTAATTTAGAATATATAAATGATATTAACAACATAGATTTTAATGATGATTCATTAATTTTAATAGGAGGAGCTAGTCTTTATAATCAACTTTTTGATAAATGTAATTACGCATATATTACAAAAATTGATAAAGATGAGGTCAATCCTGATGTTTATTTCCCTAATTTAGATTTAAAAGAAAATTGGGAAGTAGAAAAAACTATAGAAAAAGCTGTTTCAAAAAACGGCATCCCTTATGAAATTTTATTATATAAAAACAAAGGGAGGTGTAAAAAATGAAAAAGAAGATATTTATGGTATTATCTTTTATGATTATTACATTTTCCCTTTCTGGATGTAATATAAAATTCATAGAAAAAGCTCCAGAAAAAGAAGAAACAACAGAAGAAGATACATCAGGCCTTGGTGATGTAAGTATAGCACCAGATGATGAAGATCATATGACAATTTCTAGTAGTGAAGAAAGCGAAGAAACAAGTAGAGAATCTTTTGATAAAGATGATGTAAGTACTAGCGAAAGTAGCGAAGAACCACCAAAAACTTTAGGAGAAAATCAAAAAGAAATTAATGGTATTGTTTTCGATACATTATTAAAAGAGGTATATGCAAAGGAAGATATAGCTCTTTTTGCTAGCGCAGACTTAACAGGAAAGGCAGCTACTAATGTTGAAAAAAATACAGCACTTACTTTAATAGGTTTATCTGAAGATAAAACCATTGCGATGGTAAGAAATGCAACAGGTTCGATTTTTTATGTAGAATATAGATATCTTACAGAAAAAAATCCTAATCCAGAAACATCACAAACTACTTCTGAACAAACACCTACTCCAAAACCTAAAGATGATGATAAAACACCATCTAGTTCAGAATCAAGCACACAAGTAGCAGATGTTCCAGATCCAGAGCCTTCTACATCCACGCCACAACCACAAAAGCCACAAGAAAACCCAGTACAAACACAACCTACTCAAGATCCTGCCCCACAACCTAATCCAGATCCACCAGTAGCACAAGGAGGTATTCCTTATCCAAGTAATCCTAGTTCAACTTCTATAAATTTAGGAGTAACATTTGCTGATGAATCATTTACAGCAACAGTTGTTAATACAACAACAATGAATTCTGGTCCTGGTAAGGTGTTAAATTCAACAGGTTATTCAGTTATTGAAACCTTTGAAGCAGGAACAACAGTAAATTGTACTGGTATTGGTAATAATGGTTATATTAGGGTAGAACTAGCTAACGGAACTGTTGGATTTATACTTAATACTGATTTAAAAAGATAAGGCAAACGCCTTATCTTTTTTATTTGATAATTAAAAATAAATAAAGTATAATTAGAATTACAAGTATTGAGGCTTTTTTCTTTGCAGAAAAGCTAAGTTTTCATCTAAAAAGTGAAGGAGGACAAAAAGATGAAAAAAAATTTTATGTTACTCGTTGGGGCGCTTCTTGTAGTGGGTTCTCTAGTAGGCCTTTTCATGGTTTATGTAAAGCCACAACAGGAAGAAGCCGATGCTGTAGAGAGGGTTCTGAAACAGGTTGCAGAGGCGACAGAAGCTGCAGCTACAGAAATCCCCGAATCTGATACCATGGAGGAAAAGACCCATCTCTATCCGTGGCTTGAGACAGCAACCACTAATTTCCAGGGCCAGGAAATTGAGTGGGGGGTTAGTTTGGCCGATAATTCTTCGCTGGGGACAACTATCGGGGTTGTTTCCTGTGAGGATCTTGATATCGAGGTGCCTTTAGTTTTTGGTGGCACCGAAGATGTCTATTTAGAAGGACAGGCGGGCCTTCATGAGGAGCTATCTACCCCAGATAGTATCTTCATCTTAGGCCATCACATGAAGTGGGGCCTGTTCAAAAACTTGTGTAGTGCCCAAATAGGTCAAGAGGTGATACTCGAGACCATCTATGGCACATACACATATGAAATTACGTATTCAGCTTATATCTCGGAAGCTGAGTACGAGGCAGACAATTACGCTGTTTGCCAAGGCTCCGACCTTGTACTCGCTACATGCGATTACGAGAACGGAGTTAAAGGTCGCAGAATCGTTAAATGCGACATAGTATCCGAGTAGAAATAACCCCGAGCCACTGTCAACATATTTTATTGACCCACCAAGAAGTGGGAGAAAGGAGACACATATGATGTCTTTAATTTTTTGGCTGCTGAAGGTAGCCGTTATAGTAACTATTGGCAATTTCCTAAGGAAATTGAACCTTAAATGGTTCAATACTTTGGGAATTATCGGGAGGTACGCCTTTGTGTGGGGGTGTATCGCCTTAATCGTTACCCACACGCTGCTGGAGGTCATTTGGGTGGCAAGCATTGTGTTATACGCTTGCATAAAAGCCCACGGCTGGCCAGCAGTTAAGGCTAATTTGTCTAAGCCTTTTATAAAGGTTAAGACATTAGCCGAGACTATTCGCAGATAAATTTTAGAGAGAGCAAATGTATTCGGGGTGCATTTGCTCCTCTCTTTTTTTTGTTTAAAAATACTTATAATTTAAAACATATTGCTTTTTAATTTTTTAATATGTTATACTTTAGTTAATCAATAAGTAAGCAAATAGAATTGTAAGCGTTTCGCAATGTTATCCGTTCACATAACATTGTTGTATCGAATATAATACGTTTTTAATATTCGTGTGCTGTCTTTCTATATTTATTGGTTTTTATATAGAGAAACTTGAAATAAACAGGAAAATAAAAAATAATAAGGAGGATTTTAAAACATGTATAAATCATGTAAATCACAAAAATCAGAATTAGTAACCCTGTCAACAAGTAATGAAAGTATCTCTTTTTTTGGTATTGCCAATGAAACTCCCTTTTTAAAAAATATATTAAAGGCGGGTTCCAGCATGGCCGAGAGGCCTAAAATCCAAGATCGCCGTACACGGCGCTTGTTGATTAGAAAAAATAAAGATGTTTTAATAGGTGTAAGAAATTTAAGAAAACTTAATTTGAAATATTGTTTTTAAACCTTGACTAAGAGGCGTGAACGGTAATAATTATTTAAAAACAACAAAGTAAAAACAAGTTATATTGAAAAATTTCTATAAAATCTAATTAAAACCTTAAATTGTCGGTATATCTACTATATATAGTAAATTTTTAATATATATAAAGATATGTTGTTTGTATTTAAATTGATTTAATAATAAAAACAAAAGTTTAATGGTGAGAAAGGAAATATATAAATAGAATAAATATTATTAAAAATACATTTACAAATTATTAAATTTTAAATATAAGCACAAACAAGAAAAAATACATTAAAGCAAAGCTTTCTTTTATATAATAGCATTGAGTAATGGATGCAACTTATTATATAATTGGTACTTTAGTCATTAGTTTATTAGCATTTTTGCTAACAGGCCGACAATGGCCTATTTTTTTTGCCTTGAAAAAATGTATGGTATATGCTATAATTTTTTAAAACAGAAAGGAATGATGAAAATGAATTCTTTTGACAAATATAGAATAAAAAATATTCCTTGTAGTAAAAAACTTGCCAGTGATCTAGATAAAGAACAACTACAAGCTGTATGCGCACCACTTAGTAATACTTGTGTTTTTGCTGTTGCTGGTAGTGGAAAGACTAGGGTTCTTACATATAGAGTTGCTAATTTAATAGAAAACGGAATTGATGAAAAATATATGATTTTACTTACATTTACAAATAAAGCATCAGAAGAAATAAAAAATCGTATAAAAACTCTTTTAAATAAAAATAAATGCACAGTAACTGCTGGTACTTTTCATAGTGTTGCTAGTTTTTTCGTTAGAAAATATGCAAAAGAAATAGATTTTGATTCGAATTTTAGTGTAATAGATGATAAAACAAGAAATGATTATATGAAAGAATGTAGAGATACTTTAATAAAAAGTCATTCAGGTAGAATAAAAGATACTGAGTTCCCATCTCATACTGTTCTTACAAGTATCTATTCTGGGGCAATAAATCATAATGAAACATTTATAAAGTATATGGAAAAATATTATCACTTTTTTAAAGGAGAAACACTAGATTTTATTCTTACTGTATTTGAAGACTATATAGCAAGAAAAGAAAGTACAAATTGTCTTGATTTTGATGATCTATTACTTAGTTTTTTAGATCTTTTAAATATAGAACATGTTAAACAAGAAATTAATGGATATTTTAAATATGTTTTTGTCGATGAGTATCAAGATATTAATTGGCTTCAATATGAAATTATCGAAAAGCTAAATAGTAACCAATCGTTATTTGTAATAGGAGATTCCAATCAATGTATATATCAGTTTAGAGGTTCAGATGATAGATATATTGATTATTTTATAAAAACTCATAAAGATGTAAATGAATATCATCTTTCATATAACTACAGGTCAACACCAGAAATTTTAAAAGTAGCGGAAACCTTAATAAACAACAATGATGTACATAGAAAAGTTGTCCTAAAAACATTAAATCAATCTAATATAAAACCATTTGTATTTGGCACATATGAAATACCTATCCAACTTAGAATTATGGCACAAAATATAAGAAAACATTATAAGGATGAACTTGACAAAGTTGCAATTCTTGTTAGAAAGGGAACAGAAATAGAAGAAATAAAGAAAGCTCTTTTAATAGAAGATTTACCTTTTAATGTAAAAGGAAATAATAATTTATTAAATAAAAAGTATTTTAATGATATATGTAATATTTTATCTTTTATTAATAATGCAGCCAATGAACCAGCATGTAAATATGTCTTAAAAATGTTTGATACATATAAAGATAATATAAATAAAGCTTATGACTATTTAAAAACTATTAATTTTGATTTAAATAAATTCAATATTAATATAAGCTATAAAATAACAAGTGCTATAAAAATTTTTACAAACATTAAAAATAAAAAATTTGAAAATATTTCGGAAATAATATCAGAAATATGGAATAGTTTTTATAAGCAATATGTATATACTAATTATACTGGATATCAAAATATAGAATCTGATGTTAACTATTTAATTTCTTTTTCTACAGGTTTTAAAAGCATAAATCAATTTACTGATTTCTATCTTTTAGAAAGAAATAAAGAAAAGGAAAATAAACAACAAAAAGCAATAACAATTATTACAATGCATAAATCAAAAGGACTTGAGTGGGATTATGTTTACATTCCTAATTTAAACAATAGCTGGTTTCCTCGCTCAAAAGATGATGATGTTGCAAGTAATACAAAACAAGTTCAAAATGAAAGAAAATTGTTTTATGTAGCAATAACTAGAGCAAGAAAAAGATTATATTTATCTTATTCCCAGCAAGATAATGAAGGAAAAGATTTAGGTGTATCACCATTTATAGAAGAATTTGAACAAGAATCATTTAACTGTGATTTTTTTGAATAGTGAAAGGAGAAATTAATGGCAAATTATATCCCAAATCCATTTTTAGAAGGAATGGAAAATGATAATACAGAGGTAGTTGCTCTTTATAATAAAAATTTTAAAGGTGTTGATATGAAATATTTTCAAAGATTAATTAAATATTATAAAAAAAATAAACCCGAAAAATTAAAAAATTTATTAATAGAACTCGTAGGAATGGACATGTTTAATCTTATAGTTAAAGAATACATAGAAGATATTAATGAAAGAGGAACAATTAATCAATTTTCCACTCTTCCAGATGGAAAAACTATTAGTGAACTTAGAAAAGCTATAGAACTTATAACTAACAATAAAGAAAGAATAAAGGAATCAATTATATGATAGATATTGATTTTATTATTAATACTTGTTTAAAAGAATTTAAATTAGAAAAACTTCCCTCATACATAGAAATAAAGTATATTGATAGTTGCGATTTTTTTAAGTTAACTCAAAAAGGAGTTCCAGAAGAAAAAACAATAGAAATTCCCGTTCTTACATTAAAAGAAGATAATAAAAATATAATTTATGTGAATTATTTAGAATTAAATCAAAATGAATATATTGTTATGGAAATGCTCCTGTCTCAAATAATTAAGTTGATAATGAAAAATGAAAAAGAATATATCTTACTTAAAGAGAAAAATAAAAATACAGTTTTTCAAAAAAATGTTCAATTAGGACTTAATACGTTTTTAGAATATAATGAACTTTTAATAGTAATGAATACTATGAAAAAAGTTTATAATTCTAAAGAACATTATAGAAAAAATAACCCATATACGCCAAAACAAAGTAAAAAAATTGCTTTAAAAGTTTTAGGTAAAATTATAAATAAAAATACAGATATATCTACTGTTATTTATTGTTTAGTAAAACTAAGTGTTAATGAAAATTACAATTTTACTAATGTAAGTCTTAAAAAATCACAATATTTAGAAGAATTAAATAAAATTTTATTAAACTTTTCTTATAAAACAATTACAAAAAAAGAATTAAATAGACTTGGCGTTTTAACAACTAAAATAAGCGAAAGTGTCTAGTACTTTCGCTTATTCTTATTATTTTTTAGATTTTATAACCTTAAATACTGATTCTGTTACCAACTCTTTGTAATCTTTATTATCTTTAATTCTTTTTCGCACTAAAGTTGCACTTATGTTTTTATATTTTTCATTATCTTTTCCTATAATATATTTTGTTTTTGAAAATAACTTATCACATTTTTCCTTAATATAGGATAAATTATCTTCTCTTTGTAAAATATAAAAACAAATTTCTGTTAAAAGTTTATCATGATATCCCCATCTTCCAATCTCGCTAAGTTTATCGCTGCCTAAAGCAAAAAATAGAGATTTACATTTATACTTTTCTTTTACAGCACATAAAACTTGATAAGTATAACCTTCTTCAACTCCAAATACTAAAACATTTGGTTCTTTATAGGTCATAGCAAATATCATTTCCAGGCGCTCTTTTTCAGAATAGGCATAATCGCCAGTTTTTCTTTGCTTTTTATCTAAAAACTTTTGATTAGAAATAGCAAAAATAATATAATCAAAGTTATAAGCATTATTAGCAGATTCTATCATATGAAAATGAGCAACAGTAGGAGGATTAAATGCTCCTGTAAAAAGAATAGCACTATCAATATTTGGTTTATAAAACAATTTTATAATATTAATTATTTCATAAACTTTATCAAGCCCTAGATAAAATTCACTTTCAATACCATTTATTTTTTTATAAATACCATATTTATCTTTCTTAATTTCTATTTCAAGGTATTTATTATTATCTTCATATTCAATTTGTAAAGAATCACAAGCTGTTGGAAAAATATCTGGAATAATATTATCACCTATATATAAATATTTTTCTAATTTTAAAGCATTTTTAATTACTTTTTTAGAAAAAGATGAAGCCCCATTTTCATTCCAATTATCTTTATATTCTGCAAATTCTAATATCTTTTTCTTTATTTCACTCATTTAGGGTTCTCCTTTCATATTTATGAATGTGTTATTATTACAATGATTATAACATTAATAGAAACTATTGTCAATAAAAAATAATTTCTTATTTAATTTTGTTAACTTTTTAAAAGTATTATATTAAAGCAGTAAACTTTACAAGTAAGTTAACTAACACCAAAAAGAAAATATAACGCTTTTATAATATCATTTAGTACAAAAGAAAATCGTGAATGATATATTTGGTAAGGATAAAAATGCTAGAACCAATCAGTGCAGCTTTAAGTTTTGATGAAATGTGCATGAATAAGAATCCAGATTACAGAGTTTCTTATCTTAAAATTGATAGTTATACAAGTACTGGCATTAAGAAAAACCAAATAAAAATATTAGTTCAAAAAACAAATAATAAATCAAACCAGGCAATTGCCTGCTTTTTTGATTTTTAAAAATAATTATATATAATATAACCAAATGATTAATTACTAAAGGAGAATAAAAAATGAAAGAAAAAGGACTATATTTTGAATATAAAAATAATTCCATATTTTTATATGAATCAATAAAAAGAAAAGATAAATGGAAAAATAAAAGATGTTTACTTATTGCAAATAAAAATTCTGTTGATTTTAAGATACCTAACATATATGGTATTTGTGATGCTTTTTATTTAAACAATTATGAAATTATCAATAATATTAATGACATTTCACAAATGTTTTTTAGTATATATGATATTGATTTTAAACAAAACATATATCAATATCCTGTTATCCATAATGAAAAACTTATGATTTTGGAAATATTTAAATTTTTAAGAGAATTTTTAAACTTACAAAATGAACTTCCCATACAAATAGTAAATAAACTAAAAAGTTATAACAATATCTATGAATATATAGAAAAAAATGATTTTAAATTAAACAAAATCTTTAATAATGGTTTATATTCTGATTTATTTATGAATTTTAATGCCACTAATATAACAGATTCTTTAGATTGCCCTAATTATTTAATTAGTCTTATTAATATAAGAATGAATGAATTAGGTCTTGATAATTTTCAAAAATATACATTTAATGCAATATCTTTTTTTAGATATATTTATATGGATAATTTAGATTATTATTTAAATATTGATAATGAATCACTAAGAAAAATATTTGATATTTATATAGATATTTATGATTTACTTCAAATAAATTTAAACTTATATAGTGAAGTATCAGAAACAATTTATTGTTTAGTTTATTCTTATGGAAAGGAAAATGTTTTATATTATTTAGAATTAGTTAAATTCTTTTTAAATAGTAAAACTTTTGATAAATTTCATAATCATATCATTACTATTTATTGGCTGAAAAGATTATTTTCATTAGTTCCGCCAAAACTTGATGTTTTACCTAAAACCTTATATAAATGGAATTATTTAGATAATTATTTACAAAAAGGAACAATAGAAAAGTATAAAATATTAGAAAAATATAATAATATACTCTTATATGATGATGTAAAAATCAATTCTAAAAAATACACTTACCAAAGCATAAATTATAAATTTGATATTGAAGAAACATTTTCTGATGTAATAAAAGTTTGTTATAACTTAAAATATGATTTCTTAAATATATTAAATGCACTATATAATAAGGAAGCTTTGCTTATTATTAAGGATACAAAAAATAATCCAATAGCAATAATTACCATAAAAAATCAGAATATTATTGGTTTTTATGAAGATAATATAATAAAAGATTCTCATAAAAAGGAAATTGATAAGATTTTAAAAGAATATGTATATCAATTTAATTTAAACATAATTTTAAAATAAAAAATAGTTGACAAATATTTGATATGTGCTATAATAGAATCATCAAAAACAATAAACTAAAAGAAAGGAGAAAAATAATATGACTACTTTAATGAGTATAAAAAGCATAATAAAGAAATCTAGTACTATAAAATCATATAGTGCTTCTTTAAGCATGTCTAAAATACATTATTTATACTCATATATCTGTGATTCTGTATTACACGAAAATGAAAGAGTCATGTTATCATCTTCTATCTAATTTTAATAGAAGTATCTTACATCTTAATTTTTTTGACTTTTCTATTTTTTAAAGCTGTAATCAGAATCTTTGAGAAGATTTATGGTTACAGCTTTTCTCGTTTAATAAAAAATAAAAAAGTTTAAAAAAGTACTTGACAAAATTTAAGACATCTGGTATAATTAATATATAAGGTTGAGGGAGTTGTAAATATGCTCGTAAATGTACATGAGTAAGAAAGTCATGACTTCTGAAAGTAAGCATCGCCTTTTCCTAGGTAAAAGGTAGAAAGGAATTCCGAGAATCCGTGAAAGTCGGAACACGAGTGCCTGGAGATGTACTCAAGTGGTTGAAGAGGCTCCCCTGCTAAGGGAGTAGGCCCTTAGTGGGTGCGTGAGTTCGAATCTCACCATCTCCGTTTTACCATTTATTATTTTTCATTTAAATTTATAAACATTATGTGTGGTGGTAAAAGTACGATCCATTAAAATAGCCATGTTCCTTTTGTTGACGCTTTAAGGGTAATAGATGAAATGCCTATTACGTGGGAATGTCTTGCTTGGAGAATCGGGAGGGCAAGCACATAATGTAAAAACTAAATCTGGGAGCTTAGCTCAGTTGGTTAGAGCATTCGGCTCATAACCGAACGGTCTAGGGTTCGAGTCCCTAAGCTCCCACTCATGGGTAGGTGGCAGAGTCTGGTCGATTGCGCCTGACTGTAAATCAGGTCCTTAATTGGCACGGTGGTTCAAATCCATCCCTGCCCACTATGCGCCATTAGCTCAGTCGGTAGAGCACTCGACTTTTAATCGAGTTGTCGAGGTTTCGAGTACCTCATGGCGCATTTTTAAGAAATATAACAGCATTGCTGTAAAGCAATACTTAACTGATATTTCTTATCTAATATTTGTAGCGTTGCTACATAGCTTCGCTGTTGCACTGTTATGGCACAGTGCCATATCCCACAAATTGTGAGGAGAAATTAAATGAGTCGCCCTAGCAGATGGCAAGTTCGCAATAATCTGCTAATTGATATGGTGAGGTACGGAAGTGGTTATAACCGCCTAGATTTGAAATCTAGTGTGCCAGCTTTGTATCTGGCCCGTGGGTCCGAATCCCACCCTCACCGCTCTGCTGGTATGGTGGAATAGGCAGACACGAGGGACTTTATCATCGATACTTGGAAAACCCAAGTGCTCTGATAAGTCAGAGAGGAGCACCAAGATAGGAAACTTCTTGTGTGAATGTTGGCTAAAACGGCGAATGGATCGATGGGAACGCCGTGCTAAGTGGATATCAATATCCTAAATGTGTAGAGAGTATAGACCAACTACCTAAGTCTTTTAAAAGATATGGTAAAAACGTATTCCAGACTACAACATCTATTGGTGGCTTACGAAATCATAAGTAAGAGTAGTAAAGAAAATCCCTTGTCCTTGAGACATGCGAGTTCAAGTCTCGCTACCAGCACTTATAAGCCTAAACATTTAAACCTAGCTGTTTTAGGTTATATGTTTAGGCTTTTATACTATAAATAAAAAGGATAAATTATGGAAATAACAATAAGAAAAAAGAAAATCGAATTAAATTTATTAATAGAAATTGTAAAAAAATCAGAATCTTTTAGAGATGTAAAATCAAGTTTAGGATTTTCAAAAGATGATGGTTCTTTAAATGTAAAATTAAAATCAATTTTTAAGGACTATAATATTAATTATCAACATTTTCGAGGTCAAGGACATCAAAAAAATAAAAATAAAAAGATTCCAATAGAAGAATATCTATCTAATAAAAGAAAAATAACCTCTCATAAATTAAGAAACAGATTATTAGAAGAAGGGATTTTTGAACATAAATGTTTTTGTTGTGGAAATACCTTGTGGTTAGGAAACCCCATTCCTCTAGAATTACATCATAAAGATAGAAATAAATTAAATAATAATCTTTCTAATTTAGAACTAAGATGTCCCAACTGTCATTATTTTACAGATACATATAAAAGCAAAAATAGAACTAAAATAAACAATAAAGATAAAACAACAACTATTAATAAAAAACTTAAAAGAACTAAAAAAATTAAACAAAAAACAAAAAAGCATTGTCCTATTTGTAATACTATAATCAGTTCAAAAAGTACTCTTTGTATAAACTGTGAAAAACAAAAGCGCCGAAAAGAAGCATTAAAAGCCAAAGAAGAAAAAGGCATCACAAGAGAATTTCTAAAACAAGAAATCAGAACCAAGCCATTCACAACAATAGCAAAAGAACAAGGAGTAAGTGATAATGCTATTAGAAAATGGTGTAAAAAATTTAATCTTCCCCATAAATCAACAGAAATAAAGAAATACTCAGATGAAGAATGGGAGAAGATTTAGTACATACTAAAATATAAGGTGAGATGGCAGAGTGAATTAATGCATCGGTCTCGAACACCGACAAGCCGAAAGGTTTCCTGGGTTTGAATCCCAGTCTCACCGCCATGCAGATATGGTGGAATTGGTATACACACCAGATTCAAAATCTGGCGCTTTAGCATGAGAGTTCGAGTCTCTCTATCTGCACTTTAAATTTTATGGTGACTATGGTGTAAAGGTAGCACATTAGATTGTGGCTCTAAAGGAAAGGGATCGTTCCCCTTTAGTCACCCTTTATTTTAATCTTATAGCAGGTATTAACCTGCTTTTTTATTTTTATAAATAAAAATCATTGAGAAAATATATGCAATGTGATATAATTATTTATATAATATAAACAAGGAGGGATAATATTGAACGATTATTTTTGGAAAGTAGTACCATTATGCGAAAAACAATTAAGAGATGTAAATCAAAAAGATATTCTAAATAACGGGTTATATAGAAAATGCAACATTTATAAGGGTGGTGGAGGATATGACAAATTCGAAGATATTTATAAAAAAAGAAATAATTTAAATCAAGAAGAAAGATTTAACAAATCAAAACAAAATTCTAATAGAATTAATTTTTGTAAGCGAGAAGTCC
>ERZ777305.2225-NODE-2225-length-17493-cov-2.871602_pt1 | contig 17493 bp, 14 predicted proteins | sample MGYA00374965_ERZ777305 | MGnify/ENA primary metagenome ERZ777305 (study PRJEB29328, sample SAMD00013331) | mouse gut metagenome | study: EMG produced TPA metagenomics assembly of the Metagenome analysis of fecal microbiota from mouse which was promoted... | reverse complement strand
CCGCCTTGCGGAAAGACTGAAGCGTCATCGTCTCAAGGTCATACTTTGTCTTATCAAAATCCTCCGCTGCCTCGCGATCCTTGATCGCCTTCATATAACCGTTAAAGATAAAGAAGAAGGTCGACGTAAGCGGGGTGGCATAGCAGTACTCGCTGTTCCGGTACTCAGCAAAATCATCCGGCTGCAGACCGTAGCCCATCAGATGTCCCTTCAGGAACATCAGCTTCGAGGTTGCCGCTTCCGCCACCACCTGGACGTCAATGGCCGTCGTCTGGTACATATCATAAATCTGCCCGTCGCTCGGGTCCTGATATCTATGCTTGCCGTCGGAATAACCATGCCACTTCTCATTGCGCTCATACCGCATGGACTTGTCAGCCTGGAACGCTACCAGCTTATACGGGCCGTAGCTCATCGTCGAATCCAGACCAGTGCAGTAGGTCGTAGCCCACGCATCGGTATCGCCGACTTTCGACTTGCATGCCTCATAGTACGGCTCGTATACGATCCAGTTGCTCGTCAGATTGTAGAGAAGGTTGAAGCCTGCCAGCGAATTGTTGAGCACAATGGTAAACTCATAATCGCTGTTCTTGAAAATGCCGACATTCTCAAACGGGTAATCCTTTTCCCACTGACCCGAGATCGTGTAGAGAAACTTATCGCCGTGGCTCTCGTAAACCTGGCCAGGAGCGAAATACGTCTCATAGAGATACTTGCCGGAAACATAATCCTCCGGCTCTCCCTCCGGCGTTGCAGGATCGCGGATCATGGTGTCGTCGGTAGCCCGCAGATATTTCGAGCCGTCTGCCGCCGTGATCCCGAAGAAGCTCTGTGCATCAACCCAGATATCATCCTGGGTAAGCCCTGCATCCAGCATCTCCTGAGCGGTTTTGCCGTTGACATAAATGTCCGAGCCCTGGTAGTAATAATTCTGCGCATTCGCAATGGAAAGATTATCGGTCATATAGTCGGCCGCGCGGTAATTCTTCATCTGCGGATCAAACAGAGCCTTCATGGAATAAATATAGGTATCCGCATTGATCGGCGTGCCGTTCTCCCAGCATGCATCCTTGTTCAGCGCAATCCGGTAAGCATAGCCGGCAGTTGCGTCCGCCGGAATGTTGTACTCCGGATGAGCCGCCTTGACCTCCTCCGTCACATCGACCGGAAATTCTGCGGCCATCTCCGGAAGGATGACATAGCCCATGAACGGATCCTTGCCCTCCACCGGATTCAGTTCGTCATTGTAGAAAAACTCATAAAGCCCGCATGTAAGGTACGCAAGCGGTTCGCCGTCCGTCCCCGTCTGATAATCCAGCGGGTTCCAGTAAGAAGGCAGAACGCTGCTGGCGCTCTTGTAGGTATAGCTTCCGGCCTCGCCGGTCAGCTCGCCGATCTCAATCGGAGTCGGCTCCGGGGTAACTTCCCCGTCCGGCGTATTGGTAGGTGTTTCTGCGTCGGAAGGTCCCTGCGTCGCAGCCGGATCCTTCTCATCGCCCGAACCCGTAGGTGCCGGCGTCGGATTCTGCTCTGAATCGTCCTTGCCGCAGCCGACCATGGATACGGTCATCGCTGCCGCCAAAGAAACTGCAAGAACTCTCTTCGTTGCAAATTTTCTCATAATTGTCTCCTCCTGTTCGATTCTTAGCACACTATAACGCTTTACTGCTTTAAATAACTGCTGTTAGCAAAAAAGGAACAAGTAATCACTTACTCACCCCTTTATGCGTAACCCCTGTCATTCTATGCAATTTATGCTATGTGCCAATTAACACGTACAAGGTTACATGATTATTGTCGAATTGTCAAGGGGTTTTCCTTCAAAAAATCCGTTTTAATGGACTTTTTTTCTTTTTTTACATAAACTGTAGCAAGCAGGAAAAAAGCGGAGGTTTCCTCCATGCCGATTATCTGTTCTGTCCGCATTTTCTTCCAGAATGAAATGCCTTATTTTCAGGTCTGCCGCCGTGATAAAACACTGCGGTGCTGTAATACCGCCTGTTTTCCGTGTCCGGCCGATCAAGGCAGGGGCTGCGGCTGCCGTTCTCTGCTCAGCTCCTTTACGGAGGACTGCAGCCTTCTGCAGCTTGAGGGGCTTTGTCTGCTCCCGCCCGAATGCCGCCGCGGCATGCTGGCGTTTTTTGCCGAATGTGCTTCCCGGCAGGGAGCGCCTCTGCTGGTGCTGTGAATTTGCTGCGGCGCTGTGAACTTCATTCTGCAGATTTCATAACCGCAGGCCGCCGCACGCAGCCATTTTTCCCGGAAGGCGGAAGCAGGTACGGCGGCCGGTAAACCATCGTTCCCGGAACAATTCAGGCAGCCTCTTTCAGCAAATGCATCCTTCCGCTTTTCCCGTCGCCTTTCAGCGCAGCCTCAGCTGCTTCAGAGCCCGTATCACATAGTACGCAAGGACCGTATTAAAAGGCAGCTGGATCAGGCTTTTGACGGCGCGCGGCACAAGGTAGTACCAGAACCCCTTTCCGTTTGTCATCATAAGGACGCACCAGATTGTCCCGAGCAGCATCTGTACGACAACCGCCATAAAGAGCATGGTGCAGAAGCACCGAAGCAGAAACGCCGCGTCCATCGAGCGCTGCCGCAGCACCGCCGCAAGATTGACGGCAATGCAGGCAAAAAATCCGGCAGCAATCAGGTAAAAGCCTGTCTCCGCCCGCAGTACGCTCCGGTCGGAATACACCGGCAGCAAAAGCCAGAGGCAAGCGGCCGCCGACACCAGGACAGCCGGTATTCTCCTGCGGAAAAGACTGAGGGCAAGCCCGGCCGCAGCGCACACGGCGGCGGCCGCCGCCAGCGTTGCCGGACTTCCGTTTTCCGTTTTGCCCGCTCCCCCGGTCAGATAGGCAAGCGCGCTGCCGGAATTCTGTATGGCGCCCGTAGCCTTCTCCGTCACCTGCAGAAACGGCAGCACGAACCAGCAAAGAAGCACGAGCGCAAAAATCCCGGCAGATACATAGTCCGACGCCAGACGCCGGCGGCCGGCGGACTTTTTTGACTCATTCACTGCAGGGCTGCTGCTTCCGCCGGTCATGCCGCTCTGCGAAGCAACCGAAATGCCGGCACCCGCATAACTGCTCTCCGCCATTTTCTCCTCCGTCTTCGTCCGGCTGTGCAGCGCCGCCGCGCCGTTCTCCCGCGGCGCGCGCCGATAAAACATCAGCCCGTAAACAAAGCCGCCGATCGCCGCATTCAGCGTCCAGCCCGGAAAATACCCACCCGTAGGCCGGATTGCAAACTGCAGAAGATCGCCGAGCGCGCCGGCAATTATGCCCATCAGCGGGCCGAACAGATGTCCCGTTACCACATTCGTAATAAACGAAACACTGATACGAACCGTCGGCGTCAGCGGCAGGCTGACAAACATAGCCAGCACAATATGCAGTGCCAGAAGCATTCCGGCCACAACAACTGCTCTGCGGTCGCGGAACACGCGCGCCGAAGCCCTCCAGAAGCCGTCCGCTTTCCTGTTTCCATTTTTCTTTGCATTCATCAAAGAGACCTCCTTCCAAAGCAAGAGCAGACCTTTCCTTCCAATACCCGTGCGAAAAAAAAGCCTGCCCCGTCAGGGCAGACTTTATTACCGCTCATATATTGCCAGAAAAGGGCACACTACAACAAAAAAGGAAACCTCTGTTGATGTAGCAGCGGGATGCGGAGCCTGCACCGCAAGAAACCTTTTCGTTCACGCAACAACTCCCCGTCTGCATGACACTTAACGCGCAAGCTCCTACTCTGCTCAAAACTAATTTAACGGTTGCATTATAGCACCGAAAATCCGCAAATGCAAGTGTGTTTCCATTTACGTTTTCCTTTACTTTTCCGGCAGGCTCCGCTATAATGCATTTTATCAAAAACAAAAGCGGCAGAATGCCGGGAGGTTTTATATGCTCACCTATTCCCTCGACAAAACCGGCTCGGAGAGCCTGTACCTGCATCTGTATCAGTGCATCAAGAGCGATATTCTGAGCGGCGCGCTCACCTCGGGAGAGCGGCTTCCGTCCCGGCGCAGCCTGGCGGGCCAGCTCGGCGTGAGCAATATCACCGTGGAAAACGCCTACGGCCTTCTCCAGTCGGAAGGCTATATTTATTCGATTCCGAAAAAGGGCTATTTTGTCTCCGATCTCACCTTTCTCCCTTTTGCCGCCTCCTCTGCCGAATCAGTCCTGCCGGCGGAAAACAGGGAATTTCGGAAAAGCACACCCCCTTCCGCATCGGATTATGTTTCCGGAAAGAAGCAGGAAATGGACGGCATTCTGTCCGGCGGTACCCGGCAAGCTGCGGAATCCGCCTGCTTTGCCGATTTTGTCAGCAACCGCACAACGCCCGAGAGTTTTCCGTTCTCCGTATGGGCAAAGCTGCTGCGGGAAACGCTTTGTATGCGGCAGCAAGAGCTTCTTCAGACACCGCCGTGCGGGGGGGTGATCGAACTGCGCGAAGCAATCTGCAGCCATCTGAAGCAGTTTCGCGGCATGATGGTCCGCCCGGAGCAGATTATTGTCGGCGCCGGGACGGATTATCTCTACAGCATGCTGATACGGCTGCTCGGGCAGGACAAAATTTATGCGGTCGAAAACCCCGGCTACTCAAAAATTGCCCGGGTTTACTCCAGCAGCGGCGTGATATGCCGCTCCGTCGCCATGGACGGATACGGCATCCGCATCGAAGAGCTGGAAAAACAGGGAGCGGATATCGCACACATCTCGCCGTCCCATCACTATCCGTCCGGCATCGTCACTCCGGCCGGCCGGCGCTGCGAGCTGCTCGGCTGGGCCTCCGGCTGCGAACGGCGCTGTATCATTGAAGATGATTACGACTCCGAATTCCGTTTTGCAGCAAAGCCGCTGCCGACGCTGTACAGCATTGATACCTCGCAGAAGGTAATCTATATGAATACCTTTACCAAAAGTCTTGCTCCAACCATCCGCATCAGCTATATGGTGCTGCCGCCCCGTCTGCTTCTCCGGTTCTGCCGCGAGCTCTCGTTCTACGCGAGCACGGTATCCAATTTTGAGCAGTACACACTTGCCAGATTTATCCGCGGAGGATACTTCGAAAAGCATATTAATCGGATGCGCAACCGCTACCGCTCCGTCCGGGACGAGCTGCTTGGCGAAATCGCCGCAAGCCCGCTCGCGGCACGAAGCTCCATCCGGGAAGAGGGTGCCGGCCTTCATTTTATTCTCCGGCTGGATACCCCTCTCACCGATGCCGAGCTTGTAGCGCGCGCGCGCAGAAACGGAATCCGCATTTCCTGTCTTTCCGAATATTTCCATCCCGGAACCGCCGCATCCGAATGTTCGGAGCATGTCGTGATCATGAACTATTCCGGCATAGAAAAAGAAAAAATCCGCGAAGCCGTGCGCCGGCTCGCGGATGCTGTCGTATTCTGATTCCTTATCTGTCCACCGCAAGAAAAATTACGCTGCGCCCGCCGCGCCAGAGCTGCAGATATGCCCTCCGACAGCGGTCAAACCGGGCGAAGGCTCTCATTGCTCCCTGCACATTTCCGTATACCTTCCAGCAGCCGGTGTATTTGCAGCCGCCGGCACGGTTTTCGATAAACCCGGTCACATCGGCCAGCGGATACCCGAGAAACAGGCCGATTTCATGCGGAAAACCGCTCCCGCCATCCAGTCTGCTGCTCAGCCGATCCAGCGCATAACCGGTCTCCGTGCTTGTGTAGCCGTACCTCTGAAGAAGCCGGAAAACGCCGGGACGCCTGAGATCCCGCTCCAGAAGAGCCCTCCGGTACACATAGACCAGCGCACGGCCGCCGCTTTTGCGCAATAACCGCACCGAGATCCCTTTCCTCTTCAGAATTCCGTCCCAGTATTTAACATTTTCTTCCAGTTCCTGCCCTGCACTGCAGCGGCAGCTGAACAAATTCGCTGTTTTCATCGAAGCCAGCGTCGGAGCGCAGTGCTCCACCAGATACTGCTCTATCATCCGAATTCCTCCCGGTTCGTCCGGCGGATCCTGTTTTTCATCCGCCGATCTGTCTGCCGTTTACCGATACCGCTTCCGCTAGTATCTTCCGGAAGGAACCGGACTATGTATCCCGATCGTGCTACACACTGCATCCGAGCCGATACGCCGCTTCAAATACAGCAGGCTCCGAATCTTCATTATTTTCATTTTCCTCTTTCCTGCCCGTTTCCAGGAGAAACCCTGCTTCCACGGCGCCCGGAATTTTTTCTCTTACCTTGCTCCGGAGCATCTCAAGCACCTTTTCCAGCTCCTTTTTCTCCACAAACCGAGAAGTGAGGACAAAATAATATTCCTTTTTGGCAAGCTCCTCCCTGCGCGGCTGCACCCGGTCAAGCAGCCGCTGTATCTGCACATCCAGCGAATAAAACTCGACCGGCATGGCCAGCACAATCGCATCCGCCCAAATCATCCGGTCAAGAATCCGTCTCGTGTCGTCGCTTTTCAGACAGCGCTTCGTTGCAAGGCAGCGCCCGCAGCCGCTGCAGGACTCAATGTGTTTTTCAATCAGAAACTGCCGCTCCACAACATTTCCATTTTCCTGCGCTCCCCGCGCAAAACGGGAATAAAGTGCCGCGGTTTTCCCGCTTTTTCTGGCACTGGACGAAATAATAAGTATTTTTTTCATTGTTTTTCACTTCTTTCTCTTTTTCTGCTGTGCCGATCCGGCACAGACAACTTGTAAATCAACTTCGCAGTCCCCCGGCCGGGCAGAACGCTTACTCTCCGCCCGTGCGATAGCTTTCGGCCGGCCCGAGCCAGGTCCGCGGACATGTCGTATTCTCCTTTGTCAGCACCAGCTTCTCCAGCACAACGGCCGGATCCGCGGCGGCGATACAGATCGTATTGCTCCCGGCCTCCAGACGAACCTTGCAGGAGGCTTTATGAATCTGCTCCAGCACCCCCCTCGCCCAGACGCCGCTCTGCCACGGCACATAGCCATCGTCCGGAATGGTGTTGACCAGCTGAAAATTCTGTGTGTTGGCCCGAACCGCCACCCTCATTTTCCCCTGATAGACAACAGGGTTTCCCGGTGAGGCATACAGTTCTAACGAATAATCCCCCGCGTCCTTCACAAAAACCGAATAGGTGACACAAGGAGCCTCCTTAGGGTCTTCAAACGCCGATGTAACCGGAAATACCTTGATGCCGCCAAGTGTTTTTCCATACTTTTCTATTACGCGCCACTCCGCTCCGCCGGCCGCTCTTTTTCCGCTGAAATGCGGAGCTTCGACCGCAGTCACGCCTTCCGACTCCACAAAGGTATCCGGTGCGGCCGATCCAAGCTTTAAAGCCCCGGCCTGGACTTCAATGTCCACGCGGGTTTCGCTCCAGCCGTTCGCGGAACGCTCCGCTGTCTCTTCGCAATTATCGCCGTAGATGCGGATCATGCCGGTTCGCGGTTCTCCTCCCTTTTGCAGGATTCCCTGCTTCAGCCGGACAAGAAAGCTTTTGTCCGATTCCGTTTCGCAGGACAGCGTCCATTTGCTTTGGCAGGTGGCTCCGTCTGCCGCAGCCGCCTGCTTCTGCACCTGCAGCTGCTCCGCCGCCTGCTGAACTGCACTTTCCTGCGCTCTTTCGGCCGCCGGAACAACATCAATCCAGTCTGCATCCCACTCGATCCGGAATTTCAGAATGCCCTCGCCGCCGTTGGAAACCTCAAAACCGCCCTCGGTCTTTCCCGGCTCCGACAGCGTCAGGCCGAGCTTCTTTCTGCGCCACGGATTTCCGCCGGTGCATTCCTCCTTTTCATCCACGCTGACCAGAAGACGCGGCGCACTGACCGGATAAAATCCGCGGATCTCAGGATACTGCCATTCTTCGTCGTTCCAGCCGCGGTAACCGATATGGAATACCGATTGCATATGATTCCATTTGGAACCGTTTCTGCCGTGGTACTCCTCCGTCAGTGCCCGGTCTGTGCGGATGCATTCCCGGATTTTTTCCGGATACCGGTTTCCTTTTTTCTTTCTCTGCGAGACATAAAAATGATTCAGCCCGGCGTACAGCTGCATTTTTATAATATTGCCGGAAGCCGTCACCGGATAATAGACAAGCTCGTAAAAACAATCGTTCAGAGGCCCTTGCTCCGCAAGTTCCCGAAGCTGCCCGGCCTTTTCCATGGCATCCTCCACCCTGGCAAGCATCCGTTCCGCCTCCCGGCCGTGCGCCGGATGATAGGTTTCGGCTCCCAGTACCTCCGGACGGCAGGTGCCGTTCCAGGCAGTATATTCCTCCAGAAGCTCAGCTGCCTTGTCACAGCACGGCTCCACAAAGCCGAGACCGCGCAGCCACTCCTTTGTATATTCCGAAGTCCGGTTGATGCGCTCTGTCCCCCAGGCTTCAAAGTCGTAAGCCAGATCCAGAAAATAGCTCAGCGGAAGCTCCTGGTTTTTAATATCCCCGACATTGACGATCCACGCTTCGCGTACACCGTAATCGTAAGCCATCGACATCTGTTCCCATATTTTTGTCAGCGGAGTGGAATTGATCCACAGATAGGAAACCGGCCCGCCGTAATAATCAAAATGATAGTACATGCCATAGCCGCCCGGGTGCTCTGCCGCCTCCTTTCCCGGCAGTGTGCGCACATTGCCGAAATTGTCGTCGCAGAGCATGAGAATATCGTTTTTCAATACCTCCCAGTCCTTGAGTCCCGGCGTGTTCTCATCCCCGTGGTAGTAGTCCTCCACTTCCTTATAGAGCGCCAGCAGCTGCGGATGATCCTGATTTCCGTATTCCGCAATCAGCCGCTTCTGCTCTGTGATCGCGGACTTCAGCACATTGATATTATCTTCCAGCGTTGCGTCCGCAGGCATCAGGTAGGAATCGTTTTCCCCGCGCATGCCGATCGTGATCAGGCTCTCAAAATCCCGGTTGCGCTTAAGTCCGTCCTTCCAGAATTCCGAAATGCCCTCCGCGTTTGAAAGAAAGCTCCAGTGCTCCCCGTAGGCCTTGTTCTCATGCCTCAGCCGCTGGAACTCTCCGCCCGACCGGCAGCACGGCTCGTGGTGAGAAGCTCCGACAATCACTCCCATCCGGTGCGCCAGCTCCGCATTTTCGATATGATCGAGCGTAAAATCCGAACGCCACATTGCAGGCCACAGATAATTTCCCTTCAGGCGCAGGAGTAATTCAAATATATGCCGGTAAAGCTCCGGCCCCGGCCTGACGCTTCCGTATTTTTCCTTTGCCCAGTTTCCGAGACAGGGCTGCTCATCGTTGATAAAAAAGCCGCGGTATTTTACGGAAGGCTCCTTTGACACCATGCAGATCTCCTCCCCGAATACCACCTCTGTGCGGCGTTCCGGAACGGCGTCCGCCCAGAATACCCACGGGGAGACGCCCATCTTTTCCGAAATGCGGAACATGCCGTAAATCGTTCCCCGCTTGTCGCTGCCCGCGATCACGAGCAGCTCCGAACCCGGAAAGCGTCTGCTTTCCGTGAGATAAATACCATATACCTCCCGTTTGCCGCGGACGCCTTCAAGGCTGACCGCTCCCTCCTGCTCCAGCACGTCCAGCAGCCTGCTGCTGCCGCAGGTGGCAATCAGAACAACCGGCTGCCCGGAGGCCGCCTCTTTCGTTATTCCGGGCCGCACGCCGGTCACACGCAGGATATCTCCGCAGAAAATTTCCGCCATATACTGCATTCCGCAGACTGCGCTCTCCTCCAGCAGAATATCCGCTGTCCGCCCGTTTTGAAACAGAGCAAATGATTTCATGATTTCTTCCTCCTAAAGCAGTTCCCCCGCAAATTGCGAAAGCAAAGCCCTTCTGCCGGCATCTACCAAGCCTGCCGCCAAAAAGGGCTTCGCTTTCCTTCCGTTCTATTTCTGCCTTCTGTACATTTTAATCCTTTTTCTGTTCACTTTAAAACAATCTTTTTTCACAGTGATATACGAATCTGTCCGTGCCTACTGAATATCCGTCATAAGCTCGAGCACGGTGTCATAGCCCTTCTCCACTGCTACCTGAACCGGGGTAACGCCCTTGTTGTTTACATGGTTGTAATCCGCGCCCTTCTTGATCAGGAAGCGGGCAGCTTCCTGATTGCCGTACTTCAATGCATGGTAAAGCGCCGTATTGCCTTCGTTGTCGGACATGTTGATATCTGCGCCCGCGCGCACCAGCTCCTTGATAATATCCTTAAAGCACATATTCTTTGTGTTCAGGAGCAGCGCTGTATTTCCGACATTGTCCACGGCATTTACGTCTACACCCCTTTCCAAAAAGATCGGGAGCAGTTCGTTCGCGGTGTTGATATCTAAGAACTGCAGAAGCATGAGCGGCGTTTTTCCGTCATTTCTCGCGCCGTCCAGATGCTTCAGCGCCCGGAGTACCTCAGCCCTCTCCTTCGAATTCAGATCGCCGCCGTACTTCTTTTTCATCACGGCATAATGCGCCGGAAGCTCGCCGTTGATATTCTTCAGGGAACTGTCCCCGCCGTTCTCCTCCAGGAGCCGGACAATTTCGCTGTTCCCGTAGATGCACGCTACATGCATCGGAGTATTGCCCGGCTCAGCCGGCTTGTCCTGCGTGGTATTCGGGTCCACGCCTTTCTCCAGCATAATCTTCAGCATTTCCGTATGCCCGTTTCTCGCAGCCCAGTGCACCGCATTCATTCCGTCATTGTCAATCTCCTCCATGGACTCCCTGGAGAAGAAAGGCGCTGCGCCCTCCTGGTAATCGTCCTTTTTCCTGGATAATACCATATTCCTCTTCTGACACGCGGCAACAAGGTTGGCCGGTGTTTTGCCCCGGAACAGCGCCGAGTTCATATCAACCCCGAATTCCAAAAATTTCTTAATGACCTTGATGCCGTAATTGCCGGACATGCATTTATCGCGCAGGCAGTATACGCTGCCGCGGCAGTGAATCGGTGCGGTAAAATCAATGCCGGCCTCCCTGCACAGATCAAGCACCTGGCATCTCTCATCACTTACCAGGGCATTGTACATAATGCCCTCGAGACACTCCATATCGTCATCGTCGTCCGGATCAATCCTGGAAATCAGCTTTTTGGCGAGATAGAGCGCAATGCTTATCTTGTCCCTCTCATTATCGGAAAAGCTGGCAAACGCATTGCTCGTAATACGGCTGAGATCCGACATTTTCATGCGGCTTGCCTCACCGTCCTCGTTTGCGCCGGCATCCTTCAGCGCCATGCACAGCCCCTCATTGTACGTCTTGACCGCGGCCTGCATCGGCGTCTCCCCCTTCGCGTTCGGAGTATTAACCATACCGCTTTCCGCGAGGAGCAGCGCTGCGGTCATATGACGATTGCGGATGGCCATATGGAGAAGCGTATTGCCCTCCTCATCCACATAATCTGTCTGCGCTCCCTTCTTCAGAAACACCTCCGTCAGCGCCCAGGATAAATTGGAATTTTCTTCCTGAAGCAGGAACGCAAGCGGGGTCAGCCCCTCCGCATTTTTCGCGTTGATGCCGTCTTTAAGCAGCTCCGCAATCTGTGCGCGCTGATCCAGGCTGCACCGCACACATTCAAAATTGTTCTGGAAATTCTCAATGCGGGGACGTGCAAGGAAATGCCAGGCATTCCATCCGTTTGCATCGCAGACCGAAGCATCCGCACCGTGATCCAGCAGAAGCTGTGTCATCCGGAAATTTCCGCGGCAGCAGGCCAGAAGCAGCGGAGTCAGGCCCTTGCCCCTTCCGTCGGTCAGATTCACGTCCACCGCCCTGCTTTCGTCGTTCAGGATTTTCTCTGCCGCATCATAGAAATTATGCCATACAAGCAGATGAAACAGGCTCATCCCCCAGCTTCCCGAAGTATCGGAAAGAGCGGCCTTATCGCAGCCCTCCAGACAGAGCTCCGCCGCCGGAATCTCCTCCGCAGTAAAAACACTGTTGCAGAACATAGTATTTTCATTTGATTCGATGCTCCACCATGGAATATATTTGTTCCGACTGCTTGAAATAGAATCCGCAAGTGTTTTCTTTAATTCTTTTATGTCCATAACAGAATAATCCCCCTTTTGCGATCTGATCTTGTTTGCATCGGCGAATCTGCCTCAGTTCTCTGCGCCTGCCATAAGAAGCTTTTCCACAATATCGTTGTAGCCCGCCTCCGTCGCATAATAGAGTGCCGTATGCTCCGCAAGATCCGCATAAGTAACATCCGCGCCCCGCTCAATCAGCGCCTCAACAATATAATTGCTTCCGCGCTTTGCCGCGATAATCAGAGCTGTCTCGCCGTCCTCGTCGCGCTCATTGATCTTCGCGCCGTGCTCGATCAGCTTCTTGACCAGATGCTCGTTCATGTTTCCGGCAGCCACATGCAGCGGGGAATAGCCGTCGCTTCCGCTGATGTTGGTATCTGCGCCGGCCTCGAGAAGGAGTTCTGCAATCAGAAGATTATCCTGCGCGACCGCGATATAGAGCGGCGTCAGCTTGCCGTCGTTGCGCGCATTGACATCGACATCGCCCCTTGCGAGCATCGCCTTAACAACCTCTCCCTGCTCATTGTAGCATGCCTGATGAAGAGGGGTATTCCCGTAGGCATCCGCATTTCCCGTGCTCTCCTTTGACATGCTCTCAATCAGCTGCACAAGGCCGAGCGCATTCGCGTAATCGAGCGCTGTATGATTCTGGTTGTCCATAATGGACATATCTGCGCCAAGCTCAACCAGATATTTCGCCGCCTCCGCTTTTCTCGCCTCCACCGCATAGATCAGCGCGGTTTTTCCGCTCCGATCCGTTGCGTTGATATCCGCGCCTGCGTCGATCAGCAGCTTGATGACCTCCTTGTTTCCTGAACCGACGGCGGAGTGCAGCGGCGTAACACTTCCGTTTGATATCTGGTTCACGTCGGCTTCCTTTTCAAGCAGAAGCTTCACAATATCTCGATATCCTCTCTGACAGGCGTAATGAAGCGGAGCAAAGCCCTGCTCGTCCACCGCGTTGACATTGATGCCGCTCTTCTTCAGAAAGGTCAGAACCACTCCCTTTTGTCCGTTCTGACATGCCTTCAATAATAATTTTTCCATTTTCGGCCCCTTTCCTGCATACTGCGGACAAACCCGCAGCCATGCGTTGATGCCTCCTATTATATAACGTTTTTCCGGTATTGTCGAGTGACTTCATGAAATCGCTGCAGATTCCTGCTCTTATCCGGTTTTCATCGGGACGGCCGGCTGTTCTGTGAAGCATACTTTACCGCGGAGCTTAATTCCGGGATCATTAAATTCCTGGATCATAATCGACATGGAATTCTAAAAAGACTCCCCGCCGCCGACACCATGCTGGTGGTAAGGAGCCCTGGTTTGTATTGCAAAAACATACTATAGCAATGACATTACCATTATTATGTCATCACTGTAGGTGCCGTCATCATATTTATTGGCATTCGGAATGCGACCGCACTCCTTAAATCCAAGACTTTCATAGAGATGATATGCCCTGTCATTACCGCCGACAACGGTCAATTCAGCTTGTTCAAAACCTTGTTCCCTTATCTGCTGGAGAAGCCGTTTTAACATCAGTTTCCCTAAACCGAACCCGGTAAACTTCTGAAACAAAGCTATTCCTATACCCGCACGATGCTTTTCTCTGCGGCTGCTTTCCTTGCCGGCAAAGGAACAGTTGCCTGCATACTCCCCGTCAACAAATGCAAGTATTAGCAGTGCATTCTCGGAATCGTTATTTTCCCTGATAAATTTGATTTCCCCTTCCGTTGTAAATTTGACTTCATCCGATTCACACATTAAAAATCTGGTTTCGCCCGTAACTGTTTTCAAATAATTAATCAGCATATCCGCGTCATCTTCTGCTGCACTGCGAAACACAATCTTTTTCCCATTCAATTCGTATTCTTCATTATCAAGAATCATTCCCTATCCCCTCCATTTACAGCCCTGCAAAAGCCAGGCGGCCAATGCCGTCCGCCGGAGCAGACCCTGCAGAACGATAAAACAACCCGGTTCCTTCCATAATTATCCTGCGACAATCCCATTTGATAAACACCTTTTCGGTTCCGGTACTTTTTCGCCGGCATGCCTTTTCGCCGGTATTCCGGCAAAACAAGAATATCCCAATCGAAAACTACGGGCCGGCATTAACTGCCCGAATAAGCTGTTTCGTTTATTATCCTCACATTTGTTTTCGACGCCGCAAACTAAATATAACATAATATTTCTGTTAATATTATAAATCTTTTGTTATATATTTTTAAAACCCCATTAGGTAGAAGTTTTAGAGTTTATTCTGTTGTAAACCGCTCTACCTGCACTTATTGTTTCCACATATCGAAATCCGGCATCATAATATATTTTCTCAGGATGTTCCCCGTCAGGCCAATGAAAAACTGTGCGAATACCATGCTCTTTACACCACTTAATATAATGATAAGTTAAAGCTCTTCCTGCACCTACATTACGATGTTGTTTTGAAACAAGCACATAGTTTCCACGGCAAATATTTCCATCCATGAGACAATACAAAAATCCAATTGGTTTTTCATCAAAATACGCTACCCAGAGCACAGTATTAGGATTGCAAAGCGCCCTTTTTACCACTTCGATTTCCCATGGTTCTTCTGCTTCCATAAAAATCTGAACAAATGAATCATCCCACTTCTCTATTTTTCTCACAGCAAGATTTTCATTTGGAATAATTGTATTTTCTTCCATAAGAACCATAAATCGCTGTTCTTCCATCCAGCTATCAAAGCCCGCTAGAGCAAGTTCTTTATTTATTTCCCCAAAATATCCACTGTCTAGTGTAGACTGATAAATCGTTGGTTTAATCTCTTTTTCAGTATAAAAAGCAATAATATCCTTTAATATCTTGGACAGATCATCTATTTGATTCCGAAAAATCACTGCATGATTAGAATCATAGGAATCTTTGTTTGTTGTATTATAAAAAAGTATTCCATAGGGCCTCTCTTCATAATCGGTAAAACTTTTAGGAAACATATCTTCCAGCATGAAACATTTATGTAAATTCATAATATAACTTATTCACCTCCCGAGCCCTAACCCTTTTAATCAAATCTCGTTTAATTGTTTTGCACTAAGTACACTCTCACGATATAGTAGCAAGTATTCATTTTCAATTGAGCTGTCAAAAATAAGCAAATCGTCTGTATTGATTGCAACACTAAACTCATTTTCATAAAGCTCTTTCATCGGATGTTCCTTGTAGTTCTTCGTATATCCCAGCATTACATTGCTGCTTGGACACACATTAAGCTGTATCCTATTATCTGCAAGAAATCGCATAACTTCTTTCGAATTTACGGCATTTATTCCATGATGGACTTCGGCTTCCTCAAAAGCCCCTTCCCATCTTAGAACTCATGCACAAAAGCTGATGGCTTTGCATTAGCCTCTTCTTCGCTCCTTAAATCGATAATTGTGTTTATGCCCCTGCTTAATAGTAATTCTTTATCACGCATACTTAAGGTATCGTATCTATCGCTTCTATATATTCGTTCAGTTAATGTATACCTCTTTGTTCCCTGAATTCTGTACATTCCAAGGTCTCTGGTATTCATCGTACTCTCAGGTATTGATCTTGGCGATTATCCCAGGCATTTATATATCCGTCTATACCTTCTTTTTGTTTTTCAAGATTATCTAATTCCCGAATACAATATTCCACAGCCTCTGCTATATACTCATCTGTCATGTCTTTTGTAAAGAAAAAGATATCGTCATCCTCTACCGGAACAAAATACGCATTCATATTTTGAACCAGCCCATCTAAATTGAATTTACATATCTGGTTTATGGATTCTTTTTCAAAATCAGCTGGAATTACAAGTTCATTAATCAGATTATATTTCTGAATAACATAGTAATTTCCTATAGCATAGTCCTTATGAAGTTTCTCTACATTACCTGGTATCATAGGATTCCAGTGATACTTATCATACATAAAATGTCTATAAATTACATCCTGCACAAGATGAAGATAATATCCCAAATACAAATCATCTTTCTTCATCAGCTCGCCATACATTTTTCTATAACCTTCAAAATTATATGTTCTCTTATGTCCTCCTGCAACGGATATCTTCATATGACTATTTCCGTTATAACCGGCATCCGCAAGAACGGATCCTAACTTAAGACGGCCAGGATTATTGAAATGTCTTTTCTTAATTAATTCGCATGTAATAGCATAATGAACAATACTGGATGCCATAAATCAACAGCAATCCCCTTTCCTCTAAATCATCTTAAGAGCCTTTAACGCTTTCACAATCGCATCCTCTTTTTCCTTCGGACACTGCAGCTGCCCAGCATCCTCAGACTTAGGCAAATTAAAATTTTCAGCCATCTCTAATCCGCACTTTCTCTTCACCTGCGCAATATTAAGGCTACTTACTTTCATCCTGTCATTTTGCTCAGCCACATATTTCTTAATCTCCATATATAGCCTTACTCTCTGCAGATGTCAAATCTATCTCATCCATATCCAGTGTTACACTCACACGGTGCTTTGCCTCACGAAGTTTGGACAACAAACATACCGTCTCCACATTCACCGTCTGCGGAAACATATCAACCAGGCAAACTCTTTTCACCTCATACCCTGCTTCCTGCAGCGGCACCAGATCTCTGGCCAGGCTGGTCGGTTTGCAGGAAATATAGACAAGCTGCTCAACTCCGTAAGATATAATCTTCTGAAGAGCCTTCGGATGTATTCCGTCTCTCGGAGGGTCCAGAACGATCAGCTCCGGCCTTTCTCTAATCTCGTCCAGTACCCTGAGAACATCTCCGGCCAGAAACTCGCAGTTTTCAAGTCCGTTCCGCGCGGCATTTTCCCTGGCCGCCAGAACCGCTTCCTCCACGATTTCCACTCCGATCACTTTCCTGGCCACAGGCGCGAGCAGCTGTGCAATTGTCCCTGTTCCGCTGTACAGGTCAAACACAACCCTGTCCCCTGTTTCTCCGACATACTCGCGCACTTTTTCGTACAGCACCTCCGCCCCGAGCGAATTGGTCTGAAAAAATGAGAAAGTCGAAATCTTAAATTTCAGTCCCAGCAGCTCCTCGCTGAAAAAGTCGTCTCCACACAGAATTTCGGTTCGATCCGATAGAACAGCATCCGCGACATGATCGTTTACGATATGAATAATTCCCTTTACGCTGCCGGAAAGCGTCAGTTCCTTCATCCGGCTCTCCCAGGCCCGCAGGAATTCTTTCTCCCTATCCTGTGCTGAACCGGAGCTTGTTACCAGATGAACCAGCATCTCTCCAGTCTTTACTGCGCGCCTCACAAGCAGATGCCGCAGATACCCCTGATGCGTAAGCTTGTGATAATAGGTCATCCCGTACTGCGCCGCCAGATCCAGGGTCTCCGCCAGAAGCCGGCCGAAGTCGCTATGCACAATGCAGCAGCTCTCCGCTGTCACGACATCATAAAAACTTCCTTTTTTGTGAAGTCCGAGCGTGAGCGGGCCGTCCTTGCATTCATCTCCGAAGGAATATTCCATTTTATTCCGATAGCCGAACTCCT
>ERZ777305.2222-NODE-2222-length-17515-cov-2.903666_pt1 | contig 17515 bp, 11 predicted proteins | sample MGYA00374965_ERZ777305 | MGnify/ENA primary metagenome ERZ777305 (study PRJEB29328, sample SAMD00013331) | mouse gut metagenome | study: EMG produced TPA metagenomics assembly of the Metagenome analysis of fecal microbiota from mouse which was promoted... | reverse complement strand
GACCGTTTCTTTGTCCTTTAATCCGGAATTGAGGTACAGGAAATGGAAATTCGGTATCTGCTCCATCGCACCCAGCTCCTGCGGGGTAAAAGTCAGAACCTTGATACGGAATTTTCCATAATCCTTTTTATCCATGTTGAGGACATATTTCTTAAACCACTCGTTGCTCTTAAAGGTGTTTCTACACCAGATTTCTTTGCCGGCAAACGTATATTCCTGTCTGCCCTGATTCGCGTCCTTTCCATCCCATTCTATAAATTCGTACTCGCCGTTTTCACTTAAAACGATATCATCCTTGCTTCCTATGGAATACATGGGCGTATTCGCCGCAGGCTCTGTATTATCGTCTACTTTCTGAAAAGCTACCAGATAATATTCTCCGCTTCCCTGCGCGAATGCATTCGTTTCGGTTTCTTCCTCTTCAACCGGATCATCTGCCGCCGGCTCGTCCTCCTCCGGGTCTTCCGGCTCTGTCGGCTCATCCGGCTCCTCGGGGCTCTCCGGGTCATCCGGCTCATCCGGCTCCTCGGGGCTCTCCGGGTCCTTCGGCTCATCCGGCTCCTCGGGATTCTCCGGCTTTTCCGGCTCCACAGGATTTTCCGGGTCTTTTGGCGCCTCCGGCTTTTCCGGCTCCTCGGGATTCTCCGGCTTTTCCGGGTCTGTGTTATCACCCGCACCTGCATTGCTTCCCTGCGCCGGATCACCATCCGCAACCAGCTTTATCCACTTATCCTTCCGCAGGCTTTCGGATACAGATACCGCTCCCGCCGCAACAACTCCGCTGTCACCGTCGTTCCCGCTTTCGCTATCTCCGCTGCCAGTCTCACCGTCGCCGCTGCCGCTGTTATCTCCGCCGCCGCTGCCGCTGTTATCTCCGCCGCCGCTGCCGCTGTTGTCTCCGCCGCCGGTTTCTCCGTCGCCGCTGCCGCTGTCTCCGCCGCCGGTCTCACCTTCACCGCTGCCGCTGTTGTCTCCGCCGCCGGTTTCTCCTTCGCCGCTGCCGCTGTTGTCTCCGCCGCCGGTTTCTCCGTCGCCGCTGCCGCTGTTGTCTCCGCCGTCGTTCTCCCCTTCATCGCTGCCGCCGCTGTCATCGCCTTCGCCGTCGTCTTCTCCTTCATCCGTCCCGGGTTCTTCCGCTTCCTCATCGTCCGGCTCTTCCCGGCTGTCCTCCTCTGCAATGGCAGTCCTGACCGCGCCGTTGACCTCTCCCCATGTTCCGCAGTATCGATAGACGCCCTCCTCCTCCTTTGCATAGATCGGTCTGTCGTCTTCTATACCGCCCACCAGATTTTCATCTATCTTTGTGGCGCTTAACACATTATAATACAGGACATCCTCGTAGAACTCATAGCTGTCGTTATACTTACCGTCGAATCGGAACGCGATCTGATATCTGTCCGTCCCTTCCGCCGGTGTGCCGCTGAGCTTCTGAAACCAGCCCGTACTCTTACTGCCGTCGGACACAATTTTCTCGAAGCCTTCCTGTTGCGGCTCCCCCTCCTCATATTCCGCTTCCACGGCATCCACGGGAAATTCTTCAGTCAGACCATGTTCCTGATAATACTTCCGCAGTTCCTCCTTCTTCCCCTCGATAAAATCTTTTCGTTTCGTCTTTGGCAGCTCGCACAGCGTATTCCGCCAGCTTTTCCAGACCTGCTCTTCCTCATCCCACTCGCTAAGGAGCGGTTCATATCCGTCTACCAGATAACCGATCTGTGCCGCTTTCCTGCCGGGTGCAATTTCAAGAATGACAAACTCTCTCCCGCTCTCCATATATCGCGAACGAAGCTTTTCTATGCCAAGCAGCGTATCCGCCGCTTCCACCTCGATCGCCCCGGACAATACGGATGTAATGACAACAGCGGCAGCGGACAGTGCCGCAACTGCCGCCGCTGTGATACGCCTGCTCTTCAGATTCATTCTGTTTTTTATCATTCTTTTCATTGCTTCACTTCCTATCTGCCCATTAACTAAAGCTATAAAACGACGAATAGGCCTTCCTAATTACCCTGAAGTTTAGGGTTGCATTGTCACACATCTACTTCTGTTCTTCAAAAACTACAGTTGCAAATGTGTATATTTCCGGATGATCTTTCATTGATATTCTGATCTTGATACTCTTTAACACTATCTCCTTTGCATTCCCTTCATATGTAAAACCGCCCCATGCATGAATTGTACAATCATCTCCTAATGTTACCGTACCGCTCTTGCCAGAGATGTCAAACCGCGGTGTAACCACAGTACCTGCCGGTGCTTCATACTCAAAGTCTTCCACCCTATATTCATAAACTGGATCACTTTGATTCTGCCACGTCACTTCATAATATCCATCAAGTACATAATAGAAATCAAAAATAGAATTTACATCAGTTGGCTTATAAGTCATTTTTCCATACATCCGTACCTCTGGAATGAAATGAATAAATTGACGCTGCCATTGTTTTACAAATCCCTGCCAATCCGTATCTTTACAATGGCATATTACTTTGACATAATAACTCCTGTTGAATGGCAGACTATTTGAAAGGAATAATCCATAAGCCGTACATCCTCTGTCTTCCACTGTTATATTACCCAGCAAATCATCGTATTCAGATATACGATTGCCATTTATATCGCAAAAATAGTATTCATACCAATGATTACTCGCCCAGTTATTTGTAAATGAGAAATCAGTATCATGATGACCACCTTTTCCTCGCTCCATAAAAGAATCTCCGCCAATAGCACCTTCATCACTTATTCGATAATTAACCCGGTCAGATACAGTCTGCCCTGTAATATCCGAATGCGCAGTCAGTGTAATATCAAGGAGTCTTCCATAATTTGCAGGATCTTTTTTAATAATTAAATCTAATGTTTTATTATTATCCGAAAAATCTTCTACTACATCTGAAAGTTCTCTTCCTTCTCCCACTACCTTAACTGTCCACTTATATATGATTGCATCTTCTTCACTTTGTTTAAATCCCACTGTAACAACCGTAGAACCATAATGCGCTTCATAAGCTTTCAGAGACTTCGTAAGAATATGCACCGCATCAAGCGACTTCAGCGGCAGATCACCCACCACCTTCACCACGCCCGTTGCCTTTTTATTCGGGTTGGATTTATAGGTCGCCGTGATCGTCAGATAGGCGTTCGCCTCGTAAGCGCCGACTGTCAGATACCCGTTCGCGTCAATCGTGCTGAGTGTCCCGGTCTCCTCAATCACCCAATTTACCAGATCGTTCACATCCCCTCCCGTATTCGCCGTGCTGATCTTTGCATAAACATTATAGGCTGATCCCCTCTTCACCTCGGACACCCGATCCACAATCGGCACGACGGCTCCCGACGTCGTATCTCCGGAATAGTGCAGCTTCATCGTATCCGCCGCAGGCTTTACCTCATCAAAAATATTCGCCGGATCATCCTCCAGAAGCATACGGTTTCTGAGGGTAATGACCGGGCTTGTGGCATAATCAACCACACCTGAGCCATTGTCATAGCCCACGCTGATCAGCACAGACTTGACGATCGTCTTCGTTGTGCCGTCCATCGCCTTCGTCGTCAGGGTATCGCTCAGATCCACCTTAAAATCCGTGACGTGCTCCGCCAGAAGCTGATCCGCATACTCCGCGGCGCCATCCGCAAACGTGCCAGTCGAAGCGTCATAAGCGACGTCCCACTTGCTGCAGTACACGTTCTGATCATTCTTATCCCATCTCACCGCCGACTTGGAATAGACCATGGTCCCGGTCCCGTCGTCCTCGGCGTGATACATTGAAAGCTCCGTCGTCGCCTGGTCAACATTCATGGAGACGCCGCCATTTAAGTCGATGATCATATCTTCGATCTGATTGACGGTAAGTTCCGCCTCCTTCTGCACGTTAGAGTCGGCGCTTCCCTTTGTAAAACTTCTGCTTCCCGTCATCATAAAGGACAGCGCAATCATCATAACAACAGACAGAATCGCCGTCGCAACCAATAGTTCCACTAAAGAAAAACCCCTGTTCCTCTCCATCATGCCCTCCTTCTCCTCTGTTTCCGGCACGTTAATCCCGCAACAGTTCAACCCCTGCTTCAAATACAAAGCCCCGAAGCGTTCCCTAATTTTTCTTCTCCAGCATATGCTTTCCTGTGTCCGGGAGTAAAGTAATCTCATACTTCTTTCCCCTGTCAAAAGTAATCTTCGTACAAGGTTCCCCATAACTGTCGATCAGACCAACCCCCGATCCGTCGCCCTTAAACGAAGGCTTGCAGGCGCCGCTTGCGCGGTCATAGACCAATTTCAGGGACTGCCCTGTCGTAATATCCAGACTTGTGCCACCCTCAAGCTCACAGGTCACTTCCACCTGCTGGCTGCCTATGACCTCATCCTCCGCCAGAACCCAGTCCGAAGGACCCGCCCCGGTCACAACCGCATTCTTCGGTATATAATATTTTACGTGATAGCCGTCGGCATCCAGCAGAAGTTCCATGTAGCAGTCTGCGGTACCCGATCTCGCCAGTGCATAGTTCTTTTCTTTTCCGAGCGCCGCCGACATATTGTTGGCGCACTTTTTCGCGTGCTGGCCGGTCAGAAGCGGCAGACCGATGAAAACAAAGCCGATCATAATCCCCATAATCGCAACGACAATCAATACTTCAACCAGCGAAAAGCCTCTGTTTTCTTTCATCCCGACAGCTCCTATTTCTTGGTCCAATTCTCATACGTGATCAGATCGACAAAGGACACCCGCTCGGTACCCATATCGGTCGATGCGTTTCCGCTGGTAACATAGCTGACGCCGTCAGAAAAGATACTCAGCAGATAATAATCGCGATCCACCGACAGCTCATCGATCTTCGTGCGCAGAATATTGGAAAACGCATCCGGGTCAAGCGGCTTTAAGGTAAGCGCCGCGCCCGCTTCCACCGTAATATTTCCTTTGGCGATGATCAGCCCCTCAAAGTCGCTCTTCACCGTCACGTTGCCAAGGCTTACCACCATTTTTACAGAGGACGGCGTGGACGCGTCTATCACATACTCATCCCTCTGCGTGAGAACCAGACTGTCCGGGGATGCGCCCAGCGTATCGATCTTAACCTCCTGCGCGCCTTTTTCATGCAAGATGATCCTGACCTCCGTCTCGTCCACGATATTCTGAAAAGCGGTTTTTGTCATTTCCTCATCGGTAAGCTGGTTCGAGGTCCGCATGATCTTTGCGCTCAGCGCATTATACACGTCCTCCTTAAGCGCAGAGAGACGCTTCGCCTGCTGCTTGTTCCCGGTAGAGTCCGCCGGGGTCTTCACACTCCAGCCTTCCGTTCCCTGATAGACGAGCATATTTCCCGCCATATTCAGATAGAGCAGGCTGTCAGCCATCTTGATCTCCTTGGCGTACAACTGTGTATAACGGTCAACCGCCTCCGAATTGACGGCATAATAATCCACAAAATACTGATTCGCCGCGTCTTCATCCTTAAAACGCATATAACAGTACACGAGAGGACCGGCGTTCGTCTGTCTGAATACGACCTCCGGCATATATGCCGTGCCGCCGCCCGACAGCGTCTCCTCGGAAATATAAGTATTCAGACTCTTGTTCCCGAGAGCCGGAATCTGCCTTGTTCCGTCCAGAAGGCAGTATTTGTCGGGATTGTTGGTAATCATCTCATACTGCTCCAGTGTCAGCGGATTACATCCGAACTCCGACGCGCCGATGATCCCGTTCTCGCCAATCCTGCATCCGACAGCCTCCGACGGCGCCAGATAAATAAGCTGGTTACTCTTCACCGCCACCGACTCGCCCATCAGAATGTTCTTCTTATTTTTCTTTTCTTCCTCTGTCGCCGTCGTATCCGCCGCATTGTGTGCCGTCGCCACATAGGCGCGCCCGCTGATGGTCAGCCGCTCCAGACCGGACAGATCGAGCACGCTGTCCCTGCCGTTCACAACGATCGCGCTGCTGGAATCGTGCCGCATGTCCGCCGTGTCAGCCGGATCCCCTGCGCCGCCTGTTCCCGCATCGCCGCTACCGCCTGCTCCCGCGCCGCCTGTCCCCGCTTCAGACGCAAGATAACCGAATCCGTTGTATTCTCCCTTAAGAACCGCCCTGCTGTCTTTGCCGGACAGTGTAAAATCGTCTTTCAAGTTGACCGTGCCGGTCAGATCCGCCTCCGCCGACATCAGATCCAGATTGCGCGCCCAGAGCTCGACATCCGTCGTCTTAAGCGTGCTGCTCTCCGCGACTTCCACGTTTTCCCTGCTGATCACCACAGCCTTGGCAAGCGGCTCCGCATTGTCCGCTTTCTCAAAGGAAACGCTGGTGGACAGCAGCGTCGGCAGAGCAAGCGGCGTCTTCTCATCCGCTTTCTTATCCTTATCAAAAACCGAATATACCGGGTCTTCGGGCATTCCGACAAGCATCTGCCCCGCGTAAGCGTCACCCTTTACCACAATACTGCCTCCGGCGGAAGTATTGCCCATAAAAAGCGTATCGTCGGCGAGCAGACAGCACTGTTCCAGATCGGGAAGCGCGGACGCCTGCGAAAAGTTAAAGGAGGGAATCGAAATCCTGATATCCGTACTGATGATCGAAATATAGCCGCTCTCATTCACATAGGAAACCTTCAGGTCCTTCAGCACGAGCTTGCTGTTGTTTTCCACGACCATCTTATACTTTTCCGGCTCCGTGGCGTACTCCAGATTGGACTCCACGATGGCGCCGTAAGTCGCGCCGCCGCTTAAAAACGTTTCCCTCTTCCCGTCGCCGTCGCCCCGGCTGTCCGCGGACAGATAAGTCCGCAGCTTATCGACGCTGTAATAATCTTTCTCCGAAGCGCTCTTCTGCAGCTGCTCCTGCAGTTCCTTATAATACAGTTCATGGAGCACCTTGTTTCTCTCATTGGCGCTTCTGTACAGCGCGAAGTTATTCATGACCTCGCTGTATGCCTTGGCGAGGGCGTCGGAAATTTCGCCCTGCAGCCCTACGTTGATCTCGTCCAACACTGTCTCCGCGGTATAGAAGTTGTCCTTTGTGCGCCTGTCAGCCGCGCGCATCTGATACCCGGAAAAGGACAGAAACATCAGCACGCTCGCCAGAATCGCGACAAACGCGATAATGACGATGACCATCACCATAGCGCTGCCCCTGTCGCCCAGCCCTCTCTTTTTTCTCTTATCCGCATTCCCCATACGATCCGACTTCCTTCCAATCGCGAAATCTCAAATCAATGCGGAGAATGCCGCTTTTCAGGCATTCTCCTGCGTGAGACTTAGAACTTCTTCGCGAAGCAGCCTTTGCTGCGAGTGATTAGAAGTTCTTTTCGCGCTATTCTATCTTCGTGCCGGTCAGACGCACCACCGGGTCACTCGTATCAGGATCCGCCCCGTGCTCATAGACCGCCGTCTCCATCGTGTAAATCCTGTCCTTCGCCTCCGTCGCGTCAAGCGCCTTTAACCCGGTCCGCTTCAAAGTCTCATCCTTACTAAAGGTCATCCCGGGACTATCGCAGTCCTTCAGCGTAATATTCGCTTCGTTCCCCATTCCTGTGATGCCCGGCTGCAGACCAAGGTTCAGATTCGTAAAGTATCTGCCGTAAGTCATATTGTCCGCGCCGATTCCCTCGTTGATCGTCACATTGACATCGTAGCCGTTCGGCACCTTATACGCCGTCGTCTTCGTCGTCTCATCCCAGTACACGCCCAGCTTCTTCGTCTCATCCGCAGGATCCAGAATATTCTGCCGGATGATATAGATATTGACGGGCAGTTTGTCTTTGTTTTCTATGATGATCTCATCCGGGGAAACCTTCTCATGCATCACAGCCTCCATCGCCGTGTCGTTATATCTGGGCGCATAGTAGAGATACACGCTCTTTAATTCGATGGGATTTCCCTCGTCATCCAGTGTCTGCGCATTGTTGAAAATGATCTTATCCTTGGTCGTATACTCTCTGTACTCGGCGGGCACATTGTTGTAGCCGGTCTTGTAGTCATACCTGACCTTGACCACAGTAGTCATAACCCCCGCCTGATTTTCCTGCTCGATCTTTAAGGTGATCTTGCGGTCCAGCTCCTGCGCGAACATTCCCGCTGTCCAGTTCGCTCCCGTAATATTGTCGGGAAGCTGACGGGCATAATACAGTTTATAGACTTCCTCATCGGCGCCGTTGGCGTTCACTTCGTTTCTGATGCGCTGGATATATGTGGCGCTGTCCACGCCGCTGACCGTGTTCATAACAAGCAGATCCTTCGTGTTCTCCGCCTCATAGACGCCTGTGGAGCCGTCCGGCGCCACGGTGGGATCCAAAGTCACCACCACGTCAAACATCTCTCTGTCGTCCGCTCTGTCATTGATCACGCCCTCGCGCTTAAACTGATAGGTGATATGCTCCCGCTCTTTTCCGTCCGCGCCTGTCTTCGTCATCGACGTTGTCGTCGAATCATATCTCAGCGTCTTATTGCCCGCCGCATCCGTATCCTCCATAACGAGCAGGTCCTCAATCTTCTCCTTCTCGAATATCTCCATCTCATCCTGCGCCAGCGTGGTCGCCCGCATAAGGTGCCTGCTCTTCGCATTCACGCGGTACGAGGAGACAAAACCGCGGAGCATCGGCACAATAATGATCGCTAAAATAACAACTGCTATCATAAGCTCCAGCAATGAAAAACCCTTGTTATCTTTTTTCACCTTGTGCCCTCCTCTCCGCCTGCATTCCGCCATTCTTCAGTCCCCGCTTCCGCATCCCGATCCCGTACAGAAAACTTACTCCGCCGCCTCGCCGGCCTGTACGCCTGCATCGTCCGCCGTATTCGCTCCCGCTTCCTCATCCTGCTCCCCGGAAGCTGCTCCTTCTTCCTCCTCTTCCTGCGCGTCGTCATCCGCGCTCTCACCGGCTTCCGACTGCACCGCACTTCCGTTCCGAACACCGAAGATATTGCCGGTTCCCGTGGTAACGCCGGAAATATTCGGCTCCGCATAAGGCGCCTCCGTCCCGGTCAGATAGAAAAATTCCAGCTGCATGTTTCCCGACAGATACCCGTCCTCTCCCGTGGTAAGGGAAACGCCGGAAACAGACTTTCTGGAATCCATGCCATAGATATAGTTCAATACGTTTTTCAGACCGTTATTGGTAGTCGTCATACCGACTGTCGTCTCCAGCTTGAACATGCCGATCCCGTCGTCTACCAGCTCATATCCTTCCTCCGTGGTCAGAATCCCTTCGTAGGGCACGATCTGCGCCGGCTGCATACTGACATTCGGCACACGCACGTCGTTCGCATCCACCAGTTCCATGTTATAAAGGTACATAACCTGATCTTCTACCCTGACCCCGGATGCAAAGCTGTCTATCACGGCGTCGCCCTCCGACATCCGCTCTATATCCGCGATATAATCGGGCTTCTTTGCGTTCAGTATCTCCAGCCGGTCCACCGACTTCTGCAATTCCTCATTCTGTACGTTGATCTCTTCCGCCTTTGTCATATTGTTCTTATAAATCAGCTGCCATGAGACAACCAGCATCAAGATTCCGAGCACGACCAGCAGAAGCTGTACTTCGTTTTTTTTCATCTGTCCTTCCCCCTACTCTATGATCTCTTCATCCGCTGCTGTGTCACCGGCGCTGTCCGTCTGCGCCGGCGGCTCCGGCACGGGCGTGGGATCGGACAAACCGCCCTTATACAGTACCTGAACCGTGAAGCTTACCTTCGGCTCCTCCTCCTGCACTTCTCCGTCCATCACGGCTCCCGAGTCCGTCATGCCGGTAACCTCTACCCCCGCCACACTTTCAAAGGTGCGGAACTGCTGCACCAGCTTCGCCGCCTCCTTCTTATCCGCGACCGTCACCGACAGGCTCACCCCGTTCAAGTCCGCGTTAAAAGCCTGCACATTCAGGGAAGTCGGCATCTTTTCTTGCATCTCCTCGATAAAACTCACCAGATCGTTATTTAACGTCACCGTATTGCTCTCAAAAAACGCCAGCTTTTCAAAGGTATATTTCTGCTGTAAATACTCTTTATATATGGTCTCCGCTTCCGCAAGTTCCGTCATCCGGTTATTCAGTCTGACATTTTCGTCCCTTGCCGACTTCAGACTGATAAAAGAAACCGCCGTCAGAACCGCCGCGCCTATAAACGACGCCACCATAAAGAGAACCGCGACCTTCATTCTGTCCTTTTCATCCGGCAGAAGCTGCATCGATTTCTTGTCTTTTTCCTTCTCGCCCATAAAACCGAGAGGCGCAAGCGACGCACCGATACAGGTCAGAAACTCGCCAAAACTCTTATCCTTAAAAAATTTTTCAAGCTGTAATCCCTTAACTTCCCGCAGAGGCACAAGCGGCAGTTCAAGGGTGTTTGAGATCATTTCCGCAAGCCCCTTAAAATCCCCGCCCAGCCCGGACAGATAAGCCTTTTCGATGGCAACGCCGTTATTTCGTGTAAAGTAATCCACAACACGCGCTATGCCGTTTATCAGATAACTGAGGGACTGCATGATCTCATCGTTCATACACTCCCTGTCCTTAAAGATATGTACCGCTTCCTCATAACCGGGCTTCTGGAATTCATCCATCTCCATCAAGGCGAACACCGCGTCATCCACGCCGTAAGCAACCGTTCTCTGCAGGACAACCGTCTGATTCTGCAGAATGGTGATGATCGTGGAACCCTCATCCACCTTGACTACCATCTGGACGCCCGTGTCGCAATGTCTGCGGAGCACCTGAAAAATACTGTTTCCGCTGTAGTCCAGCGCGACGACATTGCAGCCGAGCGCCTGCGCAAGCTGAAAATAGCCCGCCGCCATAAGCTTAGGAACGGCATAGACGATCACTTTGTACTGTTTGGCGCCATTCTCGTTCTCCAATGTCCCGACGATGCTGTGCCCGATCTCATACTGCTCCAGATCCACAGGAAAATAGTCGGACACATTCGCCTTGATCAGATCCTTCACCTTATTTTCTTTTACAAACGGAATGGTTATTTCGCGATTGGCGATCTTCGTGGAAGTCATGGAAAAGACAATCTGCTTCGTCTTGATCCGATTTTCCTGCAGCGCCGTCCTGACTGCGCTGACCAGCTCCTCATTCACATTCAGAATACCGTCATTCACCGTACCCTGCGGCGTCTGGACGCTGATCGAGTGGTAGACTCTGGGATTCTTTGTCTTGTAATCCTCCTCACAGATCCTGATCTTAGAGGATCCTATTTCTATTCCCAATATTTTAGACATCCGTTTTCCCCCTTTGGCGGCTCCGCACCCGGAACCAGCCCACATTTTATCTGCAGCAGATAATCTATGATAAAGACCACATTACCCGATGGTCTCTGTTTCCCAATTCATATATCTATATCCAGATCCTACAAACCAATATATGACAAATACCATGCAATCATCTGATCCCCCGCCAGCGCGGAAATCAGAATCCCTATTGACAAATACGGACCGAAAGCAAGCATATGCCCCTGTCCGCTTATCTTCATCCGGGCGATATGTATGACGGAACCGATGATACACCCCATGACAAAGGCGAGTAAAATCTGTTTCCATCCGAGCAAAAGACCGCTCACCGCCATCAGTTTGATATCGCCGCCGCCGATGCCGCGCCCCCTCGTAACCAGATGAACCAGATAGAGAAAACCGCTGACAAGAAGGAAGCCGACCGCATAGTCAGACCAATGCGTAAAGTCCGTCGCTATGCGGATCAGCCCCAATGCCAGTATAAATATGTTGATCCCCACCGGGATCTCATAAGTGCGAAAATCGATCACGCTCAAGGTGATCAATGCGGATGCAAGCAGCGCATAAAGTAGGGCTTCCACGCTTATACCGTACACCGCAAACACGATGCAGTAGAGCGCTCCGTTCAGCAGCTCAATGAGAGGATACTGAACGGAGATTTTCTGCTTACAACAACGACACCTTCCCCTTAAACACAGATAGCTGAACAGCGGCACGAGATCGTACCATTTCAACTGGTACCCACAGTTCATACAGTGCGACCGTATCTTCACTATATTTTCCTGCTTCGGGATGCGGTAGATGCAGACGTTTAGGAAGCTGCCGATCACGATCCCGTAGAGGAATATGATTATGTAAAGCAGAACTGTGGGTAGCATGAGGGTGTCCTTTCACTATGCTGTATTAGACTTAGAAAGTCTTGGCGTTAGAACCTGTAAGCGCCGTACCGCCAGGTGCATCTATCCAGCCATCGCATTTAACCGTCACAATTCCATTACTGTCTATCTCTACTATAATTTTGGGCAAAGTGCCACCACTAGTGTAGGTATTGGACGACAATTTTACGTCAGTAAGGTGCACTGTCAAATCAATTTCATCATTAAGCTCTGTACACGCTGAAGCTGTCAATGTAGGATCTCCCGTAGCTGGAGCAACCGGAGCAGCAAATGCAAACGTTGCGCCACCAGCCGGAATTGCTGTATTGACACCTTCCTCTGTACATGCGATCTTCACCACATTCGCAAAGTCCGCAATCCCCGTGTTATCTCTCTGCAGTCTGGTCTTCTCCACATATCTTAAATACTGGGGAGCCAGCACACCGATCAGCACAGCCATGATCGCAACGACGATGATCAGCTCGACAAGGGAAAAACCTTTGTTTGTTAATGACTTCTGTTCTCTTTTCATTTCGCAATCTCCTTCTTTCCTCATTTAATGTTTTTTATCTTAAACGCTCCGCCCTACTTAAGCGCTTAATTCACTGTCCTTATACGTTATCCAGCGCCTCGTACATCTTCATCATCGGCGCCAGCACTGAGGCGATCAGCACACTGACGATAGCCGCCAGCACGACGATGATCATCGGCTCCATCATCGCCATCAAGGACTGCACCGCCATCTCCACTTCCTCCTCGTAATACTCCGCCAGCTTATCCAGCATGTCCTCGACCGCGCCGGACTCCTCCCCGATTCTGACCATATGGTATGCCATAGGCGGGAACAGCCCGCAGTCCTCCAGCGGTTTGGAGAAAGGCACACCCAGCCCGATCTGCTCCTTCGCGTCCAGAAGCGCTTCCTTAAACCAGATGTTCGTCATGGTGTTCGCCACGATCTCCACCGCCTCCACCATGGGGACACCCGCAGCCATCAAGGTGCTCATGGTGCGCGCCATGGAAGCCGCCGCCGATTTCACCGTCAGCTCCTTCACCCCCGGCAGGGAGATCGCTATCTTGCCAAAAACATGTTTCCCGAGATCGGTCCCCGCAAACCCTTTGATCCCAAACACCAGAGCGAGCACGCCCGCTATGAGCAGATACCACTTCGCCTTTATAAAATCACTTGCCGTCAAAACCGCCTGCGTGATCGCCGGCAACTCCGTATCCAGCGACTCAAACATCGTGGAATACTGGGGGATAACAAACACCAGCATGACGATCACCACGGCGATCGCCACCACCATCAGCACGATCGGGTACACCATCGCCTTCTTCACGAGCGCCTGCGTCTTGGACCGTCTCTCGAGCTGGGTCGCCACACGGTCCAGCGACGTGTCCAGACTTCCCGAAGCCTCGCCCGCCGCCACCATGTTCACCATGATGCCCGGAAAGATCTTCGGCTCCTTCGCCAGAGACTCCGCCAGCGGTTCGCCCTTCTCCATGCTGACCCTGACCGTTTCCAGAGCCTTCTTCAGTCTCTTGTTCTCCGTCTGCTCGCAGAGCATCTTCATCGCCTCCAAGATGCTCACGCCCGCTCTCGTCATACTCACGAACTGGCGGCAGAACACGCTCAAGTCTCTCGCCGTCGGCTTGCCGCCGATATCAATATTGATATCTCTGGTCAGCGCATTCTGTTCCGCGATATTGACCACTGTCAGATTCTGTCGTTTCAGCTCTGATCTCGCCGCATTCAGCGAATCGGCGTCGATGCTCCCTTTGGAAGCCTTGCCGGTTTTATCTATCGCTTCGTATCCGTAAACCGCCATCTTATGTCCCCTTTTCGCCCCGCCTTACCAGCCAGTTTCCATCCCGGGGCAGACTTTCCTTAATGTTATATTATACCCCCCCCCCATAAAAATGTCAAGGCATCGCGGCTTTCCCTATGCTTTTTTGTGCACTTTTACCCGTTATTCCCACCGCTTGGAAATAATCGGTTTCCAGACATCCTCTCCCAGCCCGTCGCCCTCCAGAATATCATACTGCACGGTCTTATAATGGCTGAGCGCCCGGATCTGCTCCTCGGTGCCTTCGCGGATGAGCTCCCCCGACGCGTCCCGCACAAATTTCCATGAATTTGTCTGAAAATAAGCCCTCTCATAGCGCAGGATCCGCGCCATATCGGCATCCGGCAGTCCCGCATAGTCGATCAGCATCATGGGCAGATAGTACATGCTCTCCCCCGAGAAAACCGGCTTTTCTTCGGAACCATTGCTCCACACAATGACCGGCGTTCTATACAGCCGTTCTTTCGCGCCATCCGCCCTCTCGCCCAGACCGAACGCCTCCAGCGTCTCCGCCGAGAAATAGGGACAGTGATCCCCGAACATCATCAGAACCGTCGGCTGTTCCGACATGGAAAAATACTCTACGAGCTGCGCAAACGCCAGATTCGCCAGATAAATACCATTTATATAATTGACAACGCTGCCATAGTCCTCCTCGCCCAACCGCTCTCCCGCCACCGACATCTCAATGGGATAGTCGTAATCCGTCACTGACTCCTCGTGATAGTCCAGTACCCTACTGTGATTCGCTATGGACACTGCCCAGATAAACTTCGGCGCATCGCCCTCCTGCCGGGACAGGGCAATGATCTCCTTTGCCAGAGACTCATCCGAAATGTAGCGGGTGTAGATGTCCTTATGTTGCATGTCGCCCTCAAAAATCACCCGGTCAAACCCCATCCCCGCATAGGCGCCTTCGCGCCCATAAAAATAGCCGTAATAAGGATGGATCGCCACGGTCTCATAGCCCAGTCCGTTAAAATAGTCCGCCACGGAAGACACCCTGCGCCCCTGCAGCTTGGCGTAGACAGCGTCCGTGTTATAATACTTCGTGTTTAACCCGGTCAGAAACTCTATCTCCGGTCTCAACGTACCGCCCCCGCAGACCGGACTGGTCAGCCAGCCGGTACTGCATCGGTCAGCTAGCTCCTTATAAGGACCCATGGGATCCTGCGAAAAAGTGATCCGGTTCGACTGTATATTGTCCGTATTCCACCATGATTCGTTCATGATAACAATGATGTTCGGATAACCGGAAGATTCTTTTATGGCGGCATTTTCGGAAGCCCCCGGCACACCCCCGGTCACCGGCGACTGCCTCGGCGGCGACTGCGACAGCAGAAAATCGTAGCTCTCCTCCGCCTGCTCCACGCTTATCATGGAAAGGCTGTCGTTTTGTAGGAAACGGTACAGCACATACCGATCCGTCTCCGGGGAAACCGGTTCAATCGCGTCGATCACATATTCCTTACCAAGAAAATAGTTCGTATAAAGGCATATGCACACGCACAGACCGGCACAGCCGAGTAACCGAATGACGTACAAACCAAGCCTCCGCGCACGCCCTCTCTCCAAAACAGGCTTTCCCCCAAAGTCCGGCTGCTCCTGCGCGTTTTCCTGCCTGTGGCTCTTCGCCTTCCACCCCTTGTCTCCGAGACAGTCCAGCACAACGCCCGCCGCCACAAAGAGAAGGAGTCCACCCGCCAATATCGCAAGGAAACGGTCCGGCGTAAATTTAAGATAGCCGACAGCCATGCCCGCCGCCTCCGTCAGCCGCAGGTCGTCCAGCCGCAGCAGCTCCTTGCGGTTGACAAACTTGATATAGCTGGCGTGGGTCAGAAGAAACAAAAGCCCCGACAGGATCACCATGCTGACCCCCGCCTGCATGGTCAGACAGTAAAGCGCCGCAAACGCCATGCCGACGAGGATGCCCTCAAACGTGTAAGTCGCCCTGAAATGATTCTCATAAAAAAAGGTAAAATAGGATTCCTCCGGGCGGACGATATAATAGTCCATAAGACACGGGATATATGTACCGTACAGAATCACCAGCCCGGCTAAAAATAAGAAATATAAAGATAAAAAGCGCAGAACCGCTTTTCTGTTTTTTGAAAGCCCCGCGCCTTTTCCGCCTGTTTTATACATGATATTTCACGCCTCATCTTAAATCGTGTAAAAGGCATTTCCTGCCAGCTCATAATTGCCGCAAATATCCACCGAAATAATGAATGTCTGCTCTAAGTAATCTATACATTCTGAGATATATTTTTCAGAAAATCTTTTTGCCTTGTCTTCTGACCATTCCTTAAAACTACTTATTAGCTGCTCCTTATTTTTGGGTTTTCCGTTTTGTACTAAATACAACACGGTCGAAACTCCTTCCAGCTTCTTATCCGTCTGTATCGCATTCACATATTCTGTTGATTTCTTTACAGCAACATGTAGTTTATCAAATTTGCGATCTACTTTTTCACTACAAATCATCTGGTATATCTGTTCAAATGTTTTTTTGGAATTGTCAATTCCATAATAATTTTGGTATTCTTTTATATTTCGTGCTACGATATCCACAGCATGAGAGTATGGACCATATTTCCATTTGTCATATTTAAAATATTCTTCTTCTAAAAATATATTGGTAAAGTATCCTGCTTTTTGTAATCTGATACTATTAAACCTTTTTAAATTTAAACGTATATCCAGCAAAACCAACCCGGAAAGACTAATTTTCGGCGGTTTTTTGGGCATTGCGCTATATGAAAAGGACGGTTCAAAAATAACAAAATCATAACGATCCGCTATATCAAAAATTTTGTTTTCAACCACTTTCTTTACTTCCGCCCAATCCAGCCCGCCATTTCCACATCCCAGCGGCGGGATCGCAATTTTTTTGACAGCTAATTTTGGAAGTAATTCAACAAAAGCCTCCATTCCTTTTTCAATATATTCCATTTTTGAACTTTCACGCCATTTATTCTTTGTGGGAAAATTGATAATCGTAATCCCTTCCTCCATAAAGGAATGCACCTTTCCGACCGCCAGCTCCCCCGACTTGCAGGCTTTCACATATGATTTGTTATTCTCAGGAAATCTCATTTTAAATTGATATGCAACGCCCTTCCCCATAAACCCCTCGCAGTTAACTGTGTTTATTAAGCAATCTGCATTACATTCAAACATGTTTCCCTTCGTATACTCTATCATAAAGTTCCTTTCCCAAACCATGTAGACTGAATACTTACATACGGAGGCTGCTCTGAAATTCCTTTATTCTGAAAAAGTTTTTCGACATATCGCTGTGTTTCCGCATCCGGCACATAAACGCATTGAAACAGTTCTGCCGGAATACGTTTATCCGTCAGACACTCCGCCATTTTAACATTACGCGAATACTCATCTCCTCCGCCAACTTTTTCCATTGTCTCCCAATCAATATTTTTTATTCCGTCCTCATAATGATATAAAACACATTCCTGCTGCGATAACGGATGCTTTACTAATATTTTAAAATCATTAAATTCCGCCAATGCCCTTCTAATACATATATACACAAACTTATCCGTTGGATATGTATTCTTGA
>ERZ777305.2221-NODE-2221-length-17549-cov-25.151366_pt1 | contig 17549 bp, 7 predicted proteins | sample MGYA00374965_ERZ777305 | MGnify/ENA primary metagenome ERZ777305 (study PRJEB29328, sample SAMD00013331) | mouse gut metagenome | study: EMG produced TPA metagenomics assembly of the Metagenome analysis of fecal microbiota from mouse which was promoted... | reverse complement strand
TACGTGTCGAAGGCGGCAGCATAATCGCTCCCGAAGGCAGCGCCGTGTTCGACATCACAGGCCGTCGCGTAAACGCCACCGGACTGCGCGCAGGAATATACATTGTGCGCACTGCCGACGGCAACGCTGTTAAAGTGAAAATTGACTGACCGAATACATAACACGACCAAAGGGGAGGCGAAGGCAACTTCACCTCCCCTTTTTTTACGGTTAAACTCTTGACTTTCGCAGAAATAATCACTAACTTTGCACCGCAATAAGTAAAAACAATATATAGTCTAACTTATTAAGTAAACCCAAACTCTTATTTATTAACCATTTAAATGACTGAAAAAGTAACCAGCACCCCGGTTGACAACTTTGACTGGGACGCCTACGAAAAAGGCGAAACCAACTGCGACAAGTCTCGCGAAGAACTCACCAAAACCTATGACGAATCACTCAACACCGTCAAGGACAAAGAGGTAATCGAAGGCACAATCATCGCTCTTAACAAGCGCGAAGCCGTTGTGAACATCGGCTATAAGAGCGACGGTATCATCCCCATGAACGAATTCCGCTACAACCCCGACCTCAAAATCGGCGACACAGTGGAGGTATTCATCGAAAACCAGGAAGACAAGAAAGGTCAGCTTATCCTTTCTCACCGCAAGGCTCGTGCAGCCCGCTCATGGGAGCGCATCAACGAGGCTCTTGAAAAAGACGAAATCATCAAGGGCTACATCAAATGCCGTACAAAAGGCGGCATGATTGTCGACGTATTCGGCATCGAGGCATTCCTCCCCGGATCTCAGATCGACGTTCGTCCTATCCGCGACTACGACATCTTCGTAGGCAAGACAATGGAATTCAAGGTTGTGAAAATCAACCAGGAGTTCAAAAACGTTGTCGTTTCTCACAAGGCTCTCATCGAAGCAGAGCTTGAGCAGCAGAAACGCGAAATCATCGCCAAACTCGAAAAAGGTCAGGTGCTCGAAGGCACTGTCAAGAACATCACAAGCTACGGTGTGTTCATCGACCTCGGCGGTGTGGACGGTCTCATTCACATCACAGACCTCAGCTGGGGCCGCGTAAGCCATCCCGAGGAAGTGGTTCAGCTTGACCAGAAACTTAACGTCGTTATTCTCGACTTCGACGACGAAAAGAAACGTATCGCTCTCGGTCTCAAACAGCTTCTGCCCCATCCCTGGGACGCTCTTGACGCTGAAATCAAAGCCGGCGACAAAGTCAAAGGTCGCGTAGTGGTTATGACCGACTACGGCGCATTCGTTGAAATCGCTCCCGGTGTGGAAGGTCTCATCCACGTCAGCGAAATGTCTTGGAGCCAGCACCTCCGCAGCGCTCAGGACTTCATGAAAGTCGGCGACGAAGTTGAAGCCGTTGTGCTCAACCTCGACCGCGAGGACCGCAAGATGAGCCTCGGCATCAAGCAGCTCAAAAACGACCCCTGGGAAAATATCGAAACCAAATATCCTATCGGCAGCAAGCACACAGCTCGTGTGCGCAACTTCACCAACTTCGGCGTATTCGTTGAGATTGAAGAAGGCGTTGACGGTCTCATCCACATCAGCGACCTCAGCTGGACCAAAAAGGTTAAACACCCCAGCGAATTTACTCAGATCGGCGCTGAAATCGAAGTGCAGGTTCTTGAAATCGACAAAGACAACCGCCGTCTCTCTCTCGGTCACAAGCAGCTCGAAGAGAACCCCTGGGATGTATTTGAAACAGTGTTCACTGTAGGTTCTGTTCACGAAGGCACAATCACCGAAATGGTTGAAAAAGGTGCTGTTGTGGCTCTCCCCTACGGCGTTGAAGGCTTCGCTACTCCCAAACACCTCGTTAAAGAAGACGGTACCCAGGCTCAGGTTGACGAAAAACTCAACTTCAAGGTTATCGAATTCAACAAGGAAAGCAAGCGCATCATCCTCAGCCACAGCCGCATATTCGAGGACGAAGCTAAAGGCGGCGCTGCTACCGAAACAGCCAAGAAGCCCAAACGCGCTTCAAAGCGTGCTGAAGAGACTCCCGCTCTCACAACTCCCCTTGAGAAAACCACTCTCGGCGACCTTGAGGCTCTCGCAGCCCTCAAAGAGAAACTTTCTGACAACAAGTAAACAGTTTCTTTAATTATACCTTGCAGACCGGACTCCTTGTCCGGTCTGCTTTTTTATACCCTCCTCATGCCCACGGCACATGATAGAAAAAGAACGCGGTCGAAACTCATGGAGTTCCGACCGCGCCTTGTATATTATGTAACTTAGAGTACTTCGAATCCCGCGTCTGCAAGACCCTTTTTGATTTCTGCGATATGCTCGTGATTGCGTGTTTCCATCTCAACGCGCAGAGTACAGCCGTTGATCTGGGTGTTTGTCGAATTGCGCTCATGCTGCACCGACAGAATGTTGGCACCGAGGTCGCCCACAACACTGCACACCTTTGATAGCTGTCCGGGCTTGTCGCTCAGGTTGATGCTCACAGTGCAGTCTCTGCCGCTCTTGACAAGACCGCGGGTTATGACACGGTTCAGGCTTGTAACGTCGATATTGCCGCCGCTCACAAGACACACCACCTTTTTGCCCTTGATGGGAACCTTGTTGAACATCGCCGCGGCGACACTCACCGCACCCGCGCCCTCGGCAACTAGCTTCTGCTGTTCGATAAGTTTGAGGATAGCGGCAGCTATCTCATCGTCGCTCACCGTCACTATCTCGTCGACATACTTCTCACACATCTCGAACGTGTTCACGCCCGGCTCCTTCACAGCTATGCCGTCAGCAATGGTCGACACACTTTCAAGACGCTCGCGGTGCTTGTCTCTGATGCTCTTGACCATCGAGGGCGCGCCCTCTGCCTGAACGCCGAACACCTTCACATCCGGCTTAAGCGACTTGATTGCAAACGCAACGCCAGAAATAAGACCGCCGCCGCCAACAGGCACTATCACAGCCTCGACATCCGGCATCTCCTCCAGAATCTCAAGACCTATGGTACCCTGACCTGCTATCACAAGGGGGTCGTCAAACGGATGTACGAAAGTGTAGCCGTGCTCCTTCTGCAGCTCCAACGCCTTCTGATAAGCGTCGTCATACACTCCAGGCACCATGCACACCTCAGCGCCAAGCGCCTTGGTCGCCTCCACTTTCGAAATAGGAGCCCCGGCAGGAAGACATATCAGCGACTTGATGCCGTTTGCCGTGGCGCTCAGAGCAACGCCCTGGGCATGATTGCCCGCCGAACATGCTATGACACCCTTCGCTTTCTCCTCTGGAGTTAGCTGCGATATTTTATAATACGCTCCACGGAGCTTGAAAGCCCCGGTGTGCTGCAGATTCTCAGGCTTGAGATAAACCTGGGCTTCCGGATTGAGTTTGGTGACTCCGATCAGGCGCGGATGACGCGCCACATCCTTGAGCACCTTAGCGGCGTTAAACACCTCCGCTATTTCAAGTTCTGCCATGAAATCAGTTGATTGTTTGGTTGTTTGTAATATTCATGTCTCTTTTGCCCCGCGGGGCATCGCAAAGTTAGCAATTTGCATGCAATTTATACAATATTTTCGTAACTTTGCGATTGCACCCCGGAGACTCGGGAACTTTGTGGCACCCCACATACGTTTATATCTGAGAGTTGTTTCGCTCTGCACACAACTATAATGTTTAATCTTTCACTTCGACCAAATGTCTACCGTAACCAAAGAAGCCGCCCTTGAGTATCACCGCCAGGGCAAACCCGGAAAAATAGAAGTCGTACCCACAGTGCCATACTCCACACAGCATGACCTGGCTCTCGCCTACTCCCCGGGAGTCGCGTACCCATGCAAAGAAATAGAAAGCCGACCCGAAGACGCTTACGAGTACACAAACAAAGGCAATCTCGTAGCCGTTATTTCAAACGGCACTGCAGTGCTCGGACTCGGCGACATCGGAGCGCTCGCAGGCAAACCGGTTATGGAGGGCAAAGCCCTGCTGTTCAAAATTTTTGCCGGATTAGACTGCTTTGACATAGAGGTCAATGAGAAAGACCCCGAAAAATTCATCTCCATTGTAAAGGCTATAGCCCCCACCTTCGGAGGCATCAACCTTGAGGACATAAAGGCTCCCGAGTGCTTTGAAATAGAAACACGGCTCAAAGCCGAGTGCGACATACCCGTGATGCACGACGACCAGCACGGCACCGCAATAATCTCGGCGGCAGGGCTGCTTAACGCCCTTGAAATACAGGGAAAGAAAATAGACGAAATCAGACTCGTGGTAAACGGAGCCGGCGCAGCCGCCGTGTCATGCACAAAACTCTATATGGCTCTCGGTGTTCGCAAGGAAAACATTGTTATGTGCGACAGCAAAGGGGTCATAACCACCTCACGCACAGACATCAATTCGCAAAAAGCCGAATTTGCTACCGACCGGGCAATTACCACCCTTGCCGAAGCGATGCAGGGTGCCGATGTGTTCCTTGGTCTTTCGGTCAAGGATGTGGTCACTACGGAAATGGTGCAGTCCATGGCTGAAAAACCGATTGTGTTCGCACTTGCCAACCCCGACCCGGAAATATCCTACGACAAAGCCATGGCTTCGCGCCCCGACCTCATTTTTGCAACAGGGCGAAGCGACTACCCCAACCAGATAAACAACGTTCTCGGATTTCCTTACATATTCAGAGGCGCGCTCGACTGCGGGGCGTCGGTCATCAACGAGGCTATGAAACTCGCCGCAGTCAGAGCCATTGCCCGGCTTGCAAAAGAGCCGGTACCCTCGGTGGTAAACGCTGCCTACAACATGAACCGCATTGAGTTCGGACGCGACTACATACTGCCGAAGCCACTGGACCCCAGACTGTTGACATGGGTGTCACCCGCAGTTGCCAAAGGAGCTATGGAAAGCGGCGTGGCACGCCGCCCCATAACCGACTGGGACGCATACGAAGAACGACTGCGCAAGCTGATGGGCTACGACAAGAAATTCCTGCGCCGCATATACGACAAAGCCAAGGAACACCCCAAACGGGTGGTATTCGGCGAGGCAAACACCGACAACATGCTTCGCGCCGCCGTTATGGGAGCCAAAGAAGGCGCTTACATACCGGTGCTGCTCGGCAACGAGGAGATGATTCAGAAACGCGCCGACAGGCTCGGGCTTGACATAGCCGGAATAGAGATTGTAAACTTGCGCCACGACCGCGAGGAGTCGCGCCGCAAACGCTACGCCGCCGAATTTGCCGCAAGGCGTCAGCGACGCGGAGTGACACCGCCCGAAGCGCTTGAAAAAATGTTTGACCGCAACTACTTCGGCATGATGATGGTGCAGACCGGCGACGCAGACGCTTTCCTCGGCGGCACTTACTCCGGCGCTCACGACATGGGGCAGATTGCCCGGGAAGTGGTCGGCATTCGTCCGAGCTACAACAACTTCGCCGCCCTGCACATCATAAACACAAAGCGCGGCACATTTTTTATTTCCGACACTCTCGTCAACAAAAATCCCGACACCGAGACCCTAACCGACATCGCGCGGCTGACCCGCAACTCGGTAGAGTACTTTGCCGAGACCCCGGTAATGGCAATGGTGTCGTTCAGCAACTTCGGAGCCTCCGACGACAAGGAATGCCGCAAAGTGCAGGATGCCGTCAGCCTTATGCACGAACGCTACCCCGACCTTGCTATCGACGGCGAAATGACCATAAACTACGCCCTCAACACCGAGCTGCGCGACAAAGTGTTTCCGTTCAACCGCCTCAGCGGCAAGGATGTAAACACCCTTATATTCCCCAACCTCGCAAGCGCCAGCACTGCCTACCGCATGATGCTCGAAATGGGTATCGCTGAGTCTGTCGGACCGATACAGATGGGTCTCAACAAACCGGTTCACTTCGCCAGCGTGCACGCCCCTGTCAGAGACATTGTAAACATTGCCGTAATCGCAGGGCTTGACGCGGCAGTGCTCGAACGCTCCGGAGGCAGCAACGACAAGTAAACCGCGCCCATGCAGTTTTTGCCTCTCCGCAAACTTATTTCGCTCGCACTGGCGGCAACAGCCGTCGGTGCGGGCGTTGTTTCTTGCGCCACAGACGAAAAAAACTCACCGGTGATAGCTGCTACCGCAGGGTTCACTGCCACTCTCGACAGCATATACCTGCCCGGGGGCGACATCGTCACAGCCCACAACATCGCCCCGACGACGGTGCCTGACGGCTTTCCCACCCTGAAATCACCCTCCCCGCTGCTCGACGCCGCCTTTGCCTCGGCAATGGCTCAGTACGACACCCTCTTCACCTCGCCGGCAACCCACATGCGCCCCGCCGACAACTTCGAGCTATGGCAAAGCCTGTCACTGCTCAACCCGCAGCGCTGCATGAACATTCTCGCCGCTCAGGTTTCAGACGCCACGGTCGCCGCACACTCGCCGCTGTCTGCCGAATACGGACTATGGACCGTAGCCGCCCGCGAAGCGGCTCTCGCATCCGGCAGCCGCGAATGGCTCGCCCGTGCCGACTCCATAGCCCGCAACACCTATATATATAATGAGCGGGTGCTCATGTCTGCCACCTCACGCCTCCTGCAGGGACACACCTATTTCTCAACCCCAATACCCAACGCCCTGCCCCGGTGGATGAGCGTCACCGACCGCTTCGAGTGCATGACAGCACTCGGCAACGCCTCTGCCGTCGGCGCCGCAAACGCCATTGCCGACAACGCCCGCTCCCTCGGGCTGAGCGACTCCACCGCATGGAGCAAAAAGGCAGCCGCTCTCGCCGCCGCCGTAAACACCAACCTCTGGCAGCCCCACCTGAGGCGCTACGCCCAATACCTCTACATCGGAGTGTTCCCGATACCCTCACCCATTGCCGACAACGCCGCCCAGGCTCTTGCAATACTGTTTTCAGTACCCACTCCGGAGATGTCGCGCGCAGTTCTGGAGTCCACTCCGGCGCTGCTCTACGGCATGCCCCTCTACTACCCCACCCTCGCCGGCACCCCGCCGGTAAAACCGTTCGGCTTCATGCCTGAAATACAGGCGCTGTGGGCGCTCGCCTCGTCGCGCTACCCCGGCACAGCGTCGGTATCCGTTCCCGTCGGAGTGTTGCTTGCCCAGTCATCCCTCTCCGGCGCCCGACCGGCAGCCGCGCGCATGCTCGCGCTTACTGTGCTCAGAGTGCTTGCCGGAATACAGCTCGGCGAAAACGCCATGACATTTCGCCCCGTGGTGCCGAAAGTATTCAAAGACGGATTCACTGTCAGCGGGCTGCGCTACCGCAATGCCGTCATTGACCTGACTGTCAGTGGCTACGGCAGCAGAATAGCCCGGTTTGCCGTCGACGGCACCGAAACAGACCGCTACTCGCTTCCGGCAACACTCTCCGGCAACCACACCGTAGAGATAACCCTCGCAAACAACTCGCTGCCGCTTCCCGGCTCCGACACAGCTCCGCAGACATGGGCGCCCCCGGTGCCAGAAATAGATTGGCGCAACAAATACACCGGCTACATAACCGACCCCACCCCCTCTGTAAGCTACATAGAGTACATCAACGGAGCCATCCACACCACGCTTGACTCTGCAGAAGTTACCGTTACCGCACGCAACGCTTACTCCCGCGTGTGCGTTGTGCCGGTATCCCGGCAAAGAGCCGAAGGCTTCTCGGCAAAACCCCACTCGGTATACCCCGCCGCATTCGCCCGCAACCTGCAGGCTGAAGACTTCGCCACACCCGCAACACCGCTGGTGCGCGACCGCCGGCTCACAAAACGCTTCGTGGAGTCGTCGCCCGACAAAAACAGCACCGTAACGTTCACCTGCGCCGCTTCATCCTCCAGGCTCTTCGCCCTGTCGCTCTGCTACTCCAACGGTGCCGGCGACCCCGACAGCGCCAACGCCTGCGCCCTCAGGCGCGTTACCGTCAACGGTGCCGAGGCGGGTACCCTTGTGATGCCCGCCGCCGGTTCAGGCTGGTGGCTCGCGACATCCATGTCAAACACCCTCGCCGTTCACCTGCGCCAGGGCGAAAACATCATAACCGTAGAGTACTCGCCGCTGCTGTACATCCCCGGCTCACAAGCCCGCACTGTGCTCTACGACTACCTCAGAATCACTAGGCTGAAATGAAACGGATAGGCATTCTTAGCGACACCCACTCCTGCTGGGACAACCGGTACGCTCGCCACTTCGCCGACTGCGACGAAATTTGGCACGCCGGCGACATCGGCGACATCTCAATCATCGAACGCCTCCAACAGGTGGCGCCGACTGTCAGAGCCGTGTGCGGCAATGTCGACCACGGCGAGGTGCGCCGCTGCTGCCCTGAAATACAGCAGTTTGAACTTGAACAGGTAAAAGTGTGGATGACCCACATTGCCGGCTACCCCGGGCGCTACTCTCCCGGAGTGGCAAGCCTGCTGCGGCGCGAAAACATTAAACTCATGGTTGCGGGACACTCCCACATACTCAAGGTTATGCCCGACCCGCAGCTCGGACTCCTGCATGTCAACCCCGGCGCTGCCGGACAGCAAGGATGGCAGAAAGTCAGAACTCTCGTCAAGCTAACCCTTGACAGCGGCAACATCCGCGACCTCGATGTAATAACCCTCGGAAAACTTATTGTATGATGAAAAAAATTTACCTTGCGGCTGCAACTCTCGCTGTCGCGCTCACATTCTCCGGCTGCAAAACCACCGAAGCAAACTACCGCGCCGCCTACGAAGTGGCAAAAAAGCGCCAGACACAGGACGACGGCGACGAGGCGGCGCTCATGCAGCAGGCATCGCTGCCGCGTCAGCACACAATCGACGGCGTCACACTCCCCGTGCGCTACGAAGCTATAGGCTACCCCGCCGACGGAGGGGCTACACCCGCAAATGTCAAAACATTCAACGTTGTCGTAGGGCAGTTCAAGCAAATTTTCAACGCCCGACAGATGCGCAAACGCCTCATGGACAACGGCTACCCCGAAGCCATGATAGTCAGCAACCGCGAGCCCGTCTACTACGTCATTGCCCGCACATGCGCCACAGCAGCCGAAGCAGCCGAAGCCCTGCGCCGGGTCAGCGACGACCCCTCCCTCTCCCTTCGCTCCCCCCTGCCCTACATCCTGCAAAAATAACCTCTCTCTCCTTCTCCTCTCTCCTTCTCCTCTGTTAAAAAATGGGGAAATATTGACACTCTTGGAATTTATTCCTATTTTTGCCGCAAGGAATAACGGCTAACCCCGTAAATATCATATCTTTCAGGAATTGTGATTATTACAACCCTTATCTTCAGTCCCCGCTATAGGGCGCTATGCTTGTTTGCGTGTGTGAGCCGGTCGGCATCGCACCCCGCATTGCATACCCCTCCCCCCCCATCACAATTCACTAGCCCTCAACCTATTACAAACCCCTACGCCAAGTTTGTCACTCCCATAGACGCTCACTGCCTCTATGGGAGCTGGTGATTTTACCCCCCTGGTTCCCGACCATTCACTATTCATTCAATATCACAAATCAATACAAATAGCTAATGAAAAAACTTTTACTCATGCTTTCGCTCATGACGGTGTTCCTATCGCCCCATGCGTTCGCCGCCAGCGAGAACTTGGTTCTTTGGTCTACAACCCGCAGCCACCTTCTGACAGCTACCGGCACCACTAACCTTTATTTCGCCACAGCTTTTCCAACCTCAGGCTCTATCCCTACTTCGTTCTCTCAAGTCACTGCTTCTAGTCCATCCACAAGTACAACAGCCTCAACCAAGATAACTGGGCTTAGAAGGTTTTCCAAGACTTCTGGGTATACCACTATAGACAAGGTATATGCGTATGTGGAAAAAGGGGCAACCACCAAAGCCCTTACATACAACTATAAGACCGGAGGTATTATGACTCTAAAGACCGTCGCTTCTAAGAACCTCGTTCTCAAAGCAGAATACGGTACTATTGAAGAAGTATTAATATGGGTCAGCAATACTAATACAAAGGCTTACAACGCTACGGATGTAGTAGGTGTAACAAATCCGTTTACTGCTGTTAATGAAAACAATTGTACTGTAAAACCGGGTACCGGCAACGTCCCTACTTCTTATTATGTGAGAGCAGTAGGCTCTCAAAACTCACTTAAGATTAAAATGAATAATGTGACGTGTTACATCACACGAATTGAAGTACGCTGGAATCCTAAAAAGCCGGAGCCTCCGACAGACGCGCCTGTACTTACTAAGAAAGCTGCCAATATCACCGAATGGCTTGAACCTGATGCAGATGCCGGACGCGACTATTATCAGGCGACTATTTACAACATGCCTACTACTGAGTTCGCTTCCGCTGTTACTGAACATGCTGAGAAATATTATTGGACACTTGCCAATGAGACAACTCTTCCAGTCACGTATGCAGCTGTGGAATCTGGCGTTACTGCCACCGCTGCCAAAGATGCAAAGACAAAATGGATATCTGCCGCTATGGCTCCTTATGCAGGAACACCGACAAGCAATGCAGCTTTTTCTTTTGGTGATTCATATCAGTTTGATGTCCGTGTAAAAGGAGCTAACCCTTCCGGCTCAAGCGCCGAAACAAAACTCAGGGTTGTGGTAAAACGTCTTCCTGCTCCCGAAATTGATGTCGAGCAAACTACAGCCATAGAGGGACAGACATGGAACGAGGCTACTAAAACACTTACATATACGTCAAACGAACCGAAAATATACCTAAAAAGATACACCGGTACAGACGTAACGTCATATTATAAGTTTGGACCTGGAACAGTTTCTACAAGTGATTACAAAGTTTCTGCAAGTGGTATCGTATCGCCGAATCTTTGGGAAGAAGGACTGCCGGAGATTGCAGACGGATACACCACTAAACTACAGGCTTTCAGTCAAATCAACTCGTACACCGGTACGAGTCAGGGATCTATGTCAATCACATACACTGACCTTTTAAAAAAGAACGGCAAGCCGTACACAATCTATCTCACCAAAAGAGGTGTGGACACAGGCACTTTGGAAGCGCCCGAACTGGAGATTGGCTCTGAAGGCACAAATGTTTCAGGCACAGGCATTGTCAGATTCATTGGCAACGCCGCCGCTGTCACTGCAAAATCAACCATGCAGACCGAGAACCCGCAGTTCGAATACCAGTTCATCGAGCCGGTAAACGGTGTGTGGGCTCAGAATCCCGAAGAGGGCAAATGGCAACCCATGGACGCTGACGGCTACAAAGTCACTGCCACCGGCCGCCTCTTTGTGCGCGAAACCGACGGCAAGAGCACTCCAAACCACACCTCGCGCGACTTCGAAAAAATAGCCGCCCGCACAGTGCCCTTCAGCCTTGACGGAGTGGCAGACGAAGACCTGGTGACTATTTCCGACCCTCTGCGCATTGTCGGCGCCTACCACACCGTGGTGCCGAACAGCGACATGCAGCAGACCACTACCCGCTTCGTCTATGTGGCAGACGCCAACGGACGTGTGCTAAAACTCCGCGGAGAACGTGAGGAGGGGCAGCGTGTTTTCCCTGCCAACTATTTCGACTTCGCAAACCTTGAGCCGGGCAAAGTTCTCACCGTGCCTGCCAACGGTATCACCGGTGTGGTGCGCGGCATTGAAAGCGGACTCCCCGAGCTGTGGGTAACCACCGCCGCCATGGACTACTCTCCGTTTCTCATCCCTGCCCAAGAGGAGGACGACACAAACTGGAACACAGACCTTAAAGAGGTCAACGAAGTGGAACGCAACGACTTCAACAAAAAGGTTGTGCTGCGCGGCATGACATTCAACAAAAGCAAAAACTGCTTCACCTCGTCGACCGGCCGCACTGTCAAGACCTACGCCCGCCTGCTCACAACTCCCGCCTACTCCGAGATAATAGGCACACTCGCCGACGGTGTGCGCTACACCCTTGAAGGCTTTGTAGGCTATGCCGACGGTGAGATGCAGCTGCTGCCCACAGGTGCGGTGAAGGTGCCCTCGCTGCGCGCCCCCAACAACATCACAGCCTCCGAGGCAGATATTGCAAACGGCTACATAACCGTCAATGTCATTACCGACAACTTCAATGTATATCCCGATGCTGCCAGCGTGCGTCAGGGCACAGAATGCCATTACTCGGTCAACGGCTCTGACAGAAACCCGGTAGACATGACCGGCGACAACCCCATGATTACTCTCGCGCCGGAGGATTTCGCCGACGGTACGTGCACTCTCAGCGTGCGCTATGTCCGCCAGAACATCTCAAGCCAGCCGGTAACGGTGAAATTCGTGCTTCATCAGGCTGACCCCATTCAAAGCATTGCCGATTTCAAACAGGCTTATCTGAACAACAGCAACATTCCCGACCCCGCCGACCCTGACTCGGATGTGGACTACTACCGCTACACCGGCAGCGCTCAGGTGCGCGCCGTGACACCCCACTACCTCTACCTGCGTGATGTGCGCGAAGAGGGCGATGCCCCCTATTCCGTGGCTGACAAGAGCGCTCACTCGCTGCTGCTCTACAACGCCAACGGCTGGAAAGCACCGGTTGCCATGGCAGACCGCCCCGCAAACGAGCCACGGCAGCTTCAGGTGGGCGACATCATAACCAACTTCGCCCTGATTGCCGACCGCACCGGGCTTGGCAACCTGCGCGGCTATGCCACAGGCTTCAGCCGCACCGTACAGCTTCTCAACGCCGAGCCTGTAAGCTCCGAGGAGCTTCAGGGCGAAGAGTGGCACCCGGTGGAAAAGGATGCTCTTGACAATAATGTGACCGGCTTCGGCGAACAGGACCGCATGGTGCGCTACCGTGTGAACAATGTCAAGGTGAGCCGCACCGTCGCAAATCCGGCGGCAGACGAAACCGACCCCAACCGCTATGTGTACACCCTCGAGGATATTCCCGGCAAACCGACCCTGAACATCAACAACGTCTTTGAGGTGAGCCAGGGCTGGGGTACAGTCTACGACTCAAACACCCGCTACGACATAGAAGGTGTGGTGCTGCGAAACGGCGAGGACAGCGACGGCAATCCTGCATACGCACTGGCGTTCATTGACTTCTCGATAAAGAATGTCAGCGCGCCGACGGCTCCTGCCCTCACCCTGAGCGGCGATGGCGTAAACGGCTCGGAGTTCCTTGCCGAAGCCACTCTGACCATGACTTTGCCCGAAGGTGTCGACCCGCATAAAGCCACAATATGGTACACCACCGACGGCTCCGACCCGATGCAGGTCTCAAGCTCGCGACAGGCTTATGAAAACCCCATTGTTCTTGAGGCAACCACCATTGTAAAAGCGTTTGTTGCTGTGACAGGCGGTCTGCCCGGAGCTGTCGCAGAGCAGATATTTACCAGAAACGCAAACGAGCGCCGCTTCATTGTCAACTTCCTCGACCAGGCTCAGCCCGGTGTGCCCTACCACTTCTCAGGCACCGCGCGCGTGGCTGCCAAAGGCGGCGAGTACATCTTTGTGCGCGGCACCCAGGGTCATTACCTGCCCATGCACATCGACAACTCCGAGCTTATCGCAAAAATCAACCCCGGCAACTATGTGAGCGACTTTGTTATGGAAGCGCACATCATCGGCTCTGACGAAAACGCCACCGTACGCGGAGCTCATGTCACCGCCGACTACGCTCCCCTCTTCTCCGAACCGAGCGCTTCCAAACCCGCAGGTCTTGACAAGGACATCGAGTTCGAGCCTGACGTTGTTACAGTAATAACCCCCGCAAACGCCCGCCGCTTCGTCAAAATCACAGGCGTGAGACTCATCGGCAGCGACTTCGAGAGCGAGGACGGCACCGCCGCTTACGACACCGAGTGGAAACTCACAACCGAAAAGGGTGCAGGTGTGGACATTCCAGTGAACCACAACATTCTGGAACCCTCGTTCAACTGGGACGACACCGACCAGAGCGCAGCAGCCTACTACAACATCACAGGCTTCGCCATGCTCAACGAGGAGGGACAGATTGAGCTCTGGCCTCTCGAAGTGGAAAAAGTGAAGTCTTCAGAACCGGTGGTACCCTCTTTCTCAGGCAATATCACCGTGGCTCCCGTAACTGCCGACGGTCTTACCACAGTCGAGTTCTACCCCTACACAACCGTGAGCCTCAGATGTCCGATTGCCGACCCCGAAAGCGCAACAATATATTACTATGTGTCTGCAAACGGAAACAAGCCCGGCGAAAACGCCAAGTGGAACCTCTACGCACAGCCCTTTGCAGTGACTGCCGACGCTATGGTGACAATGTATGCCGAAGCGCCCGGATACGAACAGAGCGCGCCGACATACATCAACATGAAGCTCGGCAAACCCGCCGGAACAGTGAAATTCAGCGTCGACCCGCTGCCCGGCAAGACTCTCGTTGCCATGACCGCTGACGAAAACGCCGAAATCTACTACACCACCGACGCTAATCTGGCGCAGGACAACTGGACCCGCTACACCGCCGCAGTTCCCTTCACCGAAGCCACAATGCTCTGGGCGTATGCCAAAGAGGGCAACAGAAAAGGCGAGGTAAGCTCCATGAATGTAATGGTTGCTGAACCGGAGCCCACTCCTGAAGAGCCTGAAAAATTCAGCGGCAAAGTGATAATCTCAGCCAAGACAAACGACAAGGATGTGCCGGTTGTGACAATTGTTCCCGCCGACAACACCCTGCCCGAAGGCTCCTACTCTATCTACTACACCACTGACGAGAGCGCAACCCTGACACCCTCTGCCGAATTCCTCTATGACGGTCCGTTCGAAATGCCCAATGGCGGCATAGTCCTCGCCATACTCATGGAAAACGGCAAAGAGTATCCCGGCGAGGTGGCTTCGCTCAACGTGTGGTTCGTACCCACAGCCATTGACGGCATAGACAGCGACACAATCGGCAGCGAGGGCATCCGCGCCGAGGGCGGCAACATCATAGCCCCCGAAGGCAGCGCTGTGTTCGACATCACCGGTCGCCGCGTCAACTCCACCGGACTGCGTGCAGGCATCTACATTGTGCGCACCCCCGCAGGCAAAGCCGTAAAAGTAAAAATCGACTAACAACACTTGTATCAACGCCGGCATTTCAATGTCGGCTGACAAAGGGCGGGTCCGTGAGGATCTGCCCTTTTCATTTGCCATGGTCTGCCTCGGAGTGCCTGTGAGTCTGCCTGTGAGAAATTTATTGTTAAAAAATTTGCTCTGGCGCATAAATATCTATAATTTCGCGGCATATAGGCTATAGAAGCCGCTTATTTCAATATACAATCAGCATTTAAAAACAATACAGGGATGTGTGCTCAGGAAACAATTATACTGAAAGCAACCTATAATCTTACCCCCCCCCTATCTAATAACTTAGTAATCAGAGCATTATCTTTACTAAGACATACTCGGCACACCCTATCTGAATCACTGACCATACTATTGTACAGCCGACGGCACTCGACGCCGCCGGTCGCTTTGTCATGCACCTGCATGAACGGCGACTCCCGCATCTGACTCTATTCTTTTTATTTACTAACCAAATTAATACAGGAACAATGAAGAAAATTTTGCTATTTCTAATGGCATTGCTGCTGTTTGCCCCACCCGGCGCAAACGCGGAAACCAAAACAGTAACCCTTCTGCCGGTCCCAAAAGAAGGCGGAGAACAAGCAACATCCTTTTTCTGTTACAACAGCACGGATGTTATGAACACCACAGGAAAATATGTCGGCAAGCTAACCAAAGGTACCACATATACATTGAGCGCCGGAGAAGACGTATGCACAGTATACCGTAAAAAAACTGGAAATACTAAAGCCCCGGCTCTTGCTATCGGAAATATTACGTACGACCTTGTAAATATTGACTTTGACTACAGTTCTCTCACTTCGATTACAAACGAACGAGAAACGCCCGCAGCCGACAATACAAGACTTTGGACCAAAGGCAGTTCCAGTTACACTAACTATTCAGGAGCTGTATATCTCAACGGTTCTGTTAACATAATATCCGGAGGAGGCGCATTTAAGATTTACCTGAATGACAAAGGCAAAAGCGAGGCGTGGCATATTAGCAAAATTAAGTTCTATGTCGCTGGCACCGCTAATGCAGTGAATGCTTATCAACGAAATTTGTGCGGTTATAGTTATGGAAATGTAATAACATCAGCAAATCCGCAGCTCACAGCTTGCTCTCTGCCGGAAAGTTTTACATCTAAAGAAAATGTAGCTTTTGCCGAGTGGAACCCGGCAAGTGGCAACAAAGCAACAGAAGTTGATTTTCATTTGGATAAAAAGGGAGCATTTAGTGGCGCTCTATCATATACGCTAAGTAGCTCTAGCACTATCGTTACTCAGGCAAGATTTGTAAAAATCGAGGTGACTCTTGAAAAGGACGAAACTCTTGCCAATGCAACGCTGTATGACAGTAAAAATAATGATATTTCGGGCTCATACGAGTTTGAAAACTCTGCAAAACTGCATTTCGGGAGCGGAAACAACACCGACCTCTACAACGCACTCGTGTACTACAAGATTGTGCCCACCGGCACCGAAGTGACCGACTTCCCTGTCGGAGATGAAGCCACCGCAGCAGGCATCAAGAATGTTTCGCTTCAGCAAGACTTCACTGTGAGCGAAAGCGGCGACATGTACTACTGGGCAGTGGTTAACGGCAGACAGTCTGAACCGACAAAAATCACCCTCAAGCGCAACAACAGGGTCAAGATTTTTGACTTTTTCGGCAACATCGACGGCTCGCTTACCATATACTCCGACAAAAATCCGCGAGGCGAGGCGTATGTAACCCCCACATCTGCTTCCGACACATACATGAATGTGAAGCGCATTGTCTATGTGCCTGCCGCTCCTGACAACAAGGACGCCATTATAATTGACGTTACAGAAGGTACTCTGAACATAAACAGCGCATGGGCGTATATGCCTAAAGGGGCGATAACAAAATTAGCCATACGCACACAAAACGGAAGTTCTTTCAACACAGAGATTTTTGACTGCACAAACACCACCGCTGTTAATTTTGCAAACGCCAACTGTGACGGCATAGGCGAAGACGAATTCTCGCCTTTCTACCGCCGTGTGGCAATTACAGCCGGAAAGAAGTACAAGTTCAACACCAACGATGACGCAAAGCGCACTTTCTTCTCCAACGGACAGAAAAGCAACGGCTTCGGTCAAATTACCTTGATATGGGAGCCGACGGATGTTGCCAAGGCTCCGGCTCCGCCTGTCATATCTCACCCGGAAGGCAGCGTGGGCAGCGATGACGGAAGCGGTATATACCGCATGGTTGACGAACTTGACCTTGTCGCTACCGGCGACGGCCCGATGTACTATCTCTTCACAAACGACCCCACCGTGTCTGAACTCGGCACTCATTTCGGTCAGGAAGCCCGCATGATTCAGAACGGACAGCCGTTTACCGTCAAGCGCAGCTGGTTCTCCGGTGGCGCTACAAAGGGGCGTCTGCTCATACAGACAGGTGTGTTCACCGACAAGACAACACGCAGCAGCAGCGCACAGGCTTTCATTGAGCTTGTCGACGCTACTTCGTTCTCTGCACTGGCAGATATTATCAAGCCCGAAAACACCGGCAAGGATATTCTCGTGACAAACGGATGCG
>ERZ777305.2220-NODE-2220-length-17571-cov-3.040078_pt1 | contig 17571 bp, 14 predicted proteins | sample MGYA00374965_ERZ777305 | MGnify/ENA primary metagenome ERZ777305 (study PRJEB29328, sample SAMD00013331) | mouse gut metagenome | study: EMG produced TPA metagenomics assembly of the Metagenome analysis of fecal microbiota from mouse which was promoted... | reverse complement strand
GGAAAATAAGGCTGCGGATCAGGCTTTTCAGGCAGCTGAGGAAACGGGAACGGAGACTGCTTCCGGAAAATCTGCGGGCGAAGACGACGCACAGAAGCCGGCGGAAGACGGCACGGCGGATAACGAACCGGGCGGAAGCGAGGAGCTGACCCCGGCGGACAAAACCGGCGCATCGGATAATATTTCGGATGAAGGCAAAGATTCGGAACAGGGTTCTGACGCGGCGGACGGCCTGCAGGTAATACCGGAAAAGGAAGCTGCGGCAGAGGAGGATCTCCCGCTTTTGACAGAGGCGGCCAATATCAATAATGTTCTGTTTACCTCCATTGCCCGCTCGCTGAATGCGACAATCACAATGGAACAGTCCAGGGAGCCGGAGTATACCGAGGAGGAGCTGATGTATCTTGCCTGCATTATTTACTGCGAGGCGGGCAATCAGAGCTTTACCGGGAAGGTTGCTGTCGCGAATGTAGTAATGAACCGTGCGGAAAGCGATGTATTTGATCATGTGACAACGATCCGCGAGGCCGTCTATGACTGCGACCGCTGGGGGCGTCAGTTCAGCCCGGTCTATGTGAAGCGGGACGGCAGGTGGACGACAAAGGGCAGCAGCTATGAAAAGGCTCTGACCATGTATAAAACAGGCGAATATGCGAAGGAATGGCAGAAAACCCAGATGGACGGCTGCATTGAGGCCGCGGAGGCTGCGCTGGAGGGCAAGTATGTTCTGGACGGAGATTATCTTTATTTCAATATGGGAATCAGCAGTACAAAGAGTAAATGTAAAAAGAACGGCAAGCCGTGGCAGGTAATCGGCTGTCATATCTTTTATTAAGAGAACGGCAGAGGAGCTCCGGAAACGGGCGGCTTAAGAAATATAGACCGAAGCTTGCAGAGAGCGAGCAGACCGAAGGCGGTGCAGTCCCGAAGGGGAAGGCACCGCCTTTTTCCAGGTGCCGGCTGGCCTATTTTGTCCCTTTACGAAAAGAAAATACTGTGCTATCATATAACCATATTTTGCAGGAGGAAGATGCGGATGGACGAGAAGCTGGAGGCATTGTCGGAAAATGTCGAAAACGCAGAAAAAGAAGCGGTTTCCAAAAATTTTATCGAACAGATCATAGACAGGGATATTGCGGAGGGACGCTGCCGGCAGGTCGTCACCAGATTCCCGCCGGAGCCGAACGGATATCTTCATATCGGACATGCCAAGTCCATACTTTTAAACTGCGGACTGGCTAAAAAATACGGCGGAAAATTTAATCTGCGGTTTGATGATACAAATCCGACAAAAGAAAAAACAGAGTTTGTAGAATCCATTATCGAGGACGTAAAATGGATCGGCGGAGATTTTGAGGATCGGCTGTTCTTTGCTTCAAACTATTTCGGGGAGATGTATGAGGGCGCGCTCCGGCTGATCCGGAAAGGGAAGGCCTACGTGTGCGATTTGAGCGCGGACGAGATCCGGGAATACCGCGGCACGCTTACCGAGCCGGGAAAAAACAGCCCGTACCGGGAGCGCAGCGTGGAGGAAAATCTTGATTTGTTTGAGCGCATGAAAAACGGGGAATTTCCGGACGGCTCCAAAGTGCTGCGCGCCAAGATCGACATGGCATCGCCGAACATCAACATGAGGGACCCGGTCATTTACCGCGTTGCCAGGCTGACTCATCACAATACGGGAGATCAGTGGTGCATCTATCCCATGTACGATTACGCGCACCCGATTGAGGATGCGATCGAGGGTGTGACGCATTCCATCTGCACGCTCGAATTTGAAGATCACAGACCGCTCTATGACTGGGTTGTCAGAGAGCTGGAATATGAGAACCCGCCGAAGCAGATTGAGTTTGCAAAACAGTATCTGACCAATGTTGTTACCGGAAAGCGCTATATTAAAAAGCTTGTCGAGCAGGGCGTTGTGGACGGCTGGGACGATCCGCGTCTGGTGACGATCAGCGCACTCCGCAGGAGAGGCTTTACGCCGGAATCCATCCGCATGTTCATGGAGCTCTGCGGCGTATCGAAGGCGAACAGCTCGGCGGATTATGCCATGCTGGAATACTGCATCCGTGAGGATCTGAAGCTGAAAAGGCCGCGGATCATGGCAGTGCTTGATCCGGTCAAACTTGTAATCACAAACTATCCGGAAGGGAAGGTAGAATATCTTACGGCACAGAACAATCCGGAGAATAAGGAGATGGGCACGCGGCTGATCCCGTTTTCCCGCGAGCTGTACATTGAGCGGGAGGATTTCATGATTGACCCGCCGAAGAAATATTTCCGCCTCTACCCGGGGAACGAGGTGCGCCTGATGAACGCTTACTTCGTAAAATGCACCGATTATGTGACGGACGAGCAGGGAAATGTAACGGAAATCCGCTGCACCTACGATCCGGAAACCAAAAGCGATTCGGGCTTTTCCGGGCGCAAGGTCAAGGGAACGATTCACTGGGTGTCCGCGCTGCATGCGGTTCAGGTGACTGCGCGGCTCTATGAGAATCTGATCGACGAGGAAAAGGGGGTTTATAATGAGGAGGACGGTTCGATGAATCTGAATCCGAATTCGGTTACCGTGTGCGACCGGTGCTACATCGAACCTGCCGTTCAGGGTGCCAAGCCTTACGCCAGCTTCCAGTTTCTGCGGAACGGCTTCTTCTGCGTCGATTATAAGGATACAACGGACGAACGGCTTGTATTTAATCGGATTGCATCGCTTAAGAGCAGCTATAAGCCGGAGGCGAAATAACGGGCGGAAAGCCGGATGGTAAAGCCGGAGGGAAGAAAAACAGGAAGGAAAATAACCAAAGGGCATAAAATATAGGAGGGCGGGCCGGGGCCGGAAGGCCGGCCGGATCGATCTCTCCGCGATTGAAAATGCCGCGGGTGCGGCGGAATGAGAGGAATTATGGGAAATCTTTTTTCGGGGCTGTCGGCCCTTGGGCTGGGAAAGCTCACCAGCATGGATGTATACGAGAACGAGGAGAAGAAGGACGAAAAGAACGACGGCGACAAGGGTGCCGTGCAGGAGGTATCCGAGGCGGATTTCTTGTTTGAGAAAGCGTATAACTGTCCGGTCTGCGATAAGGAGTTTAAGGCGAAGACGATCAAGACGGGAAAAATCAAACTGATTGCGGCGGATTCGGATCTGCGCCCGAAGTATCAGTCTGTCGATTCGCTTAAGTATGATGTAATTGCTTGTCCTCATTGCGGCTATGCGGCGCTGAACCGGTATTTCAATTATATGACCTCGGCGCAGGCGAAACTGATCAGACAGAATATTTCCGCGAATTTTAAGGGGATTGAGCAGGGCGGGGATGTCGTCAGCTATGACGAGGCCATTGTAAAGCACCGGCTGGCGCTTGCTAATACTGTGGTAAAGCGTGCGAAATCGAGCGAAAAGGCATACACCTGCCTGAAGACTGCATGGCTTCTGCGCGGAAAGGCTGAACATCTGCCGGAAGATACAGCGGATTATAGCAAGGTGCGCGCGGAACTGGCAGCGGAGGAGAGGGAATTTCTGGAAAATGCTTACAACGGATTTCTGGAAGCGTTCCCGAAGGAAATGTTCCCGATGTGCGGTATGGACGAAAATACGGTGTCCTACCTGGTGGCTGATCTCGCCAGACGCATCGGCAAATACGAGGATGCCAGCCGCTGGGTGGCGAGGGTGCTCGCATCCCGCAACGCAAATGACCGCATCAAGGAGAAGTCGAGGGAGCTGAAGGATCTTATTACAGAGGAAATGAAGGCGGAAGTTTGAAAGAAAAGTGCTTTCAGACTTTTAATAGATGCGGTATCGCAGGCAGCTCTGCGGTACCGTGCGAGGTATGGGAATGAAGGAACAGCTCTACACCATTCCGGTGAATGATGAATTTGATAAGGACTGCGAATGCCCGGTCTGTGGAATGTACCGTTCTCTGCAGGAGGCTGCGGTTGATTTTACCATGGGGCCGAGTTACATGGAGGATGATATCCGCATGGAAACAAACCGGACCGGCTTCTGCGACCGTCATATCCGGCTGCTCTATCAGAATCAGAACCGTCTTGGACTGGCCCTGATTCTGCTGACTCATACGGAGCAGGTGATTAAGCATGCGGAAAAGCTGGCCAGGGGCGGAAAGCCGGCGGGCGGACTTTTCCGCAAAAAGGAGAGCTCCGGGGTAAAGGCGTACATGGACGGTCTGGACGCTTCCTGCTATATCTGCAGCCGCATGGCGGGGATGTTCGAGCGTTATCTTGTGACTGTCTTTTATCTGTATGAGCACGATGAGGAATTCCGCAGAAAATTTTCGGCCTGCAAGGGATTCTGCAACCGGCACTATGCCCTTCTTTACGAGATGGCACCGTCCCAGCTGTCCGGCAAAAGCTGCGAGGAGTTCCTGTCGGAGCTAAGCCGCGTGTATCTGGAGAATCTGAAGCGCGTGCGCGATGATCTGGAGTGGTTTACGGATAAATTTGATTACCGCTATGTCAATGAGCCGTGGAAAAATTCGAAGGATGCGCTGCAGCGTACGATCCAGAAGCTGAATTCCATCCCGGCGGACGAGGTGGACGGGACGAAGAAATAAAATAAGATAAGAAAAAACCATGCAGCGGACAGAAAATACGATTTGCCGTACATACCGCAGTCCAGGAAGTACAGTAGATAGAGCAATGCTGTCTGTGCAGCCGCCGAGGGCGGGGAGGCTTTATTCCTCCCCGCCCTCGGTGCGGATCGTGTCGCAGAGATTCATTGTCTCAAGATATTCGCGGTAGGAGGAAAGAACCTCGGACATGGCCTGAAGTCCCGGCGCACCGATGGTGTTTCTCTTTTCCACGCAGTTTTTCATGCGGATGGCGTCATAGATATCCGCTTCAAACGCCGGGGAGGCCGCACGGTATACCTCGAGCGGAAGTTCGTCGAGAGAACAGTTCAGGTCGATGCAGGAGAGCACAAGCTGACCGATGATTCCGTGCGCATCGCGGAACGGCACCCCGTGATTTACAAGATAGTCCGCTGCATCCGTGGCATTCGTAAAACCGTTTCTGGCACTGGCCTCCATAACGCTGCGGTTGAATTTCGTGGTGGAAAGCATTCCGGTAAACAGGGAAATGCAGCCCTTAACCGTATCCAGCGCGTCGAAGGTCAGCTCTTTGTCCTCCTGCATATCCTTGTTGTAAGCCAGAGGAAGCCCCTTCATTGTCGTCAGAATCGAGACGAGAGCACCGTAAACGCGGCCCGTTTTGCCCCGGATCAGCTCAGCGATGTCCGGATTTTTTTTCTGCGGCATAATACTGCTTCCCGTAGAATACGCGTCGTCGAGCTCCACAAAGCGGTACTCGTTGGTATTCCATACAATAATTTCCTCGCAGAAGCGGCTCAGGTGCATCATAATGGTGGAAAGCGCCGACAGCAGCTCGATTATGTAGTCCCGGTCAGACACGGAATCCATGCTGTTTCTTGTCGGACCGTCAAAATCGAGCAGGGTGGCAGTATAATCGCGGTCAAGCGGATAAGTGGTGCCGGCGAGCGCGCCCGCGCCGAGCGGACAGTAATTCATGCGCTGATAAATATCGCAGAGGCGGCTGCGGTCACGGACAAACATTTCGAAATATGCGCTCAGGTGATGCGCGAGCGTCACCGGCTGTGCTTTCTGCAGATGCGTAAAGCCCGGCATAAAGGTTTCCTTATGCAGCTCGGCGAGGCGAAGAAGCTCTGTGAGCAGCGTTTTCAGCAGGCAGTTGATCACCACAATCTCGTCGCGTGTGTAGAGTTTCATATCCAGTGCGACCTGGTCATTGCGGCTGCGGCCCGTGTGCAGCTTTTTGCCGGTCTCGCCGATACGCTTGATCAGATTGGCCTCGACAAAGCTGTGAATGTCCTCCTGTGTGCCGTCGATCGTGAGCGAGCCGTTTTCGATATCCCGGAGAATGCTATCCAGGCCTTCCAAAAGCTTTTCTCGTTCGGCGCGGGTAAGAATCCCCTGTTTTTCAAGCATAAATACATGGGCAATGCTGCCCTTGATATCCTGACGGTAAAATTTCTGGTCGAAGGAAATCGACGCATTGAAATTGTGTACAAGCTGATCGGTCTCTTTCGTAAAACGGCCTCCCCATAGCTTCATTTCAGTTTCCCTCTTTTCTATAAAAATATGACAGCAGCCGGCTTTCCCGTGAAAATCTTTCCGGCAGGGCCGAGAGCGGGATTGCAGAGGACTGCTTTATACATAGTAGCCTGTTTTCCGGGATTATGCAAGTTCAACTTGCAATTTCTATGGAAAATAATTATAATCTTATTACCAAATTACAGGAGGAAGATATGTTTAAGGAATTTAAGAAATTTGCTCTCCGCGGCAATATGATGGATCTTGCAGTCGGCGTTATCATCGGCGGAGCGTTTAATTCCCTTGTAAACTCGCTTGTGAACGATATAATAATGCCGTTCCTCAGCCTTTTCACCGGAAAGCTTGATTTTTCCAACTGGTTTGTGGCGCTGGACGGGAAGAAGTACGAGACGATTGCGCTGGCGCAGGAGGCCGGGGTGGCCACGATCAATTTCGGTACATTCCTCTCGGGACTGCTGAATTTCGTGATTATGGCGTTTGTCGTTTTCATGATCGTCAGGGGGATGAACAAGCTGAGAAAGGCAGAGACGCCGGCACCGGCGGCGCCGACCACAAAAAAGTGCCCGCACTGTCTGTCGGAAATCAATATCAAGGCGACGCGCTGCCCGCACTGCACCTCCGAGATTCCGGAGTAATTGTCGGGGGCTTCATGATTATAACTGCTGATAAAGCCATGGTTCCGCAGCTGAAGGAACTGTGGCTTTGCTGTTTTCAGGATGCCGCGGAGGATGTGGATTATTTCTTTGACCGCCGCTTTGAGAGCGCGGAAGGCCTGGCAGATATGCAGGACGGCGCGCCGGCAGGGATGCTGTTTTTGCTTCGTGCCGGCACGGCGCAATATGTATATGCCCTGGCGGTTCACCCTGCCTTCCGCGGAGGCGGGATCGCCGGCGGACTTCTGGCCGAGGCGCGGCGGCGCGGCCGTCATAGCGGACTTTCAACCTTTCTCGTTCCGGCCGAGGAGAGGCTGTTCCGGTTTTATAAGAATAAGGGCTTTTATACAAGGTATTATGCCTGGAAAAGCGAGGGGCAGCTCTGCTACACCGAGATGCCCGAAAGGAAACACCGGGAGGAGGAGAGAATAAAAAAGGAAACCGGGGAACGCAGCAGGGAAGAGAAGACCGGGAAAGCGTGTGCAGCAAAAGCCGCGGAAATCAGGAGTGGCTGTACAGAATTTCAGCTGAAGGATTGCGGGCCGCAGGAGTATTACCGTATGCGCGCATGCTGGCCCGGCTGCGGGGATATTGCATGGGAGGAAGCCGCGGTGTGCTATGCGGTGGAAGAGAATGCTCATGCAGGGGGCGGCTGCCGAAAAATTCTGCTGCCCGGCGGGCAGCAGGGTGCCGTGCTGTACCGATGTGTGGAGCGCTGCCTTCTGATGCGGGAGCTGCTGCTTCCGGCCTGCTGCGGGGAGCTGCTTCCCGCGCTGGCTGAGGAACTTGCCGGGGAAGCGGCGGCTGGCGTTAAGCTCCCGGGGCAGGCGGCCGGAAAGCCGTCCTCCCAAGCCGTCGTCACCCCTGTTTTATGGAGAGCATTTTCCCCGGTTCCGTACAGCGGCTCCAAGCTGGTAAAGATAGGGATGTCTGATCAGCCGGTCCGGCCGGGATATCTCAATCTTGTGCTTGATTAGCCGCGGTGCCGGTTATTGCCGGGAAAGATACAATCCGGTATATTTCTGGGTCAGATAGTCAATATAGTAGTCTGCATTGAGCTGCTCGCCGGTCATTTCGGTAAGCAGCTCGTTCATGTTTTTCGTGGAGCCGTGCCGGTGAATGTGTTTGCGCAGGTATTCGCGGATCGGTGCGAGATCGCTCTTTTCCAGGCATTCGGCCACCGGAATTTCCCTGTGCATAAAGGCGTAGATCTGAGCGGCAACGGCATTTCCGATGGCATAGGACGGAAAATATCCGAAGGAGCCCGTTGACCAGTGAACATCCTGCAGTACGCCCTCCTTATCGTTTTCCGGGGTTATCCCGAGATATTCGCGGTATTTTTCATTCCAGATTTCCGGGAGGTCATCCACTTCGATTTCACCGGAAATCAGCTGCTTTTCGATCTCGTAGCGGATCATAATATGCAGCGGGTAGGTCAGTTCGTCGGCTTCGGTGCGGATTGGTCCCGGTTCCGCCTTATTGATGCCGAGAATAAAATCAGAAAGCTCGATATCGGCGAGCTGATCCGGCCAGGTTTCTTTCAGTTTCGCAAACAGCGGTTTCCAGAACGCCTCACTCCGCCCGAGAACATTTTCATAAAACCGGGACTGCGACTCATGTACGCCCATTGACGTGCCGCCGCCCACCGGGGTCAGCGTCAGCTCGTCGTCCACGCCGAATTCATACAAGGCATGCCCTCCCTCATGGATCACCGAGAATATGGCGCTTTCCAGATTGTTTTCGTAAAAATGGTTGGTAATGCGGACATCGGCATTGTGGAGATTGGTAGTAAACGGGTGGGCGCTTTCCGCAACAATGCCACGCTCAAAATCAAAGCCGATGTATTCCGCCAGGAAACGGCAGAATTCCCGCTGCTTTTCCACAGGATAGCTGCGGTTGTTGTAGCTTTTGTCGATGCGGCTGTTCTGAGCCGTTACTTTTTTTAACAAAGGGACGACGGCGCTCCGCAGTTTGCCGAAAAATTCGTCGAGCTGTGCGGTGAGGATTCCCTCCTCGTGCTGATCCAGCATAACATCGTAAAGGCTCATTCCCGGCTTTTTCGTATACTCGGCAAAGCGTTTCTGCCAGGAAACAATTTTTTTCAGCGTCGGCGCAAAGGCGGCAAAATCGTTGTTTTCCTTTGCCTCCGCCCAGATCTGACCGGAGAGTGACAGAAGCTCCTGATAGGCCTGATATTCTTCGGGAGGGATTTTTTCAAGCTCCTCATACTGTCTGAGCAGCTTTTTCACAATGGCACGCTGAAGAGCGGTGAGCTTTTCCTGCTCCTTTGGGGCGGAGAGCTCTCCGAGCAGGCTGCGCACTTCGTCATTGATAACGGCGCGGTAATATTCTGCGGAAAGCGCGCCGATCAGCTTCGAGGTCTTTTCGAACGCACCGCGGGGGGCAAGCGTTTCCCCGTCCCAGTTGAACAGGGTCAGCGCGCAGCCGAGCGCTACGCTGCGGTCGAGATAGGGCTGAAGTTTTTCAAATTTTTCGTTCATATTTTCGTTCATAGCTTCCTCCATAATTAAAGTTTTTTGTTCCTCCGCAATTGCAATTTTTCTGTTCGCTGATAAACATGCCTATAGTATAGCATAATTCAGAGGAAAAATGCAAAAAATAGGACAGGTTACGTATCGTATCAGTCTATTTGCGGTCAGACGCGGAATTGGAGGAAATATGAGTCAGCAGGAGCTTTGGATTGAAAAAATAAAAGCGCGGGAAATATTGGATTCCCGGGGAAACCCGACGGTGGAGGCCGATGTCTCCTTAAATGATCAGACGCTGGGAAGGGCGGCAGTGCCGTCCGGTGCTTCAACAGGAGAGCATGAAGCGCTTGAGCTGCGGGACGGGGAGGAGTTCCGCTATCAGGGAAAAGGTGTGACGCAGGCGGTCGGGCATGTCAGGGAGATTGAGGAGCTGCTTGCAGGAATGTCGCCGCTCAAGCAGGCGGCCGTGGACAATAAAATGAAGGAAGCGGATGGGACGGAGAACAAATCCCGCTTCGGCGCAAATGCAATGCTGGCGGTTTCGCTGGCGACGGCAGCCGCAGCAGCAAATTCGCTTGGTCTGCCGCTTTACCGCTATCTTGGCGGCGATACGGCGAGGCGCATGCCGGTGCCGATGATGAATATTGTCAACGGCGGGGTTCATGCGAAGAACGATCTGGATTTTCAGGAGTTTATGATAATGCCGGCCGGCGCATGCTGTTTCAAGGAAGGGCTGCGCATGGGAACTGAGGTGTATCATCAGCTGAAAAAGCTGCTTGAAAAGGCCGGGCATGTGACCGCGGTCGGGGATGAGGGCGGCTTTGCCCCGGATCTGAAGGATGCAGCGGAGGTTTTCGATTATCTGATGGAAGCGGTCCGCTCGGCGGGCTATGAGCCGGGAAAGGATATAGTATTTGCGATGGACGCCGCAGCGAGCGAGCTGCACAATGCGGATGCGGGCATGTACTACTTTCCGGGGGAGAGCAGACGCAGGGAGCTGACCAACGGCGGGCTCTGCGGAACTCCGGATACGCAGAAAATTGAGGTTATGAGAAATACGCAGGAAATGATTGATTACTACGATATGCTCTGCAGTAAATATCCCATTGTTTCGATCGAGGATGCGCTCGACGAAAATGACTGGGAGGGCTGGGAGCAGCTGACTGCAAGACTCGGCGCCCGCGTGCAGCTGGTCGGGGACGATCTGTTTGTGACAAACGCGAAACGGCTGGAGGAGGGAATCCGGCGGAAGGCGGGAAACGCTGTGCTGATAAAGGTGAATCAGATCGGTACGCTGACGGAGACGATGGAGACAATCCGCATGGCAAAGGATGCCGGCTACCGCGTTGTAATCTCTCACCGCTCAGGGGAGACGGAGGATACCTTTATCGCTGATCTCGCTGTGGCATGCGAGGCAGGCCAGATAAAAACCGGAGCACCTTGCCGCAGTGACCGTGTGGCGAAATACAACCGCCTGCTGCGCATCGAGGAGGAGCTTGACGGGACAACCGTCTATCACCTTAAGGAACTGATGCAGCAGTAAACAATATCCGCAGGACACCGGAAAACCGCATGGATGCAGCGGTGTCCGTGCCCTGCGGACATTGTCTTATCATTGCATTTCCGCAGAACCGGCATGGTCTCCCGCACCATCCGTGATATCCTCCTCCGAGGTGATTTCCACGTCGATCGCGTCGCCGCCGATTTTCTTCGGCTTGAGTGTATTGCATTCATAAAAATGGATAACATTGCCGCGGTTAAGCATGACTTCATTGTTGTCGAACAAAGTGAGATCCCGGATGTAGGTGGGACGTTCATACATGGAAAAATCCTCATGCAGCATCGGGTCGTAATGGGGAAGCGGCTTGTACTGTTTTTTTCCGTTTTCATCGGGCGCGGAGGCCCGTTCTGTAATATCCATAGAATTTATCCCTTCCTTTTTTGATAGCTTTTCAAAATAATTTGTCCCGGGTTGGGAAGTTTTGAGATTTCTTTCTTTGAGATTTCTTTCCGGCTCAGTGCAGCGAGAAAATTTCCAGCTCGCCTGTGGCGTCGGTTTTCCGGTAAATGGATGAGCCGTCCGCCGTAATATAGAACAGGGCTTCAAAAAACAACCGGCCGTCCAGTGCCGTATAGGCGAGAATCGTATAGCATTCCGTATCTATAACGCGGACCAGCTCCTCGTTGATGTAGAACAGATAGCCGTCCGCGGTGCCGGAAAGACCGGTCTGTTCCGACGTCAGCTCACGGAAGATACGGAGCGCTTCCTCCGGGGTAATTCTTGTGGAAACGGTTTCCTCGTCCGGATTTTGCGGTGCGGATGTCGGCGACGGCAACGGCGGCTCTTTGGTCGGTGCAGCCGGAAGGCGATACAGCGGATGCAGAGTAAAATCGCGGACGATACCGCGCTCGGAAATGCATCTGAGCTCGCCGGAACTCTGGCCGACAAGAACGAGCGGCTCCATCGTTGTGCCGTTTTTTGTGATAACGAAAGTATACCAAAGCTCGCCATTAAACTCAAAAGTGTCGGAGAGCAGGGAGATGTCGTAATGTCCCGGCATAATCTCATCGCGGATAAGCTGTTCGGCCTCCTCCGCGCTGCAGCCCTGGGAAGGCGACGGCGTGGGAGACGGCAGGGGAACCTGCGCCGGACCTGACGGAAGCGGAGAGACGGAGGCATCTTCGCCCGGCGCGCCGGACGGGGAAAGAGACACCGTCGGGGTATCAGGCCGGTAATCTGCAGGAGCCGCGCCGCATCCGGCAAGCATCAGGCAAAAGCAGATCAATATGGAAAAACGCGGAAAAAAAGAATATGTATTTAAATTTCGACCGTGAAATTTCCTTGACGACATATTGACACCCCATTGAGATTTTATCGTTTATGTTTAGATGAACTTCCTATATTAAATATACATCAGGACAGGGGGAAAACGCAAGCATTTTCCTTGCTATTTTTTCAGTCTTTCCATATAATAAAACGGATGAATGCATGGCAGAGGAAAAGCCGGAAACCGTGCTGCCAAAGACAGGAAAACGGACGGGCCCTGGAACGGAAAAAACAGCGTGCAGCCCGGAAGCTTCCGTAAGACGGAAGCCGGAAACATAAAACCGGAAATGTATGGGACGCAGGACGGTTTTCCGGCGGCCTGCGGAAGCATATTTCCGGCAGCCTGCGATATACGGGGATATAGGTAAATTCCGGTGCTGCGGATAATGCCGTCTGTACAGCAGCCTGCGATACGGGGGATAATATATGGAAGAGGAAAAAACAAAGGAGCTTGCGGGGCAGATGGTGGAGCCGCTGCTGGACTGGTTCGCGGAGAATGCGCGAAAGCTGCCGTGGCGGGATGATCCGAAGCCGTACTATGTGTGGATATCGGAAATTATGCTCCAGCAGACAAGGGTGGAGGCGGTAAGAGGATATTTCCGGCGGTTTATTGCAGAGCTGCCGGATATCAAGGCGCTGGCGGAGGCGGATGACGAAAGACTGCTGAAGCTTTGGGAGGGGCTGGGCTATTACAGCCGGGTAAAAAATCTGAAAAAGGCTGCCGCTGCCGTGATGGAAAAATACGACGGACAGCTTCCATCCGCTCCGGAAGAGTTGCGGAAGCTGCCTGGAATCGGCAGCTATACGGCCGGCGCCGTTGCTTCCATCGCATTCGGTAAAAAAGCGGCTGCCGTAGACGGCAATGTGCTGCGCGTAATGATGCGGCTGTGGGGAAGCCGCAGCGATATCTCGAAGGATGCCGTGAAAAAGCAGGTGGGCTCGTGCCTTGAGAGTGTTATGCCCAAGCAGTATGCGGGGGCGTTCAATCAGGCGCTTATGGAGCTTGGGGCGATTGTGTGCCTTCCGAACGGCAGACCGCTGTGCGGGGAGTGCCCGGTTCGGGAGATCTGTTCGGCGAATCGGGAAGGGCTGCAGGAGGAATTGCCGGTGAAGCCTGCGAAAAAGCCTAGAAAAATTGAGGAAAAGACAATTCTTGTGCTGGAAACGGATGAGGGGATTCTAGTGCGGAAAAGAGCAGAAAAGGGGCTTCTTGCCGGACTGTGGGAGTACCCGCATTTCGAGGGAAAACAGCCGGAGGAGTATGTGAAGAGCCGGCTCGGGGCAGCAGGGCTTACTGTCGCCTGTATCCGGGCACTCGGCGAGGCAAAGCATATTTTTTCGCATATCGAATGGCGAATGACCGGATATTACATCCGCCTTGCGCACCGTGCCGGATTATCCGAAGCGGCAGGAAAAGCAGCGGAGGAGGAAGCGCAGTACGGAGAGACAGCGGATGCTGAGCGGAGCGGCAGCACCGGGAGGGCGGAAACATTAGGACAGAGTGACAGCACTGACGGAGAACCGCAGGCAGCTGGGCGGAGCGGCAGCACCGGGAGAGCAGAAATATTAGGACAGAGCGGCAGCACTGACGGAGAACCGCAGGCAGCTGAGCGGAGCGGCGGCACCGGAAGGGCAGAAATTTTCGGACAGTGTGAAGCCGCTCTGAGAGGGTGCATCCCCGTGCATCCGAGAAAGCTGCGCGAGGAGTATTCCATGCCGGCGGCGTTCGACGCCTACCAGATACTTCTGCGCCACAAAAATCAGCCGGACGAAGAGGTATGAAGTTGGCCGGCCGCTGCTTTGAACCGCGCGGAGGTTCCGGAAGCCTTTATCGCAATGCAGCCGTACGGAGGTACGGAAGGGCTGAACCGGAAAACAGCCGGTGCGGTATTTATGAAAGAAGGTATCGGACAGCGATCCGCGCAAAAAGGCCTGCAGAACAAATCAGGAATATTCTGCGATGCGGCTGATTGCAACGTAAATCTGCGAAATTTTGTACCAGGTTCGAAAATCGACCACACCGGTCTGCGGCAGGTCAAACTGCTTCTGAAAGGCAAGTACCGCCTCCCTTGTCCGCTGACCGAAAATGCCGTCGGCGGCAATATTTGGGATCGGATAATAAACATTTGCAATGGCGTCAAGCTGTTCCTGCATCTGCCGGACCTTGCTGCCGGTGGAACCGACGGTCAGAGGTTCGCCCGGATACGAGGACGGGATGCCGGAGATAACATCTGTGGTGTTGATGTAAATGGAATCCCCGTAAAAATACCGGAGAATCTGTATTGCGGTGTAGCCGGAATCCGCCAGTGATTTGGAACCCCACTGCGACATGAGATTCGGGCAGGTGACGCGCTTGCCGTCGCAGTACTGCGTCAGGATCGGCTGCCGGATGCCGGGGCGGGACAGATAATTGTTGAAAATGTCATCCACTGCCTGACTGATGGTATCATAGATATTTCTTTCGTTGATCCATTTGTGATCGAACGCGGTTGAGGATGTGATGGTAAAGTCGTAGCCCTTATTGCGGTAGAATTCCGTGTACACGCGGTTCAGAGTGAAGGACTGTATCGCCAGTATGTTGGCATAAATTGCCGCGCTCGGCCAGGTTGCATAGATTTCGCTCGATGCCACATTCTTAATATAATCCCGGTATGGGACATAGTAGTTCGGGGCTGAGGAATCGGTCGGAGGGCCGTCGTGAACGACGACATATTCCGGTATGACGACGCGGCTCAGGACGATCTCACCCGTTTCTGCGACCGGCTGGATCTCCGGTTCTATAATCTTCGGCGGATATTCACCGTACAGGGTGTGAGGGCCGATAACAAAGGCTTCCGCAGTTCCCTGTCCGGCGGAAGGAAGCGGATCCAGCACGACATTTTGAAGCGCGGTTACCGTCGGAAGAATCTCGGCACCGCTGATCACGACCGGTTCATAGCCTTCCTTGCTGATCCGGAAGGTGTATTCCGAATACGGCTGCTGGGAAAAAGGCTCCAGGCTGAAGGCGAGCGGGGGGGCCGGAAGCTCGATTACCGGAGTCAGCCCGGTCGAGTCCGTTGTCAGTGTCTGCAGAATTGTCTGCGGCTCGCCGGTGTAGGATATTTCAATCATAACATTTTCCAGAGGACGGTTTCCGGCTGCTCCGATCACGGAAAACCGCAGACTGCCGGTGTAGGGGCCGGTCATGGTTTCCTCCGGAATAATATTATCCGGGCCGGGGGCATTGGGATTGCCGTTATTCTGGTTTGGGATATTCGGATTGCCGCCGTTTGTCTGGTTCGGAATGCTGGAATTGCCGCCGTTGCTCTGGTTGGGGATATTCGGATTGCTGCCGTTTGTCTGGTTCGGGATATTCGGATTGCCGCTGTTTGTCTGGTTCGGAATGCTGGAATTGCCGCCGTTGCTCTGGTTGGGGATATTCGGATTGCTGCCGTTTGTCTGGTTCGAAACATTCGGGTTGCTGCTGTTCTGATTCGGAAGAGTCTGGGCCAGGGAGTTCGAACCCGGGTCAGCCGGACCAAAGGAGGTTCCCGTTTCGGAGGAAACAGCCTGTGCGGCTGCCGGTATGTTTCTTTGTCGTCGGGGAGTCAAGAGAAAAGGAGTACGCTTCATTCTGAATTCCTGAGACTTTTTGTTGTATTCTATGCCGGAACAGCAGGATTCATGACTTTTACGGGAAAGCTTCCGCGGAGCGCAGAGGCAGAAGGATGGATGGCAGCAGAAGGAGCCGCGCAAGAGGGAACCGGAAGGCTCCCCCTTGCGGGGAAAGATTACGGAGTATCTGCCCGACCGAACAGTCCGATCCCCATGCTCTGAAAATGTCAGGAGTACATGCTGTTGGTGCTCATGTAATCGTAGATCATTTTGCCGTGTTCCTGCTCTTCTTTCTGGATATGGTTCAGCACATTTCTTGCATTTTCGTCCTTGAATTCAAAAATGCAGGTGTCATACAGATGGGAGGCATGCTTTTCTGTGGAAAGCACATCGTTGCAGAGATAGCGATCGCTTTTTTTGTCCTCCGAATCTGCAGTACGGTAGGTTGGGGAGAAGGTTGGCTGGGAGGAGGAGCTGCCGGAACTCATTTTCGGCACCTCGCCCTGCTGCATTTTCACAATGGTATCAAGGTGATGCTGTTCATTTTCTGCGATCTGGCGGAACAGCGACTGCAGCTGCGTATCCTTCGCGCAGGAGGCATGTCTGCTGTATTTGTCGACACAAAGCGTTTCTTCCTCCTTCAGATCCTTTAACAATTCGGTTTCTTTTTGGGTAAGCTGCATAATAACTCCATTCTCGCACGCATGTATTATGAGCGGATCTCCGCGCGCGAAAAGATCCGCGCCGTTTTTTCGGTATACCGTTTCCGGCTGTTACCAGTATTTCCATAACCGGCCGGATTATACGGAAGGGCAGAAGGAGGTATTTTACGGATTGTCTGCGGGCACGGCAGGATATGCTAGAACTTCACTCCCGGCCAAGAACATTTTTTAATGTACCCGGAAAAGCCAGGGGAAGGGTCTGCGGTGTATGGATGGTATAAAAAAAGAAAAGAAGAGGATAATTACAATAAGGATGCAACACTTTGTATAAAGTGTTGCATCCTTGTTCTTGTTTTATATATCGGATAACAATCAAAAAACTTTATAGCTGTTTTAAAATAAATTTTGTTTTTTCTTCCATGCAAGCCGATCTTTCGTAAATTTCATATTTTCTCATTATTTCCGGCTGTGATATTACAAATTCAAATTTAAAAAGATATTGTCCTTGTCCTCCTGTTCAATTCCAAGGTAACGCTTTGTAACCGAGAAGGAGGAGTGATTGTAGATCACCATCAGGACAGTCGGATTGGCGCCGGCTGCCCAGGCGTGATAGCCGAAAGTTTTCCGAAGCGAATGGCAGCTGATATGTTCCGGCAGCTCCAGCCGGCTGCAGGCGCGTTTAATAATACGAAAGGCCTGGGAGCGGGAAAGCGGCACATCCGGAGTTTCCGGGGATGTTTTGTGAAAGATATAATCCTCCGGGCAGGGGGCCGGGAGGGTATCCAGATATAAGGAAAGGGCCTGGCTTAAACTGCGGTTGATCGCCACGCAGGCAGTTTTCTTTGTTTTCCGCTCTATGATGCTGATATGACGGCGGAAGCTTCGGAAGGGCAGCTCGCACACGTCGCGCCACCGAAGAGAAAGAATGTCGCTGATGCGCAGTGCGGTGTTGATGCCGGTGCTGATCAGGGCGTAATTCCGCGGATTCGGACAGACGTCCCGGTAATAACCTTTCAGAAGCTCCAGCTCGTTCCGATCCTTGATTGGCTGTGTTGTACTCATAAAATCCTCCGTTCTGTACTGGTTTTATCTGCATGGCCGGTGCGGAAGCTGTCCTGCCGCACACGGTCCGGGGGATGCAACACTTTATACAAAGTGTTGCATGTTCAGAAAAATTATAACATGGAGGTTGAAATATGCTGCATTTTACGATCAAAGCCGGCGAATATTTCAATATCG
>ERZ777305.2219-NODE-2219-length-17591-cov-3.356638_pt1 | contig 17591 bp, 15 predicted proteins | sample MGYA00374965_ERZ777305 | MGnify/ENA primary metagenome ERZ777305 (study PRJEB29328, sample SAMD00013331) | mouse gut metagenome | study: EMG produced TPA metagenomics assembly of the Metagenome analysis of fecal microbiota from mouse which was promoted... | reverse complement strand
AGCCTTCCGCTCTCTCCAAAGAGTCATAGGCTCTCCAAAATCATCCTCCACAGAATAGAATTCCCCGCCTATAGCCCGGAATCCCGTCACAAATCCCTGGCCATCCCTTTTAAGCATCACACGTCTGGACTGCATGGTATACCGCTCCGGCAGATTATCCGGAGCAGAACGCATACATCCCTGCCTTACATCCGGCTCCTTTTCCCAGACAGGTTTCGGCAGTCCCCAAAGAGCATCTTCATTTAATGGGCAAAGATTCAGCATCAGGATCTCAAACAGATTTTTGCCCTCCGCCATCACCAAACCTAGCTGCCCCAGACGCCCTACTCCCACCGCTTCTGTGGTTCCGGGCGCTTTCTTGTCTGCCTTTACATTCACCCCGTAGGCATTGAAATGTATCAGCCACCGCGCCGCCTCGCTGTATTTTAAATGTGTAAGACTTTCTCCCTCTGCCAGGCTAAAATGATGTCTGGTCGCTTTGTTGTTGCTCTCCTTAATATTTCCCACCAGACACTCTGCTCCGTACTCCGTCCCATACTTCAAATCCGGCACCTGCCAGAAAGGTGTATCTGGATGAAACAGCCAAAAACGCTCCCTGTATGCCTCCAAATACTCCTTCACTGATTTCCGGGGAAATCTCCCTGCTCTCCAGTAAGATTTCCAGCGCTCCATCACCTCCTCCTCATCGGATTCATTCTCTCTGGACAATTCCGCCTTCTCTCCGCGCTCGTTATAACGGTAGAAAACCGTCTGTACCACTGCCAGAAGCATGCGCAGGATCGCCGCATCCTGGGTAGGCATTTCACCAGCAAGCCCCCTATACTCTTGGGCTTCAAGTATAGCTTCCAATAAAGAAACCTCTTTTGTATCCAGCTGTTGAGTATTAACCCGGATCCAGGGTTCCTCTAACAACTGAAAATCTTTTTCACTCATCCCCTTCCTCCTTTCGTTCGCAGACCAATCCTTTTTGATAATCATAGGCCAGCATATATGTACCAAGCTCTGTGCTGCCTGTTTCATCAAGAAGCAGTATCAGTTCCCCCCGAAGCCATGGCGACTCCTGCCACTGCGCCAATTCCTTCCGGTTTCTCTCTTCCAGTTCGTGAATGGAATCCGACAGATTCCATAATTTGCTGAACAGATGCGGCAGACGCAGACGCTGTCTGGCAATCTTCCATCCTTCCTCACTGTCCGGAACCCTCTGGGGAGATAAAGGCGGCTCTTCTTGAAAGCCTTCCGTCACAAAGCCGATGCTGCCGTCCCCATTTCGCTTCATTAGCAGAACTTCTATAGAGGAAACACCGTCCCGCACGCTTGCCTCTGCTATCTTTTCGCTGGATCCTTCGGGATTTACAAGCAGGTCATCTATTTTTTTCTTGTTTTTCGGCTCCATCAACCGATAATGTCCAGCCTTCTCCTCTTTATCCCGCATCGTCTTCCGGTAAGCCTCCACAGCTTTTTCGTACTTCTCTCCCTCCAATCCCAGGTTATCCTCCGGCTCATATACTCTTTGAACTAGCTCGGGAATATCCTTTGGAATAACAATCGTACTTTCCAATATCTGTCCCGTCCGCATTAAGAGATAATCTCCGTACACGGCTTTCGATCCGTCATCATAAGCGCGTTCTCTGTCCTGAAGGATCATACACTCCGGCTCCTTAAGTCTGTCCGGTCTTAAGTATCCTTCCCTTTTGTGCCTGTGCAGACGTCCAATCCTCTGAAGCAGTAAATCTATGGGACAGAGCTGTGTTACCATTATATCCACATCGTAATCCAAGGACTGCTCCAAAACCTGAGTGCCAATAAGAATCAACTGGTTTCTGTCCCGGTTATCCGAATCCTTCCCCATGCGTCTCAGAAGTTCTTCTTCCTTTTTCACTCGATCCGGCATCGCAAATTGAGCATGGTACAAGATAAGCTCCGCGTTTTTTATATCCCTTTGACATTCCTCATAAATATGCTGGGCTGCCCGCACTGTATTGGCAATAATACAGGCGCAGCCGCCTTCGGCCAGCCGTTCTCCAAGCATGGCCGTCATCTGGGAAACCGAAGAAAGCTTCCCTATTTTTACAGTTTTTCTTTCCGATACCTGTCTGATTTCTTCCTGACAGACCTTCTCTCCGTCGGTCCAGGTAAGAAGCGGATAAGCACTGCTCTTTTCCCAGCCCGTCCTTTCGTATGTGACATCCGGCTTCCTTTTTCCCAAACCGTATTTGGAATATGCTTTCACATAACACTCGGCCAGTGCCTGCCTTCTCTTTGCCGGCAGGGTAGCCGACAGAAGAATGACCGGGACTCCATAGGCGGCCATCCACTCCAAAGAGCGCTCCAGATATTGGGCCATGTAAGCGTCATAGGCATGGACTTCATCAATAATCACCACTTTCCCCGCCAGCCCTATATGCCGGAGCATAAAATGTTTTCTCTTTAGAGACGCCAGCAGAAACTGATCCACCGTTCCGATTACAAAATCCGACAGCAGCGCTTTCTTGCTTCCCTGAAACCAGGGATGCACCTCCAGTCCCCCCTTTTCTTCTTCGTTCACATAGGAACAGCCGTTCCCAAGAAGGCTCCGGTATTCCTCCTGAAACCCGGCGGCTCCGTGTGCGAGATCAATGCCATTTATGGTTTCCTCAGATACCTGGTCCGCCCAGGCATACATGCGCCCAAACATGCCATTGCTGGTAGCCTGCGTGGGCAGCCCGAAAAAGACTCCGCCTGCACGTCTTTGGGCTGCCAGCACTTCCGCTCCGCTGAAAGCCGCCTCTGTCTTTCCCGCTCCCATTCCGGCCTCCAGGATAATAATTCCCGGATTCCTGCACTGATTCACCACTTTCAGCATGGAATCCTGCACTTCGTTGGGCGGAAACCCAAAACGTTTCTTGAACATCTCTCCATCCATTTGATTGGTCTGCGAACACCAAATCTCAGGAAAAGCTGCTTTCTTCCAGGCCTCTTGGATTCTCCCGGGATAGAATTCCCCAGATCCCAATTCCTCCGAAGGAATCAGGGGAAAGTAAAAGGTATTACTGGCCAGCCAGTCTGCGGCAATCAAAAGCCCGGAAATCAACACCTGCCCTCTCAGCGTCACCCGAGGAAGCTCTCGCAAATCCGAAATACCTGCCAGCTCCATGGCTTGATTTACAATATCTCTCCACACGCTCCTCCAAAGTTTTCTTGCCCTTGCATCCTCCGTTCCGAAAAAATTGACCGGATAAACCTGCAGCAAATCCGCATCTATCCAACCATCCGGCTTCCCGTGATGCGCTCCTACAATCAACGCCAGCTCCTCCGGTACGGCAAATCCGTTTTCTTCACTCAGCAAAATCCATTGTCCCGCCTGTGCATGCGGCGTCTTTCCTTCTGCATAACCGGTTCCGGGAATGCAAAATCCCAGAGCTTCCAGAGAACTTTTCTTTTCCGGGAGAGATTTTGTAACCATATTCTGAAAATAAGAAGCAGCCTTACCTATATCATGCAGAGCAGCCAGGAAAACCGCAATTTTCCGAAATGTTTTATATTTTAGCCCTGCTGCATCTATTACAGATTCCGGGACCCAGCTCCCCACCAGCTTTTTCATGATTCCCGCTGTATCTTTATGGTGCATCCACAAGGGAAGCCAGTATTCCTCTGTTTCGTAATGAGATTTTCCAACGAAAGCATAAACGTCTTTTTCCATTCTTCTCCTGCCTTCTGTATCCGAAAGGTATGATTTTTAAAGCCACAAATTATTATATCATCTATATTATCATAAATTTAAAATACTTTCAATATGTATATGTTATCATAAGTAAATTACTGCCCCCAGACCATGACTATTTTAAACAGACATCCGGAAAATATTTCCCCGCACATTTTGACAAATGGAAACCTCTCTTTTATCATAAAATAATAACAGCAATCATAGGAGAATGATTTCGGAATGGAAAAAGAATATTTATTAAGAGAACGGCCTTTGCGGGCTCTGTTTCTGTTTGCCCTTCCCATGATCGTGGGAAACCTGTTCCAGCAATTTTATACCATGGCTGACTCCATGGTAGTTGGACGTTATGTAAGTGAAAATGCCCTGGCGGCCGTGGGAGCCTCTTACTCCCTGACAAATGTATTTATCTGCGTGGCCATCGGCGGCGGCGCAGGGGCTTCCGTACTCACCAGCCGGTATTTCGGAGCCAGGGAATACGACCGGATGAAGGGCTCCATCTCCACAGCCCTTCTTTCCTTCCTGGCCGTCAGCCTGGTTCTGGCCGCCCTGGGCCTTTCGCTGGGCCGGGAATTTATGATCCTTTTAAAAACACCGGAGGACATTCTTAATATGGCCGTGGAATATCTGAATATTTATTTCTGCGGGCTGCCCTTTCTGTTTATGTACAATGTGCTGTCTTCTATGTTCAACGCTCTGGGCCGCTCCCGGATCCCTTTGTATCTGTTAATCTTCTCTTCTGTATTTAACATCGTCCTGGACATCTGGATGGTCCGTTCCCTCCATCTTGGAATCGCCGGGGTGGCCTGGGCAACGCTTATTGCTCAGGGAATCTCTGCTCTGGTCTCCTTTTTGATCTTTCTGCGGGAGCTGAAATCTTATCCCGGCACTCCGAAGAAGCTCTGCAGTCCCGGGGAACTTTCCTCCATGTGCCGGGTAGCCCTTCCGTCCATCTTCCAGCAGTCCACAGTCTCCATCGGAATGATGCTGGTACAGTCTGTAGTCAACAGCTTCGGCCCCCAGATGCTGGCCGGTTTCTCCGCGGGAATGCGGGTAGAAAGCCTCTGCATCGTCCCCATGGCCGCCCTCGGCAATGCCATGTCCTCTTATACCGCACAGAATCTTGGGTCCGGGCAGACAGGCCGGGTCCGGGAGGGCTATCATGCTGCCCTCCGGCTGACCGCATTCTTTGCCGTCTTCCTCTGCCTGTCCCTGGAATTTTTCCACGCTCCCATTATCGCTTCCTTCCTGGGCAGCGACGGAACCAGCCTTGCCTTGGAGACCGGAAGCAGTTATCTGAGATTTATCGGCTTTTTCTTCGCCCTCATCGGACTGAAAATGTCTACCGACGGCCTGCTGCGGGGCGCGGCAGACATGAAGCTCTTCACTCTGGCCAACCTGGCCAATCTCTCCCTGCGGGTGATTTTCGCCGTCACCATGGCTCCCCGATTCGGTATCGCCATGGTCTGGTATGCCGTGCCTTTGGGATGGCTGGTCAACTTCCTGATTTCTTTTTGGGAATACCGCACCGGAAAATGGGAGCGCAAGCTCTCTTAGTTCTGATAAAATGCCTCAATGGCATCTGCAAGATAGTCGGAAGTACCTTCCCCGTAGGTTTCTTCTATGTGTTTGCGGAGCTCCTCATTCTCCCGGTAATCCTTGGCCGTTTCCAGCATATAGCCTTTCATCTCCTTAAGCCGCAGAAACTGCCCGGATACAAATTCCATCTCTCCCACACATTCCTTTACCTCAAAGGTATTCACATCCGTCCCTTTCTTCTCTATCAATTTTGTGCGGGCAGCATCAAAGCGCTTTCCGTAAGCCGCCGTCACCTGAGCACTTAAGGGATGCGTCGCTGCCTCCATATAATTCTCTTTGCCGCCGTACCATTCCACCAGCTTAGCCATGGTTTTCCGGGCCCGTTCCGTTGACATCTGTTCCAGAAGATACTCCTGGTAATTTTCCGCGCTTCCGTATTGTTTCGCCGCTAGCTCCTGCGCCTCTTTCGGCATATTGGCAAAAGATGCCCGGCAAATCTCTTGGATATCCTGCCTCACTAAACGCCGCAGGCTTTAGAAGACCAATCTGATCGTAATAGTGAAGGGTGCGCACACTGATACCCGTCTGTCTGGAAACCTCTTTTACCGTCTGCATAAAACCGCCTCCTGATTTTGATAAAACCACCTTAAACTATCACGCAGGGTCAGGGTCAAGAGAAACTTTACATTTTTTATGATTCGTTTTCCAAGCGTCCGGCCCAGTACCGGACGGCCTGTTCCAAAAAGGCGGCACAGCCCTCTGTCTCTCTGTCGTAATAAGACCGAAACCGCCCGTCGCACACATACATGGAGGCCACACCCTCATGAGCCTTTGCGGAATAAGAAGGCCAGGTCATGTTAAGCCATTCCTTATGCCGGCGGACCAGCTCTCCCGCCTCCCGGCTCTTTGGGGAAATCCCCTCAAGAACGTTCTTCTTCAGCATTTCCCGAATCTCTTCCTCCAGTTCCCGGAAGCGCTTCCACTCCTCCTGTGTCATATCCAGCAGTTTTCGGTTGGATTGCTCCGCTGTCTCTGCCCCGTACCGCTCCCGTATTTCTTCCCCGTACCGCTCTTCATTTTCCCGGAGAGCTCTTTCTTTTAACGCCGCAAATTTTTCCTGATCGCTCATTTCAAAATCTCCTTTCTTCGAATGGATCGTCTGCACAACCGTCCGAATCAGCATATCCAGCTTATCTCTCTCTTCCTGGAGCTGCGCAAGCTGCTCTTCCAGGGCCTTTACAATGTCAAAATCCTTTTCATAGAGGATTTTTTGAATCTGCTTCAGTTCCAGCCCCCGTTCCCGGTAAAAGAGAATCTGCCAGAGCAGCTCCGCCTCCCGCTCCCCATAGAAGCGGTACCCGGAGGCCTCCGTATACAAAGGCTTCAAAAGGCCGATCTCATCATAATACCGCAGAGTGCGCGCGCTCACGCCTGCCAGCTCCGACAGCTCCCGGATTCCGTATACATTCTTCTTCATCTGCATGCCACCTCCTTCGGACGGTTTCAGCATATCCCTTTCCCCGGCGTCAAAGTCAAGGGATTTTGCAAACTATTTTTGAAATTTTTGAAAAAAGTTCTTTTTCCCCTTGACCTGTACGTTGGGGATACGTCTATACTATAACTGACGGGATTACGAGGAACTTAGATCAGGAGGCAATATGCAGCTAAACGAAGTAAGCCGGCAGCTAAACCTAAGCAAGCGGGCCATAAAATTTTACGAAGAAAAAGGACTTCTCCAAGTGGAAAAGTCTCCCAACGGCTATCGGAACTATACGGACGAAAATGTCCGCACTTTAAAAGAAATCTCTCTCTACCGGAAACTTGGCATCTCACTGGCCGATATCCGCTCCCTTCTGTCCGGGAAAGCCCCCGGAAAATTGGAACAAATTTACGAAGAAAAGAAGCGGACCCTGGCCCTGGAAGCAAAAGAGCTGGAAGCCCTGGGACGGTTTCTGGAAAACAACGATGTGGACACGGCCTGCGCTGCCGTTGACTACGAAACCATTGCACAGGCCATGCAGGAAATGATCCCCGGCTTCTACGGAGCCTATTTTATGAACCACTTTCTGCCTTATCTGCAAATTAAAATCCACACAGAGGAACAGCAGAAAGCCTACGAGACCATTATCTGCTTTTGGGACAACACTAAAATCCGCATTCCTCTTTTTCTCCGCATCTCCGGCTTCATTACTCTTCGGCTCCTGCCCCGGCAGAGCATGGAGCAGCTTGTCCGCAGAACAGATGCCAGGCTTCAAAGCATGCTCCACCCCACGGAAGAAGAGTACCAAAAGCTTCTGGAGCAGACCCGGAAAGGTGTAAAATTCAAAAACAGCCTCTTTGTCCGCATTCATCCGGCTTTTATTGCCCAGCGGCGCTTCATGAAAAGGCTGCAAGACTGCGGCTACAACGATATTTTCATCCCTGCCATGACCCGGCTCTCCCCCAAGTACCGGGAGTACCATGAGGCGCTAACAGCCGTCAACCAGCGGATCTGCAAGGATCTGGGGCTCTACTATGACTCCAAATTCCGCATGGTTATGCACCCTTCGAGCCCCCCGCATGACAGATCCTAAGAACCGCCTGTTATGGTACGAGACCGCCGAAAAAGGCCGGTGTCTGCAGATTTTTCGAAGCTTCCTAAGCCCGCTTTACCGGATGCCGGATCACGGTTTTCAGCCGCTCCGGCGCCGTCCTCCTGGGATCCCCCAGATAAATCTCATGATGGCAGCGGTCCCGGAAATCTGTCTCATACCCGGAATCCCGGATAAAACACTCCAGCCGCTCGATGGTTTCCGGCTCATCGTCATAAGGACCCACATGGAGAACCTGGGCGCACAGTCCTTCCGCCCGGCGCACCAGCTTCGCCTTGGAAACGTCAAGTCCCGGCTTTTTCTTCGAAAGCTGTTCCCCCGCCCAGGCAAGCACCTCCTCCGTAATGGAATCCGGTTGCCTGATCATAGAAAACCAGCAGAATTTTTCTTTATCTGTAATATTTCTTCCGTCAAAATCCGCGTCTTCCACCCACCACAATCCTTCCAGGGGCGGAACTACGTAATTCCCCGAAGCCACGGCCGGATCACCTATGATCCCGGTCCCCTCCAAAAGTTCTCCCGGAACCGTACCGAATTTCAGACTCATCTTAATCCCGTATGACAAGCCGTAGAGAAGTTCCAGGGCCTGGGCATAATCCTCGGAAGTATTGGGGTTTCCCTTTCCTTCCACCTCAAGAAACACCATTTCCGGCACTTCCACCAAAGCAGGCGTCTTCTTGGGCAGATACAGATCCGGAAACTCTTTTTTATAATCCAGCTTTTTCACTGTCTGCTTCGTTCCCATGAGCCGCCTCCTTCTTTACTTTCTTTTTCTTAGGTTTCGGCATGGGAAGTTCACTGCAGGTTTCCCGCACCAGCCGGGAAAGCTTCTCCCGATCCTCCAGATCCTCCACCAGAAAATGAGGCTTCGCCCCATGATAGGGAGAGCCTTCCCCCAAATCCGGCGCAAGCTCCCTTCCCCGCTCCGTAATCTTCACAAACAGCTGATCCTCACAGATCACGCCGAAAATCTTTCCGTCGCAGTAGATTCCATACTCACCGAACATCTTCCGATAAGTAATCTCTCCTGCCTCTCCCATCTGATCCGCTGCATACTGAACAAATTCCAAACTGGATGCCATGATAAAATCCTCTCTTTCCGTCCGGAAACCGGCGGCGCTTTAAAACCGCCGGACGGGTAATGCGATACCTTTCTCCCGGACTGTATGGATACATTCTACCACAGAAAACATGACATCAGTATGTCATATTTGTGTTTGGTTCCGTCTGCGGATTCTCATACGCTCAATTCCCCGGACTGCCCCGAACAGCACCCCTGCGCAGGGCCATACCACCCAGCTGCGGCGCCAGGCCTCATGTCCGTCTGCCGAAAGGCTCAAGGCAAGATAGACAGCCGTTACCACGCACCAGTAAACCTTGTGCAGGTTCCGGTTATTGGAAGCTTTCTCTTCCGGCGTAAACTGCCCCTCCTGCAGAAGCATCTGGCAGGCATCCCACTCCTCACTTCCAAGGACACATAAGAATACGCCCAAAGCCACCAAAAGCAGTACCAAATCAATGCTCATAGCAAGAACCATTTCATTTTCCGTAAAAATCATAACGAAAAAAATCGGAAGGGCAGAACTGATGCAGAAAAATATACCTGCCGCCGTAAAATTGTGATGTCTCCTCTCCAGCTCGCTTCTGCGCCTGCGGACAATTCCGTCTACTCCGTACGCAAGGCGGAATCTCTCTTTCTTCATAAAATCATAGATTTCCGTTTTGCCGCTGTTTAATACCAGCACCACCGTAGCCCCTGCCACAATCAAGAGAAGCACCACCAGCCCCAAACCGCCTGCCGCTTCTTCTGTTATATCCAAAGCTTCCATCTCTGAAAAGGCTGCAAGGAAGATCAGCAAAACCGGGCAGAGAATATAGGAGGCTGTTGCCAATGCCGTAGACAATGCCAGTTTCTTCTTTTTTTCCAGAAAACTTTCTGCTTCCTCAAGGGAAACCCTGCGGAGCAGATCTTGGGATTCTTCCGTCTCTCCCGCGGCAGCCGGAGCTTTTTCTTCTTTCTCTTTTAACAGATAATCTGTGCTGACCTCAAAGATCTCACTCATTTTTAAAATGCGTTCCAGATCCGGAATTGCCGACGCGCTCTCCCATTTGGAAACTGCCTGTCTGGAGACCTCCAGCTGATGGGCCAGTTCCTCCTGGGACCATCCCTTTTGTTTGCGCAGTGCCGTAATTTTTTCAGCCAATATCATAATTCTTCATTCCTTTCAAAAGCCTTTTTCTAACGATCGTTAACCCTATTTTAGGCTTTTTCCCGGTTGTCAACCACCAAGTGCGCTTTGAAATTTGTAAACCGGCAGTTGCTTTTTAACATTTTTACGGTTTTTATTATAAATTCTTATATCAAAAAAGGCAATGTTCTTTCACTGGCAGAAATCCGCCTGCTTTTTTCATTGACCGCATCCGGGTTCTGATTTAAAATAGAGGTCAGAAAAATTATGTCAGCAGCAAGGAGCACACGCTATGAAATCATCCGAAGACCTTCGCATAAAACTGCGTTCTATCGACCACCGGGGATACCCGGCCTACAAAGATTTAAAGGGACAGTACGACTTTGGAAGCTTCGTTCTCTCCATTGACCATGTACAAGGTGATCCTTTCGCCGCTCCCTCCCGTCTCTCCGTTCTGGTAGCCGGAAAGAAAGCCGGGTTCCCAGAAGAATATTACCAGACATTTCCCAAGCGGATTACCCTTCAGGATCATCTGACCCGGCTTTTTGCCGCGCAGCTCTCTTCCGGCAGCAAGCAGGCCAAAGGCTCCGGGAAAAGCGGCCTTCTGGCAGCCTCCCGCTGCGGACAGGAGATTCTGGAGCGCACTGCCTGCCGGGTGAAGGACGGCGCCGTCACCCTGCGCTTTGAGGCCGGTTTTCCCGCCCGGGGCCGCACCATTGACGCACGGGAGCTGGAAAAAATGCTCTTTGACATTCTGCCCGCCTGCGTTCATGCCAGCCTCTATTACCAGAAAATCAACAAAAGCCGCCTGAAAGCTGCCATAGAACTGTGCGAAGACCAGCAGTATATCCGTTCCCAGCTTCCGGCTCTGGGTCTGTGCGCCTTTCTGGCTAACGGTTCTGTCCTGCCCCGCCAAAGCGGCGTCTCGGACCGTCCTATGGAAGGAGCCGTTCCGTTTCGTTCTCCGGCCTCTATGGAAGTAACCCTGGTCCTCCCCAACCGGGGACCCGTGACGGGCATGGGAATCCCAAAAGGCATCACCCTTTTTGTCGGGGGCGGCTACCACGGCAAGTCTACGGTACTGCAAGCCCTTCAATATGGGGTCTACAATCACATCGGCGGCGACGGCCGGGAACTGGTTATCACAGACGAGAGTGCCTGGAAGCTGCGCTCGGAGGACGGACGCAGCGTAACCGGCGTAGATATTTCCCCCTTTATCCGCCAGCTCCCAGGAGGCAGGGACACCCGGCATTTTTCTACGGAGGATGCCAGCGGCAGCACTTCCCAGGCAGCCAATCTTATGGAGAGCGTGGAAAGCGGCAGCACCCTGCTGCTCATCGATGAAGACACCTCGGCTACCAATTTTATGATCCGGGACAAGCTGATGCAGGAGGTGGTGGCTCCTGAGGAGGAGCCCATCATCCCCTTTATTGAACGGGTGCGGAGCCTCTACGAGGATTTCGGCATCTCCTCCGTCATTGTTGCCGGAAGCTCCGGATCCTATTTCCACGTGGCAGACACGGTGGTACAGATGAAAGAGTACGAACCCTGGGACATTACGACACGCGCCAGGGAAGCGGCGGCAGCCTTCCCGGTCTTCTCCGCCAACCAGGAAAAATTCCCTGCCTGCTCTGCCAGCCGCTGTCCCCGGCCCAACGCTGCCCTGAAAAAAGACGACCGCCTGAAATTAAAGGCTCTTGGAACCAGTGAACTCTCCCTGGGCTACGATACGGTGGAACTGCGCTATCTGGAACAGCTGCGGGATTCGGAACAGACCATGGCACTGGCCTATCTCCTGAAATACCTCCAGCTGCAGGTGATGGACGGAAGGAGAAGTATGACTGCCCTGGCCGACCAGGCGGAACGCCTGCTGGATAACCAGGGATTGGAAGGCCTCTTTGAGCGCGGGGACGTGCGTTCTTCCCTGGCACGGCCCAGACGTCAGGAGATTCTGGCCTGTCTGAACCGCTACCGGAAGCTTAGCTGCTGACAGGCGAACACAAAAAGTCCTGCCCGGGCGCCAAACCCCGGGCAGGACTTTTTAACTCTATTTTCCTTTACACAAATCGTAGCTTTCCCCAATCATTCTGCAAATTTCCTTCCGGGGGACGCTCCCGTCTAAAATAATCGAATTCCAATGTACCTTATTCATGTGATAAGCGGGAACCACCGATTCATAGGCGCTCCGCCAGAATTCTCTCCACGAAGGATCGCATTTCACATTGATCCAGATACACCCTTGCCGCTCAAAAATCCAGGCGAAAATCCGCCGGCTGGTGCGTATCCGCATACAGGTCCAGTTTGGATCCTCAAAAGGATAGTCCTCATAAACCTCCGGAAAAGTCAGACAGTACCGGATTGCTTCTTCTCTTGTAGTCATCCTCCGTTTCTTCTCCTTTCTCTCCCTTATCCCCCGATCATTATACCTACATTGCCGTAGAGCGCCACCCGGATTACCCCGCAGAGAATAAGATGCAGCGGATAATAGAGGTAAAAGAACCATTTCATTCCCTTCCAGGTCCCCCTTTGTCCGTTATAACGTTTCAGCAGAGGGATCGTAAAGGCCGTGCCAAACTGCAGCAGGCCGTAGACTTTATCAATGCACAGGAAATAAATCAAAGCATACAAGGCCACATAAAACATCATGCCGGACATCTGCTTTTTAAAATCCCCGCGGTTGGCTCCAATGGATACAATGGCCATCACCGCAATACAGCTCCAGTCAGAACAAAATGTCAGCAGGCAGATGAAAATCAGCAGTCCCGTTTTCATCCACTCTTTCAGCCTCCCGCAGTCCAGAATCATCAGGCTAACCAGCCCCCAGGCCAGAGACCAGATTACACTGGTCTGGTTAAAAACCGTAGTCTGAAAAGGTACAAAGGGTATCCCAAAAGCAAAATTGTAGGCAAAATGGGAAATAAAGGCAAACAGAAACAACCGCATGGCATATTTTTTTACATTCTGTGTGTAATGATAGCCTTCCGCAATAAAAAACCACATAATGGGTGCCGTCAGCCTTCCAATCACATGGCCCGCAAGAACCCACCAATCCTTGGGGTAATTGGGAAATACTACGCTGAGCAAATGATCCAATGTCATAGCCAGAATGGCAATCATTTTTAACTGGTTGGAATTAAAACTCTTTTTCTGCCGTTCCATCTCTGCTTCCCTTCTTTTATACCTTCATCCCGCGCATCCTGCGCTGCAGTTCTAAAATAGCCTGCATCAATTCCTCCCGCTCTGCATCCCCTAGTTCAATAAACTGGCATCCGTATACAAAACCGGAAATCCCCTTTTTCTCCACCCGCAATACCCGGCAGAACAAATTCCACTCCGGGCATTCGGAAAGCAGCCCTACCTTCAGCAGCAGCCGTTCTTTCTGGCAGCACTCGTATTGGGTTCCGATGCTGGCACCGCCGGCACTGATGTTGCGCACGATCGCGGCCTCTTCATGGTTCCCAAATTTCCCCAGCGGAGCAATTACTGCATCCAGATTGGTATCCAGCCGGAAAAATGCGCGGTCATCCCTCACCCGGACAAGCTTCAAATCCTCCAGACGCCAGAAAAAATCCCGCTCTGCGGCAATCTCTCCCGCCACAGAAACGTCTCCTTTCTCCCGGATGCCTCTTTCCCGGCTCTTTTTTTCTAAATCCCTTCTCTTTACTGCTTCTGTCTCTTCTTCCCTGCTTTCAAGAATTTCCCGAAATCCCATACTGCCCTGCCCTCTATACTTGCTTCCTTCCCCCAACACCTTTCTCCGTCTCTCATTTACATAGGCGTCCCCACTTCAATCAGATTCCCGTCCGGATCGTAAAAGCGGACCACCTTCTGCCCCCAGGAGTGCTCCGTCAGGCGATTGACATAACACACCGGTTCTCCATACTGTTCCAGCTTCTCTACAAATCCCTCCAGATCCGCCTCTTCAAAGTAAAGCTCTGCCGCGTGATTCTGCGGGATTATCTCCCGCCCGATGAATTTCTTCCAGATAGATGCGTCCTGAAGTACCAGTCCTTCCGTGAGAATCACATTGCCGTCATTATCCAGAAGCACATCCAGGCCGAACAAGTCTTTATAAAATTTTATAGAGCGCTCCATGTCGTTTACAACAATTAAGATATTCTTCAGTTTCATTTATGCAGTTTCCTCCGAATTTTTTCGAATTTCTTCCACCACATGCAAGATTCTATGTGCCGCCGCCATATCGTTCTCAAACAGCGTTATCATGCTCCCGACACTTCGGAACGGTTCCTCCATCAAAACCGAATTGTCCTCTATATTTCCGTTAACCGAGATATAATCCATAATCAGGCGCAGGAAACGCATCTGGTTCAAATTCAGCCGTTCGTCCCGAAGGAATTCACCAAACGCCTCGTTGACTGCCTCTCTGTCTATGCCTACGATCTTTCGGACCAACCTTCCCACAGGAGTCTCGCCGTACTCCCGTTCGTATTCTTTCCTTGTTCCAAGTTCTTCCCACAAAATCCGTTCCAGTTCGGAAAATTCAACGGCTGTCAGCTTTTTATTATTTCTCAATTTATGGACTGCCAGGCTATTCTGATGCTCTTTCAGATAATACTCTACCTTGTCTCTGTAATTTTTCAAATCATCGGAAGCGTAAACCGCCTCCCCTTCTCTTGCATCAACAACAGAATCGGAAAAATTTGTATAATACAGATGCCTCTCCGATTTCTCTATAAACTGCATCAGTTCCCGTAAAGCCGTCCGCACCTGCTCCATATCTGCCAAAACTGCCTGTTCCCAGAAATCCTTTTCCAAAACCCGTTCAATAATTTCTCTCTGTTCTTTTACCTGGGGAATCGTATAACGTTTTGACAGCTGCTCTGCTGCAGACACTACAAGCCCCATATTCTGCGGCGCATTTTTATGCTGCAGATGTGCCAGTTCAATCGAGTACATCAGATAATCAAACCGCCTTGTAAGCTCATCCTCTTTCTTGGGAACCATAAGCGGCGCTATTTGTTCTTTTAATTCCGCAGCTTCCACAGCGCCCAAATGCTGCCAGGCTTCCTTTCTGCGGTAACTCTCTACATATCGCATCCGCTGTTTTACACGGAAACTATCCTCTTTTAATTTTGTTATGACATAATGCAGCCCGTTTACCAATTCCGCCCGATACGCCACATATTCTTCCTCACTTTGATAGACAGCCTCCTGCAGTTCCCGGACGATCTGGACCTTACAGCAAAAAATCTTTTCTGCCAGAGATTGGCCGATTTTTCCCTCCAACGGTTTTGCCTCCTCCCGGAAAAAGCTAAAATTATTGCAAAAATCAAAGATCAGAAATTCTTCTTTATCCATTCCCGGCCCCAGCAGATCCGGACAGAGCCTGGTCCCTCTTCCAATCATCTGCCAGAATTTGGAATAGCTTCTTACTTTCTTAAAAAACACAAGATTTAAAATTTCCGGAATATCAATTCCCGTATCCAGCATATCCACAGAGACAGCTATCTGGGGCATCTTTTCCCGGATACTAAAAGAATCAATCAAAGTTTCCGCATAGTTGATGCTGTAATCAATCTGTTGGATAAAACTTTCTCCATACTCCGGAAACAGTATGTGAAACCGATTTACAATCTCTTTTGCATGGGGACTGTTCTTTGCGAAAATTATGGTTTTTCCTAATTTATCACCGTCCTCCACCTTCAGCCCTTGTTCCATCAAAATCTTTAACACCATATCAATGGTGTCTGCATTAAACAGCCATTCATTTACCGCCGTACTGGAAACATCCTTCTCTACTTTTTCCTCATCTTGAAAAGTCTCTTCAAATTCCTCTTTTTCTTCCTCTGTAAGCTGATCGTAGTGAATCCCGTCCTCCATAATTTTCGTTTTATATTCCAGCGTCCGATGGCTCACGAGATAATGTTCCTTTACTGCCTGCTTCAATTCATACGCATATGTGGGCACCCGCCGTTCCAGATCAAAAATACTATATGTATTTTTGTCAATCTCATCTTTGGGAGTGGCTGTCATGCCAAGCAGCATAGCGTCAAAATATTCAAAAATATCCAGGTATTTCTTATAAATGCTTCTATGGCTCTCATCAACGATAATCAAATCAAAATGTGCCGGTGTGAAGAGACGGTTTCCATCCTTCCTTTTTGTCTCATCAATCGCATTCAGCATGGTGGGATAAGTAGAAAAAATCATCCGGCTCTGCTCCGGATCGTCCTTGGAATCCAAAAGGTTGCACAAGGTCAGATTCGGCAGTAAATACCCGTAATTCTTTTTCGCCTGTCTCACCAATGCCTTTCTGTCCGCAAGAAACAAAACGTTTTTTACATAATTATGCCGTGTTAATACGTCCACAATACTAATGCTTACTCTGGTCTTCCCGGACCCCGTGGCCTGCACCAGCAGCATTTTCCGACGCTTTTTCCGGATTGCATCACAGACAGCCATAACCGCCTCTTTCTGATAAGGGCGGTTTGTAATTTTATCGCGGATTTCCACGTACTCCAGAGATTTGCGGATTTTCCTGCGATCTATATAGATCTGTAATTCTTCTTTTGTAAAAATACCGGACACTTTTCTCTCCGGATAGTCATTATAATCATCTATAAAATAGAATTCAAACCCGTTGGTCAAAAAAATTAAAGGCCTCTGGCCATACTGATTCTCAAGACAGTCCGCATACAATTTTGCCTGCTGCCGGCCCGCCGCAGGGTTCACGCCTGCCCTTTTCGACTCTATCACTGCCAAGGGAAGATGAGTGGCCCCAAAAAGAACATAATCTGCCGCTCCTTTTCCCGACGGACTCGGCATGCCTGAAACTGGTACTTCCTCCAGACAATCCCTTCCTATCTGCCATCCGGCATCCATCAGCACAATATTAATGTAATTTTTGCGGGTTTCTGCCTCTGTATAGGCATCGACAGAAAACTCACGGGAAGAAACGTGCTCCTTCCGCAAACCGGTCATCTCATCCCGCAATGCTTCATTTTCCCTGCGCAGATCTTCCAGTCTTTTATCCCTGCTGCTCAGCTCTTCATATAATCTTTGCAGTTCCTCTGGTTTTTCCTTTTTCTCCTTTCCTTTTTCTAAAAGAGATTCCTGATAACTGCTTTCCTCATAATCGTCTGCATAACAATACTCCATCCATTTGCAAAATTCAAATAGATTCCTCAGTGACAGGACTGCGGCGTCCCTTTTGATACGCTGATTGCTATGTACTGCCGTATTCCCCAGCTTCACAATATATTTCAACAGCAGAAACAGCCTCGGCTCCAAAACATCCAGAAAGGTGTCCTCATGAATCAAACTGGATAAATTATCCCGGTACGGAAGTTTCAACGAATCATCATAGACAAACACCCAGCGGACAGCCAACTCCAGCGCTCTCCTGGATAAAATCGCCGCAGTTGCCGCCGAAACACCCAGCCCTTTTTCCGCCTCTATGGCATTTTCCGAAAAAGAAGAAAATAATTTATTCTTTTTTAAAAAGTCAAAGTTTGTACACATATCAGAAACCTCCTGTTTTCGGCTTTCCATTTTATCAAGGCTCCATAAGCTGATTCTTTACCAAAATAGCTTGGGAAATTTCAATTTGTC
>ERZ777305.2217-NODE-2217-length-17601-cov-46.206486_pt1 | contig 17601 bp, 14 predicted proteins | sample MGYA00374965_ERZ777305 | MGnify/ENA primary metagenome ERZ777305 (study PRJEB29328, sample SAMD00013331) | mouse gut metagenome | study: EMG produced TPA metagenomics assembly of the Metagenome analysis of fecal microbiota from mouse which was promoted... | reverse complement strand
TTTTCCTTTAAATTACTAATTTTCAGGGACTTTTGCAAATTTAATCGACTAAAAAATTAAGTGTTTAACAGCATAAATTTAATTTTTGTCATCTACTAAAATGCCGGTTAATAAACATGCCCTTATAAGGTACAGAACGCTTGACAAGTGCTTCAGCAATTTTGCTCGGCGTTACTACATTGAAGACTTGATTCAAGCCTGCAGTGAAGCTCTTTATCAGCATACCGGTAATGACAAGTATTCGAATCCTCTCAATCCAGGAATTAGTCGTCGTCAAGTTTTGGTTGACATTGACTTCATGGAGAGTGAAGCCGGTTGGGGCGCATTGATTGACAGGGTCAAAGATGGTCGCAGGGTCTATTACAGATATGAAGATCCTAAATACACCATAAATAATCAGCCAATCACGGATGAGGAGATGGCTAAATTGCGTGAGACCATGCTCATGCTTAGCCGATTCAAGGGATTGCCACAGTTTGAATGGATGGAGTCACTCCTTACTAATCTTGAAGACAAGTTCCATCTTCAGGGAGCCTCTGCTTCAGTTATTAGTATGGATGGCAATGCCTATACCTCTGGTATTGAACACCTTTCTCCATTGTTTAATGCGATTCTTAATAAAACGCCACTACTGATTGATTATGAAACTTTTGATGGGACAAGTTACCATTGGGAAATCCACCCATATCATATCAAGCAGTATAATAATCGCTGGTTTCTTATTGGGTTGAATAATGATGAATATCAGAATATAACTAATCTGGCGCTTGACCGAATTGTAAGATTTGAACAGGCCACAACGCCGTTTATTGAAAATACATCCATTGAGGACTTTGATGACTATTTCTACGATATAGTCGGTGTCAGTTTCCCTCTCGACGGAAAAGTGGAAAAAGTATTATTGCAATTTTCGTTACGTCGATTCCCTTATGTTGTGTCAAAACCTATTCATGGCTCCCAAAAAACAATCTCTCCGAAAGAGGGCTTGATTTCACTTGACGTTATCCCTAATCGAGAATTGGAATCAATCATCCTATCCTTTGGCGATGACGTAGAGGTTCTTGCACCAGCTTCTTTGAGAGATGCAATTGCCTTGAAAATAAGAAATTCAAATAAAAAGTACGAACCTATGCAGAATGACTGCACAAATAATTTGTATCTTTGCTGTGTCAAAAGCGGGAACAGTAAAACAGGCTCGCCCATACAAGAAGAAATAGTAAACTCAACCGATGCAGATACTCTGCACAGATAACATATAACTTTGCAGCATGAAATCAATCAGCTTCAAAAACTTCCGTCGCTTCACCGATTTCCCTGAATTCAAGTTCGGAGACATCACCATACTTGTCGGAGGCAACAATGCCGGCAAATCAACGTTGCAGAAGGCCCTTCTGCTCGTCTTTGACAATATACGTTCTCTACGTAAAAAAACTGCGGTCTTTGGTCCGTTCAACGACGGATTTACTGCACCTCAATTCCGTTTTGATGCGAACGAGTTTCACGACCTGAATCTCGGTACATATGAACGCGCACTTTGCAATTTCGCGCATGGCGAAAATATGGAGTTTACACTTTGCATTGATAGCTTTTATATCCGTGTAGTAGTTGAGCCTGACAAGGCCGGTGCAAATCAACCCATTGCCAAGGTTGCAATGATTGAGGTGAACGACACAAAGCGTCACATCCTTTACACATTCGACTTCAATACTCGCCGTATGCGAGCCGAATTTGAACAGATAGCCGGTAATGGCGATCCTCGATTTGATAAAATTCAAACCGCTATAGCCGACCTTCGTAAAAAACTGGCAGAAGAAAAAGACCCATTTGAGGCAGCTATGGCCAATCAGGAACTTGAAAAGCTCCTTAAAATACGCAACGCCTTTGTGCATAATGGCAACGAAATGCGTGAATCATCCACCATTGAAACGGATCTAAACGACTACCTCGGGATTAAAGGTTTTGACCGAGCTGTTAGTGGAGTGTTGCCTAGTTATCTCGAAAACATCGAGGCATATACTTGGACAATCGGCTCTAGGACTGTCGCTTCCATTAATATGGACGGAACTGTAACGCATTCCGATTCTGAAGAGACCAATGTTATGAACGGCACTGAAGAAGACCGTGCAAACGAACAAGTGCTCGGCGATAAATCATCGTTCATTCTTGAAAGTGCAAGCTCGCTCCAAAGTGAGATTTGCAGACCGAAAGCATTCTATATACATGCTCATGGTATTTTGCAAAAAATGCTCTATACCATCGATGATAAGAACGACTTCATGGCACAGGCCATTCACAGATATGCACGATGTGGTGTTCAAGTCGGTTCTGCTCCAGATCTTTTTCTTCGCAAATGGATGGAGGAATTCGGAATAGGCTTTGGCTGTCAGATAGAATCTTTTGGAGGAGAAGGATATACCATCAAGATTGAAACTCACGGTGGATTAGTAAATCTTGCAGACCTCGGTATGGGGTCAAACCAACTGATGGTTCTTCTTCTCAGCCTCGCTACAATTATGTTTGAGGAAGGCTTCCATGATAATGATGGAGGCAAGAGCTACACTCCCAAGTTTATCATTATTGAGGAGCCGGAGCAAAATCTGCATCCACGTTTGCAGAGTAAACTTGCCGATCTCTTTGCCGCCGTCGCAAAGGACGAGAGTTACAAATTCCTTGTGGAAACCCACTCGGAATATCTCATCCGACGTACACAGGTTCTCGTAGCCGAAATGAACCTGACCGAGGAAGAACTCGAAAAGCAGAATCCTTTCAAGGTTTACTATTTCCCTCACAACGGTAGTGCCTACGACATGAAGTATCTGCCGTCCGGTAGATTCGATAATAAATTTGACGAGGGCTTCTTCGATGAATCCGCCAAATGGCATATGGAAATTCTAAAAAAAGAAAAAGCGCGTAAGTAATGGTAGCGATATTTACAACGGCTTCAATCCTTGACAACATCTGCCACACTGATGATTTGTCGGTGTGGCAAGATATGATAGTGAAACTCGGAGAGGTCTTTGTCGATGGAGACGTAGATATACCTCTTGACATGGAAGACCCTCTCTTTATTCTTGACTCAGCTATAAAGATTGACGATTCAAAAAAAGAGTTTATAACTTCTATTCCCAGCTCTCCGGAAATAGTTTTACAAGAGCCTTGTGGTATATTCTTATTGGATATACCCACGCACCGGGCTTCTGAGATACAGTCTAAATACGGAGTTATTTGTCAATCGTACCCAGCTTTCAATCACAATGTTCTTACGCAAAAAGGGACTTCCGCTGAACTTGTTGAGGGGATGAAGGATAAAAGATGGTCTGACATTTTCAAAAAGTTTAAGGATACTCCAACTAATTCAGCGCTTATAATTGATGCCCATCTCTTTGAAAATGACCAATATGACGAACGACAGGGATGTTATGATAAAGACCGCAGTTACGCTATAAATAACCTGAAAGACATAATCGACCAAATTCTGCCTGATTATTTTGCTGACATATATCACATTGGCATTCTTCTGATTAACACCGATGAAGCAAAAGCCAAAAGACGTTCTCGTACTTCTCTTACAAACGCCCGTATTGCATCGGCAATAAATAAATTGAAAAAGAAAATTAGCCGACCATACGAAATCAATATTGAAGTAATTTTCTTTTCTACAGAAGATGATGGTCATAAACTGATACATAACAGAAGAATCCTTACGAATACTTATGTTTTAGATGCTCCCTATAAATTAGCAGCATTTGAATCCAATGGTATTAGTCGGGCCTCACAAACCATTGGAAGGAATTTTCAAATTTAAAACATGTTGTCAAAGGTCATGCCTCTGAAGATATAGCGTCTTATTGTTCTGCCTTCTCAAATATGGAAGGTGGCTATCTTGTTATGGGCGTTAAGGATGGAAGCCTTGATATTACAGGTATACAGGATCTTGCAGGGTATACGCCTGAAACTTTAAAGGCAAAACTGGTTCAGAATTGCATAAATTTGCCATCTGAGGGTCTTTTTGTAACACCTCTGGTATCCTCTGACACTCATAAAATTGTCTGGATTCTCACCATCCCAAAGCATCAGACTCGACGTCCTGTTTTTGTCCACAATAAGGCTTGGCAACGGATAGGTGAGAGCATCGTGGAGATTAAGCCCGAACGTATGTCGCGTATTCTAAATGAAATAGAAGTACCTATTGACTGGAGTTCTGCAATTATTCCTGAAGCGACTATCGACGACTTAGATTCTGAGGCTATAAAAAAGGCTCGTGAGCAATTCGCTATTCGAAATCCAAACAAAGCAGACGAGCTTGAATCTTGGGATGATGCAACCTTTTTAAATAAAGCAAAAGTAACTGTTCAGGGTAAAATAACACGTACTGCACTTATCCTATTGGGCAAAGAGGATAGTGAGCACTTCTTGTCTCCTTTCGTGGCTAAAATCCGCTGGAGCCTCAAAGACAAGGATAACCAGAACAAAGATTATGAAATCTTCTCAATACCATTTATTCTGGCAGTAGATAAATTTCGCGCTAAAGTACGAAACGTCAAATACCATATGGTTCGCAATGATTCAATGTTCCCCGACGAGATGATGCGCTATGACATCTTTAATCTTCGCGAGCCATTACATAATTGTATAGCACATCAAGATTATACAAAATGTGCTCGCATCGAGGTTGTTGAAGTAGAAGACGACCGACTGATATTTCAGAATTATGGGCAATTTTTGCCGGATTCCATAGAGAGCGTAGTACAAAGAGATTGTCCTGAATCAGTATATCGAAATCGCTTTCTTACCGACGCTATGCGCAATCTCAACATGATTGAGACCGAAGGTGGTGGCATAAAGAAGATGTTCAATAAACAGCGTGTGAGATTGTTCCCTATGCCTGAATATGATTTGTCGGATGAGAAGGTAAAGGTTACAATTATCGGACGAGTCATCGATGAGGCATTTGCCCGTATTTTGACGGAAAATCAGGATTTAACTTTAATACAGATAATGCTTCTTGATAAAGTTCAGAAGCACAAGGAGCTTTCTGTCGAAGAAATCAAATTTCTTAAATCCCACAACTATATTGAAGGCCGTAAACCGAATTTCTATCTGTCAGCAAAAGTCGTCAAACCAACTAAAAACCGGAAACTCAAATCTGCTTACATTCACAATAAAGCATTTGATAACGAGCATTATCGTAATCTTATTTTACAATACCTTGATAAGTTTGGTCGTGCCACGCGAGAAGATATAGATGTCCTACTATGGGATAAACTGCCCGCACATCTCGATGCAGACGAGAACAAGAAAAAAGGGAAAATTGGTAATTTACTCTCTTCTCTAAGAATTGCCGGTAAAATCAGATTTGAAAATGGATACTGGCTTAAATGTTAAAGAATATTTTAAGCGCGAATTTAAGTTTATCTAAAGTCTATTTATCGAATCATAACACTAGTGCTAAGTATATTACGAACGCAATTTAAGTGCACTTTAAGCGACACTTTAAGCCGTTCCAAGAAAATTAAGTCACGATGACCACCAAACTTAAAACATATCCACATTATAAATCCTCCGGCATTGACTGGCTCAGGGAAATACCGAATCATTGGGAACTGACAAAGGGTAAATGGAGTTGTTCTTTCATTTATGGTTTCCCTGCTGATTCAAGGTTATTTATCAAGGAAAACATCGGACTACCTCTTATCCGTATCCGTGATATAAATAGCGAAGATACTGAGGTCTATTACACAGGTAATGATTATCCTCAAGATTCTCTTATCGCGCAGGGTGATGTACTAATTGGTATGGATGGCGATTTCAATATAGCTAAATGGCGAGGTCCGAAGGCAATACTAAACCAACGAATTTGTAAGTATGATGAGACAAATAGTGAACTCAATAAGAATTATATATTCTTTTTGATGCCACTTATTTTGTCTGATATTAACATGACAAAATACGCCACAACTGTAAAACACCTTTCCTCAGGTGATTTATCAGATATGATTTTGCCGATACCTCCGATTGAAGAGCAGGAGGCTATTGCCGGATATCTGGATGAGATGACGGGGAAGATTGATGCACTGATGAGCGAGAAGCGGGCTCAGGTTGAAGATTTACGTAAATACCGCAACTCGCTTATCACCGAGACCGTCACTCGCGGTCTTAACCCCAACGTACCCATTAAACACACAAACTCTGAATGGTTCCCGAATATTCCGACCAATTGGAGTATTGAAAAATTCAAATATCAAGCGACTGTAAAGGCAAATTTAGTCCATCCCACGGATTACACTCAGCTCCCTCAAATCAGTCCTGATTCAATAGAAAAGAATACAGGTAGATTATTAGGATATAAAAGTGTTGAAGAGGCGGGCATTATTAGCGATAATCACCTTTTTTACAAGGGGCAGATTATCTATTCAAAGATAAGACCAAATCTGAATAAAGTTATAATTGCTCCATTTGACGGCTTGTGTAGTGCCGACATGTATCCTATCGAGACATTAAATAATGTGAGGTATTTTCAGTATCTGATGCTCTCGAATCCTTTTGTAAGTCAAGTTTCAGTAGTTATTCAGGATAGGGTAAAGATGCCTAAAATTAACCAAGTAGAGCTTGGTGAGATTTTGATATTAGTTCCCCCTGTCGCCGAACAGCAGCAGATTGCAGATTATCTTGATGAGAAGACTTCAAAGATTGATGCTTTGATTAAAGAGTTGGAGGCACAACTCAGCGATTTGGCTACATATAAGCAGGCTGTTATTACCGAAGCTGTCACGGGTAAAGTTGATGTGCGAGATTGGACTCCTAAAAACTGACCACTATGGCAAAACCAGACGAAAAATATATGGAAGAAACCATTGAGTGTGTACTCACTTCGCAGCCCAAGCCCAAGCTCGCGGTAGTGAGCGGAAACCAAGCCGCCGAGCCGGAAGCCGTTTATGGTAACCCCGAAATGGAGTATGCATCAATACCCAATACGTTATATAACGCCAAACTCGCGCTCGTTCCGGAAGAATTGGCCACGTTTGTTCGCACTTCGCAGCCCCAAAAGTGGGAATTGCTCGTGAAACGTTGTGACGGCGAAGCGCAAGCCACAAAACGGCTTGCCGAACGCGTGAGTCGCGAGATTGATATGCACGGCACAATCAAGATGCTACGCATGGATGAGGTGGATGTCGGTGAGGGCGTTTACGTCAAGCTGATGTATAACCGCCCTGCGTCGGACAAAACGCCCGAACACATCACTCTCTATAATCTCAACCGTTTGGGTGTGATGCGTCAGGTGCATTACTCCGAGAAGGCCACAGCAGAAGAAGTGAAGATGAATCCGCTACTGTCGATCGACATGGCCATCTTCCTCAACGGTCTCCCCATCATCACACTCGAATTGAAAAACGAACTGACCGGCCAAACGCACCACAACGCCGTCAAGCAGTTTATCAAACGCCGGAATCCCAAAGGGGAGAAACTGCTCGAATTCAAGCGCTGCCTGGTGCATTTTGCCGTAGGTACTGAGCAAGTGTTTATGACCACAAAGCTTAAAGGTGCCGACACTTACTTCCTGCCATACAATCAGAGTTTTGCGAATATAGGAGTTGAGAGCGAGGACTACCGCACAAACTATCTGTGGAAAGACGTTCTGCGCCGCGACTCCATAATCGACCTTGTGAGCCATTACATCAACGTACACAAGGATACGAAAAAAGTATATAACAAGAAGTCCGGCCAATTCGAGGACAAAGAGAGCGAAAAACTCATCTTCCCCCGTTGGCACCAACGCCGCGCTGTCAAGAACCTTATTGCCGACGTGGAGAAACGAGGCACCGGCCACAATTATCTCATCCAGCACTCGGCAGGGTCGGGCAAGAGCCACACCATTACATGGCTTGCATACCGCCTGAGCAGTCTGCATCAGCATTTCACCGATGAAAATGTGCTGTTCGACAGCATCATCGTGGTGAACGACCGCGTTGCGCTCGACTCGCAGATGCAGCGCAACTTCAAGCAGTTCGAGCAGACCGATGGCGAGGTGTGCTACATTGACGACAAACGCTCGTCGCAAGACCTCAAAACGGCCATCGAGAACCGACGCCGCATCATCGTCACAACGCTGCAAAAATTCCCGGTGATCGCCGACTCTATCACCGTATATCCCGACCGCAAATTTGCCGTCATCATTGACGAGGCCCATTCGAGTCAGTCGGGTAGTTCGGCGCGTCAGATGCGCAAAGCCCTGTCGCTCGACGAAGCCGAAGAATCGGACAACGCCGCCGGAGAAACTGAGGAAGATGATGTGGACAAACTCGCCCACCGCATTGATGCTGACCTTAAAGCTACCGGTCCGCACAAGAATATCTCTTTCTTCGCTTTCACGGCAACGCCAAAGCCCAAGACAATAGAGATATTCTGCGAGCGCGAGAACGGCACCAAAGAGCCGTTTGACCTCTATTCGATGGAAGATGCCATCAATGAGGGCTTCATCCTCAATCCGATGCAGGCAGTAATGTCGTTCAAGCGGTATTACAAACTGATGCGCAACGAGGAAATCGAAGACAAGGAGCATGACCGCAAGAAGACCGTGGCCCTTCTCAGCAGCTACATTGACATTCAACCTGCCGCCATAGAGCGCAAGAGCCGCCTAATGGTGGAGCACTTCGCCTCGCAGACTGCCAAGGAAATAAATGGCGAAGCTCGCGCCATGCTCGTAACTCGCAGCCGCCTCCATGCCGTGCGCTACAAAGTGATGTTTGACAAAATCATGCAGGAGATGCGCTTGCCCTACAAGGCACTCGTGGCTTTCTCCGGCACTGTGAAGGACGGTGAGACCGGTATGGAATACACCGAGCAGTCGATGAACCAACTGCCCGGCAAGGTGTCGATACCCGACGCATTGAAAATGCCGCAGTACCGCATACTCATCGTGGCCAATAAGTATCAGACCGGCTTCGACGAACCGATGCTCCACACCATGTTCGTCGACAAGAAGCTCGGCGGCACTTCGACAGTGCAAACGCTCAGCCGCCTCAACCGCACCATGAAAGGCAAAGAATCCACCCTGGTGCTCGACTTTGTCAACGACCCCGAAGACCTCCGCACCGATTTCCTCAATTTCTATGGCAAGAACTATATGCCGGAGGAAAAGGAAACCGATGCCGACAATCTGTCGTTGCTCAAAAGCAAAATTCTCAACGACGATAACTATCAGGGGATAATTACCAAGCAAGACCTCGACGATTTCGCCGCCATCCGTTGGGGCGGCAAATGGGACGAAGAAAAGGAAAAAGTTTATCCGATACTTGACCGCGTAGTTGACCGTGCCAAGCTCTTGTCGCATGAGCCAAAAGACCTCTACCTCGAATTCCGCAAAGATTGTCAGACATTCAAATCGTTGTTCAATCTTCTAAGCCACATCAAGCGTTTCTACGACGAGCAGTTGCTCAAAATGTACGAGTTCATCGACTTGCTGGTGATGAAACTCCGCGTAGAAAACGCCCAGATGACCGCTGCCGAGAAAAAAGAAATATGCGACGGCACAATCCTCGACAGCTACAAGCTGAAATTCGACGGCATCAAGAAGATGCAGCTCGAAAGCCACGACACAGAGATGGAAGGTATGGGAGCCGGTCGCGCCCAGGCGCAACCGAGTGAGGATAACGAATACCTATCCGTCATCATCAAGACGCTCAACGACACCTTCGGCATCGACCTCAGCGAAGAAGACAAGGTTGACCTCCAGCGTATGCGCGACCGTCTTACAAACAATGAGGAATTGCTTGAATTCTTCAATCCCGATAATTCACGCGACAATATCCGTGAGAGATTCAATGAAGAGGTTGACAACGAATTGCTGGAGTTTATAAATTCAAAACTGGAGCTATACAACAAGCTGACAGAAGACCGTGTCAATACACTCTTCAAGCAGTTATGGTTTAATGAGCTGTATGACGCCCGTGTACGCGGAATAAGGTAAATTTAATATGGCTCAGTTCATCCCTTCTATAGAGAAAATCCAACGCTTCCGGGTCCAGCCGACCGAAGGTGAATGGCATCTGCTACGATTCCTCGGATCAACTCTTGACGATAGTTTTGAGGTATATTTCAATCCTTTCCTTAATGGCGACCGTCCCGACATAGTGATAATGCGTCGTGGCGGTGGAGTCATGATTATTGAAGTCAAGGATTGGGATTTGGATCTCTATACAGTTGATGACAGGAAACACTGGCACCTGAAGTTCCCGCAAAATCAGGGTGAGGCCAACGCTTATATCAAGTCTCCTGTTGATCAAGCCTATAAATATAAGGAAAATCTCTTTGACTTTCATATACCGGGATTAAGCTGAAGATAAAGGACATCAAAAACTTCAATTTCGTGACTTGTGCTGTGTATTTTCATAACGCCACAAAAAAACAAATTGATGATTTATTGGTAACCCCATTTAACAAAGAACGAGGCTATCAAAATTTCTTAAAATGGAATATTGACCTCATTGGTAAGGATGCGCTTGATGAAACGAACTTCAACAAGATACTTTCTAACAGGTATCTGCTGATGAAGAAGCCAAGCATTTACTTTACAGATGACCTTTATCAGAGCTTTCACCAGCATCTTGCTCCGACAAAGCATCTTCTTACCGATGGGGAAGATATACAATATTCAGCAGACCAGAAGAGGCTCATCTATGATGACACATCAACTTCATGGAGAGTGAAGGGTGTCGTTGGCTCAGGGAAAACAACTGTTCTTGCCGCGAAAGCAGTAGAATCATGTAAAAGAGTATTGGCAGAGGGTCGAGAGCCTCGAATTTTGATACTCACATACAACATAACGCTTAAAAATTTCATTCGCGATAAGCTTAGCCGGGTGCGTGGCGATTTTGAATGGAGGTATTTTACAATCCTCAATTACCACTCTTTCATCGGTACAATGATGAATGAGCTTGGTATCAGCTTCGTTCTGCCGGAAAAGATGCCAAATGAAACTAACCGGGCGTATATGAAGCGTATCTCTGAGTATCTCGACAGGAATTACTATTCCAACAGAGACCTATTCAAGGGATATGAGCCGCAGATAGAGAAATACGATGCCGTCTATATTGATGAGATTCAAGACTATATTCGCCCATGGATGGATATAGTCAGAGGCTATTTCTCGCGCTCTGACGGAGAGTACTATCTTTTCGGAGATGTCAAACAGAATATCTACAGCCGTCAAGTAAGTCAGAAAGATGTCTCTACTAATATAATTGGCGCACCGCGAAAACTATCTACCAGTTTCCGTATGGATATGAAAGTGCGCGACCTTGCAGTCGGATTTCAGAATGTCTTTTTTTCTGATAAATATGATATAGATACGTTGGTATCACCCGAAGATGCAGGCTCGCTATTCACACGCGATGAATTGCAGAAGGGCACGATTCGATATATCAATCTCTCCTTGCCTGATCCGGTAATTGCGTTAAATACAATCATTTCCGGTAATATTGTAAATGATGAAAATAAGAATATAAACCCTAATGATATTACAGTCCTCGGTAGCTCCATTGAACTGCTAAAGAAGTTTGATGCTTACTACCGTTATAAGGGAAATCTCAAAACGGCCTCAATGTTTGAGACGTATGATTTGATGTTTATCCGCCATCTTAACTTTTTTCCGGAGGGTAATGCTCCTATCTGGGTCAAAGAACTCTCGACAGTTATAAAAATAGATGTTAATGATAAGAAACGACGAGCCAGAGCAAATCAAATCATCGGCGGATTCCTTGCTCGGTACGAGCTTTATAGAGAGTATGCCGGCACATTTGGGCCCATACTTGAAGCATTGGCAAAGCGATATAAATTCGATTTTGCAGACTTTCTGAAAGTGTTGACTCAACACGAAGAGGAATATATACAATTTAGAAATAAGGTTTTTGATAAGGTGGCGGACTATTCCGATATTCGGGATAACAAGAAACTGAATTTCTATATGAATACAGGAACCATAAAAATCTCAACCATTCATAGTTTTAAGGGATGGGAAAGTGAAGTGGTGTTTCTGTTATTAGAGAAGAAAAATGAGGGAGAGAAAGCATTTGATGAGCTCTTATATACCGGATTGACCCGTACAAGGTCAAATCTTGTGGTTATCAATCTTGGCAACCAGGAGTATCATGAACGCATGAAAAAACTTATCGAAAGTTACAAATAGAATGGCATTCCCAATAGAAAACAAATTAGTAATTGCAGTTGCATCAAGTGCATTGTTTGACTTGACGGAGTCTGATGCTATTTTTAAATCTCAAGGTGAAGATAAATACAGACAGTATCAGAATAAGAATATTAACCGACCTTTTGCTCCTGGAGTCGCTTTCCCATTCATTAAACGTATGCTGTCACTAAACACAGCATTTTCAGACATAAAACCGGTTGAAGTTATACTAATGTCTAGAAATAGTCCTGAAACTGGGTTAAGAGCTTTTAGATCTATTGAACATTATAATCTTGAAATATCAAGGGCTTCTTTTACTTCGGGAAACTCAAACTATCAATACCTTCCAGGGTTTAACGCTTCTTTATTTTTGTCAGCTAATCAAAAAGATGTTACAGAGGCGTTAAATGCAGGATACGCAGCCGGACGTGTGGTGAATGATGAAGTTATAGAAGATGATGAAAGTGATAACGAGTTGAGGATAGCTTTTGACTTTGATGGAGTTCTGGCTGATGACGCTTCAGAAAAAGTCTATAAGTCAGATGGTCTCGAGAGTTATCTTAATCATGAGCATGATCATGCAAACGAGCCATTGAGCTTGGGACCAATTGGTGAACTATTGCGTAAAATATCGTATTATCAAAAAAGAGAGAAGTTAATGCGAAATAATGATTCATCTTATTCAAGAATTATTAAGACATACATCGTTACTGCACGAAATGCTCCTGCACATGAACGAGTAATTACATCTCTCAAAGACTGGGGAGTTGAGGTTGATGAAGCTTTCTTCCTAGGAGGAATAGATAAGTCGCGCATATTAGAGATAATTAGACCTCATATATTTTTTGATGATCAAATGACCCATCTTAAAAATTTGAGGAATGTTCCAGCTGTTCATATCCCATTTGGGATAGCCAACTCATAGTTTGATTGCGGAGTTATTCCTATCTAAAGCATTTATGATAAGTTATGAGCAAGAAGTCGATACGGTTTTTCAATAATCGCGAGGTGAGGGCGGTATGGGATGACGAGAACAACTGCTGGTGGTTCTCAGCTACGGATGTGGTGCGGGCTATCAATGATGAGCCGGACTATACGAAGGCCGGGAACTACTGGCGTTGGCTGAAGCGGAAGCTGGGGCAGGAGGGTGTTGAACTCGTGAGTCCCACTCACGGGTTCAAATTCGAGGCCCCGGATGGCAAGCAGCGCAAGGCCGATGTGCTCAACAGCGAGGGGGTTATTCTTCTCGCCAAGCATTATCCCAACAATCGTGCGAGCAAGTTTCTTGACTGGTTTACATACAGTGACAATACCATCGACGGGCAGAGCCGCAAGAAGGCGTATACATTGTTTGAAAGCGGTCTGCTGAACTCATTGGAGCCTGGCAGCATGAAATGCCTGCAACAGATTCATGCCTATCTCTTCGGCGATCTGTATGAGTTTGCTGGACAGATAAGAACCAAGAACATATCAAAGGGCGGTTTTACTTTTGCCAACTGCCTCCATTTCTCAACGATCATTCCGACCATTGAACGTATGCCGGAAACGACGATAGACGAAATCGCCGACAAGTATGTAGGGATATTCAGTTAATGGCTTGATTTTTCAAGCTGAAAATGGAGCGTGGTCGCCCTATGGCGGTGCTGTTTTGATTATGAGGGCAAATTTTCAATTCTCGGCGCATAAAATATGACATTTCGGACAAATAGGGATACACTGATTCGCCTCCGATATGTTTCGGAGGTGAGGTGACAGTATGATTTTTCACGCTCGCTGTTTCTCCTTTTCTTCGATGGCGAGTTGTCGGGCGGCAAGCGTTGCGGCGTTTGCCATGTGGATGCCGAAAAAGAGCAGCAGAGTCTCGCTGCGGGAGTTGCGTGCCGCTATCCGGCCAACGCCGTAGTGTTGTTTCTGATTACCGAAACTGCCCTCCATGGCGGTAGAGCGCAGAGTCCCGATTATTCGTCGGGCTGTGCTTGTGTCAGCATCTTCATCCTTGGGCTTCGGGCCTTTGCGGACAAAACATGTCGTCATGCCGTTTTCGGTGCAATACCGCCGGTTGTCGTTGTTGGCATAGATGGTGTCAGCTCCGACTCTGGTCACTTTGATACCGGTCAGTTCCTGCTGATATTCAATTATTGCTGTCCGGTAAAACTTTGACATGATAGGAAATGGACTATTTTTATCTCATACAGCATGAAACAGACTCGTATAGATGTCTTTTAAGGGCTTTTTGATGCTTAATGCTACCAATTTCACATCGCCTCAAATGACAAGCCCTTTTTCGTAAAACAGGTGTAACTTATTATATTTGTAGAGAATATATGATTTTGTCTTTTTTTACCGGACAGCAATAATATTCAATACACTCCCGTAATCTCACGCCCTCGTTGAAGGCTTCGAAGGAATGATGCTCGATGAATGATATTCCATCAATCTGGATGTTGTTGACCTTGGCTCCGAACTCCACTCGCTTGTTCTCCTTGCCTCTGACGATGGGCCGGATGTACGGACGGTCTATGCTGACGATACGGTGTTTCACTTCCTTTTTCTGAGCAAGTGCGCTCTGCTGGCGGTACAACCGTCCGCGATAGCGTATTGAAGCCTGCCTGTAAAGTTTCTACCTTTGCCGTAAAAATTGATTATGGGAAAAGTTGAACTTTACAGGCAGGTTTTCTTGTCATTCAAGCAACTGTGTGCCGAAGGAAGACAGCGGTCTTCGTTCCGGGCCTATTGCATAGCCAACGGTGTAGATCAGAGTCAGATGCGGCAAGTGCTCAAGAGCGAGTTTCAGGATATAAAGACCTTGCCGGGATATTGTTGCGTAAATAGTCGCCTTTACGGGGAAATTTATGAGCGGTTCAAGCAATTATGCGCACAAGGCAGACAGCCCGGGACCTTATCTTCTTATTGCAGGAGTTTTGGTGTAACATACGGTCAGTTGCATTCTTATTTGTATCGGAAGCATTTACGTGTGGCCGGATTGCCCGGATATACAGGACCGACAGGCACGGGTAACAATAAGTCTGAGGAGGTGCCTTTCGAGGATGTCATCTTTGAGGAGGCCGGTTTTCTTCCGGCTGACACGGGCAATGTGATAACAGTAAAGGTCGACGGTCATGTGGCGGTCAGCTTTCCAGCTGATACTGATGTTGCTGTCATTGCAAAGTTCGTCAGAAAGATGGGAAAGGAGGTCGGTCATGTGGGGTCTTGAGCAGGGGTTACGGCTATGGGTATGCCAGCAGCCGGTGTCGATGCGTTACGGCATACGCGGCCTGACTCAGATGGTGTGGTCGTGGAAGGGACACTCTCCGGCATCGGGCGATGTGTATGTGTTTTTCTCCAAAGACCGCAAGTCCATGAAGGCTCTGAAATGGGATGGTGACGGATTTTTGATGTACACAAAAAGACTGTCGCAAGGTCGTTTCCGGGAGGTGCTTAAAAAGGGCGATGACGGCGTGCATAGGCTCCAGTGGGATGATTTTTATATGCTGATGAGGGGCCTCACGCCTGTGAAGATGATGGTGGAGAATCGCTTTAGAATGGCTGTAAAATAGAATGTAATATTTTAGCAATCAGGTAAATAAGTGGTGTAGAAAGTTGTGTATGTCAGATAATTTTCGTAACTTTACACCATGAAAAAGAACGAGTTGATCGAGTTTTTGCAACGTCAGATCGAGTATCTTCAGGGACAACTTGACGAGGCGTTGTCCTCTGTCAACTCTCTTACTTTAGGGATATTCAGTTAATGGCTTGATTTATCAAGCTGAAAATGGAGCGTGGTCGCCCTATGGCGGTGCTGTTTTGATTATGAGGGCAAATTTTCAATTCTCGGCGCATAAAATATGACATTTCGGACAAATAGGGATACACTGATTCGCCTCCGATATGTTTCGGAGGCGAACAGGTGTGCCCGTCCAACTAGGGAAGACCCTGTTGCATCCGCTGAGAACAGAAAATTTGCGTCCCCGTTCAAAACAGAACCACTATATGGGAACTGCGCTCCATTTTCAGCTTGATAAATCAAGCAAATAACTGAATATCCCTAATGTAGGCAAATTCCTTCGTCTGCAAGGCGGAGTTATCGCCCGATTTGTGAAGAAGGTATTTGAAAAGCCCTTCGAGAACACCCACATCCGTACCATCGAACAGAAGCTTCGAGAAAAGAAATCCAACAAGGAACGAATTCCCATCCACACCAACGACCAGATGGATAAGCTTTTCCGGCATTTTCAACGATACGGCAACATCAACCTTGACATACTCAACAGATAATAATCTCAAAAAAAGTAAGGGAAGCCATAAATTGTCACTTAGACTACAAAATCTTCGACTGCAAACCGTTCATGTGCGACTACTGCTTGATGGATACCAACAATTGCGCGTTCCGCATCAGAAGGCTTCTCTGATCCTATAACGATATGACGATAAAGAACATTCTCAAAAGCGGAGATTCTGTTGCTATTCGTAATAACTTTCTTGTCTGGTTTTTCTTATTCTTCCGGTTCCGTTACATGTTGAACATAAAACCATATGAGTTTCTTGTCCAAAAGCAGCATAAATATCACATGTTTCAGATTCATAACCTGTACCACTACACTTCTGGCAACTATTCTCCACATATCCGGTTCCATTACAGTTTATACAATATTGCTTTCCTGAGCCGAATACATTATCCTCGGTATATCCATTGCCATTGCAGTAAATACAACGTGAACGAGAGTATCCACCACTTCCATTGCACCAACTACAAGTCCTCCTATACTGACCAGTACCTTTACAACGAGGGCATAATACATGTCCTGAGCCTCCGCAATTAAAACAATTTTCGTAATATTCGACTGTTCGATATCGGATGGTTGGAGTGTATTTAGGCATCGGAGGTTGATAACTCGGTTGATTATTTGTTGGACTTGGTAAGGTTCGGGAATCAGTATTTACATTGGAATTTATATGTTCTGAATTATTATCATTTGAATTAATGCTATTGTGTAATGATTCGCCACATTTTCCAACCAATAACATACCTCCAAATATTAGCAACCCTGCAAAAATTGTGCCCAAAGCATCTGAAATTTGTTCATTATGCTTGGAGATTTTGTCATAGATCCAAAATCCAATAAATGCTAAAACGATAAGAGAACCAATACCTAAGTATATATAGGTCAGTGGTCCGTCATGATAATCTTGATAGTCACTTGGTCTACCTCTATCAGAGTAATCCGCATAACAAAAGATATGAGTTATTGCAGATAATATTATTATGATAACACGTTGCATTGGGCTTATGTCATTTTATGGTCGCAAAATTACGAGTTTTTCGCGACAGTCCGCGCCTTTTTACTGCTATATTATAACTGGTGTCACTACTGTCCACTAAAAATGGACGGGGTTAAAAATTAAATAAATTCGGTTCA
>ERZ777305.2215-NODE-2215-length-17615-cov-48.032574_pt1 | contig 17615 bp, 16 predicted proteins | sample MGYA00374965_ERZ777305 | MGnify/ENA primary metagenome ERZ777305 (study PRJEB29328, sample SAMD00013331) | mouse gut metagenome | study: EMG produced TPA metagenomics assembly of the Metagenome analysis of fecal microbiota from mouse which was promoted... | reverse complement strand
AGCGGAATCAGGAGAGTTTCTGATACTTTGTCTTTGAATTGATTCATATCTTATTATTTTATAATGGGTTCAATAATGAACAATATTCAAATTCCCTCTCATTCTCAATGCCTGGCATGAAAAACATTGGCTTAAACCTCAGCTTATTGAGCAACCTGAGTTGATGCAGGTTAAACTCGAACTGAAGATAGTCAATGCCGAAAATCTTACTGCCCCACAAAGGGGGCGGAAAGAAGGGCAAAAAGAGGGGCAGAAAGAATTATCTTCTCGCCAATTGGAGATAATTCATCTATTGGAGAAGACTCCCACTGCAACCATGTCACAGATAGCGGAAGCCATGGCAATTACATACCGTACAGTCCGTAGGGATATGGAGTATCTTCAAAAATCTAGAATTATATCGCGTGAAGGTGGGCGCAAAGAAGGTAGATGGATTATATCTAAATGATAATCCATCATTCTACTATTGTTATTTGCTATGCGTTAATACGCATCCAATGTGCCACGCCTCTGTATACCCGCAATTTCCTCATTTCAGCCTTAGCGCATGATGCTGGCTTTCAATAAGAAATATTTATAGTGCCGCCGATGTGATGAAGCGACATAGACCATCTTTTGCAACCTGAATATTTGTTTATCGTAGTACGGATGTCATAAATACGCCTAATTATCGTAGTTTGCTATGCGAGATTTATCAGGTTTATCGAAGTTTTATTATTTTCATAAAACATTTTGAAGTTTCCAACGTTAGAATTTTGCAGGGTCAACAAAAATTTGTACCTTTCCACCAGAGTTCATTCCTCATTTGAGGAAAGGAAATCGAAAAACGCAAGCCTTGAAGCTCTGCGTTTTTTGCTTTTTTATAGAAGATTGTGTAGCCGTCTGTGACGGTACTTGTTCATGATTTTATTGTGAGCGGCATCCTTCAAGATGATATGCTGTTAGCAGATAATATGCAGAACCATTCCTGCGAGGTTCAAGAACAATTACATACCCGAAAGTTAGGTAATGAGGAATGGTAAAGCGTTATGCAAAATGTTGAAGAATAGTGAATTGAAAATTATTTTCAGCCAAAGTGACCGAGGAGAAGCCTTTGGGGAAGGTCGGTCACGGATGGCACACCCACATCTTTCATCATTCTTCCGCGATATATTGAACCCTTAAACACAACAAAGCCTCGATAATGCTGATTATCAAGGCTTTGAATGCTTCTGGATGTTATTTAAGTGGTCCCACTTGCACTTTGAACTTCAAGGTAATTTGTTGTGGGATAGTGTATTCTGTATGTTAAAAATCGGACTTGGCTCGGATGAGGCACCTCTGTACTTCATCATTCTGCAACGCCGTTCTTATCTTCGTTTGTGCAAATTTAATCATTATTTGTCGCAGTGCCAAATTAGTCATATTAAAAGTTCCTAAAATGAACTGCCTTTAGTTATAAGTTATCCGACATCAGGAACTGCCGCAAGGTCAGATGTTTTATGCCTTCGTAGTTCTGAGGGCGTGACATCGGATTCATGGATATGACATACTTGGGATAGTTGTCTTGTATCTTCAGCAGATTCCCGAACTCCCGTTCCATTGTCTTGTCGTCAGCGATGAGATACGCCACCTGTATATATACCGAAATGCCGCCTTTTTCGGCAACGAAATCAATCTCTCCATTGGGAAGTGTTCCGACGCTGATCTTGTATCCGAGATTTTTGAGGTGTAGATAGACGGCGTTTTCTATTACTTTCTCTATGTCGCCGATACGGTTGGGTCCGGCAAGCATATTGCGCAGCCCCAAGTCCTCAAAGTAATATTTGTCGTTGGTCTCCAACAGACGCTTTCCATGTATGTCATATCTCGGCACCTTATTGATGATATAAGCGTTTGAGGCGGCTTTCAGATAATTTATCGCCGACAACGGGGTCAATTCCACTCGCTGAGATTTGAGATATTTCGACAATGACGTAGCCGACACAAGTTGCCCCGCGTTGTCGCTGACGTATGACATCAGGTTTTCAAACAGTGTCACATTGCGCAATCCTTCCCGTTGCACCACATCTTTCAAAACAATGGTATTGTAGATATTCTGTATATATTCCCATACCATATCCTCGTTTTCAAGTCCGAGACGATACAGGTGAGGAAGACCGCCGAATCCGAGATATTTCTGAAGACTGTCATCAGAATCATTAAGACCGTGAAAGGTCAGGAACTCCCGGTATGAAAGACTCAGGATATGAATCTCAATATATCGACCGCCGAGGTATGTGGAAAGCTCCGACGAAAGCATCTTGGCGTTACTTCCGGTCACGACAATCTGGCATTCCTCATCGGCATTAAGGCTACGGAGGACATTCTCAAAACCGTCAATGTCCTGCACCTCGTCAATGAGCAAATAATTCTCCGCATCTTCTTTCAGTTTGCCGTCAAGATAACGCGAGAGATCATCTGCATTTCTTATATCGGCATACTTTGTTTTTTCCTTATTGATATAGACGATATTGGCATCCGGATTGTGGGCTTCAATCTCTTTGACGAGTTGACGGATTATATAACTCTTGCCAACGCGACGCTGCCCGGTAAGGGCGATTATCATACCCTTGCCGATAAATCTCTGAATATGCTCAATATACTGTTGCCTTGCTATTATCTTCATGACTGCAAAGGTAGTAAATTTTGTTAATCATACCAAACAAAACTGGGTAAAATCGCAATTCTATTTGTCATACATCATAAAAATGACATAACCTGCGAGAGGCGCAACGGCTCGGCATTGTCGGTCGCAAGCGAGGCAGTGCCGATGGAGTCAATGCGGTCAGCGGCGTTTGACGAGTCTGCACTACCGCTGACCGCATTGCCAGAATTGAAGAGTCGGCTAAACACCGAGTGTCTGATAGCCTGAGCGGGTTGCTCCGCAGGCTTCGCTGTACCTGCTCTTGCTATTTCAGCCACTCCGTGTTCTTACGCCGCCTCCATCTTTCGTTGTTGGAGCCGTTGCGCCACTCTCCGTTGGCCAGCAAGCAGTCCACGAGCCGAGACAGTGATGTGTCGCCTTCCTGCATTGTCGGCACATCACAGACTCGCCTTTCCGGGACTGTGCAGTACCATTTTTCAGGAACGTCTTCCAGCGTAGGTTATCAGATAAAGTGCGATACACATACTTGACAGCATAGCAAATAGATTGGTGTCGTCATAAAACAAGGCTCTGACCAGCCAATATACACCTACTATCAATGAGATAATGCCTGCAACAAAACAGATATTCTTTCCAGTGATGATTACTTTCTTGTCTTTTTTGATTTCCATGATACAAAATTAACGATTTCATACGGGATTTCATTGCGATTATGTGACTGTATGTTTTCACCGTACCGGAGTCGTGGCTCCTGTTATTGTCTAATCAACAACGATTTTCAACTTGCTTGCCAGTGGGGAACGTGTGGTGCTGGGGATATTCTAATGCCTTTTGACTGAAAAATCTCCAGACCTGCGGCTTGTATTTTTCCGTCAAAGGCGAACATCCCCTCTGTTCACCACACGCCTTTGAGGTGTCAAGCAAGCGAAAACCGATGGTGATATACAAATAAAAAAAAGTCGCAACGATGAAAACAAACAGCCACATAAAAGGTCAAAGCGAAGCTCAAAGCCTCAGGTTCAACCAAATAAAAAAGGTTGCAAAGGTGGTGGCAATCATCATCGGAGCAATAATCGGAACTCTGGTGTGGGCGATAGTCAGACCTGTAATCCGAGGTGCGGGCTGGGTTATATCCCTCATAACCGCAATACTGATAATCTATTGGTTATTCACACTTTAATATAACACTGATATGGCAAACTCAATGAAATCCAACAACGCTGCAATCGCAGTAATGCAGCAGATGCTCCAAGAGCGTTGCATCGCAGAACCCACATTCGCTATCAAGATGGCTCAACCGAACAAGAGCATGGAAGGCGCAGTAAACTATCTCTGTTCACAAATCCAAAAGAGCGGCATGTGCTGTGTAGATGATACCACCGTCATGAATATTCTTTGTCATTATTTCGACGAAAATGAGATTGAGGAAGGCGGAAAGGCGAACTGCAACATCGTGGTATCCAAGCCGGAACTTACCGATGAGGATAAAGCCGAACTCAAAGAGCAGGCTATGGAGCAGTTCAAGCAGGAACAACTCCGAGAACTCCGCAGACAATCTCTGCCGAAGACTCAACCCAAGCCGACCTCCACCGCTCCCAAAGCCGGAGCAGAGATTGACTCAATACCAAATCTTTTTGATGAATTCTAAAACTGAAATACGATGAAACCCCGTAATAAAAGGCAGCAACATATATTGGAGCTGAGTGGGCGACTTCGCCCGCTCACCACTCCCCAAATGAACTGGGCACTCAACTCTACCATCAATCACTATGGCTACCGACTGAAATCCGGAATGTGTACCTGTATGAAATGCGGTCACGAGTGGCTGGAGACACGCAACGGAATGTGTCTATGCCCCGAATGTGGCACTCAGATAGAAATCAAGGATACCAAAGAGCGTGTTATCCGCGAAAAGTCCTATTTCAATGTAATCACCACCATTGAGGACTATCAGGTAGTCAGAATGTTCCTGATGATGGTTGAAATGCGCAAGGGTATGAAGGTAAAACCCGCCTACCTTGAAATCGGTCAGTATTTCATTGACCCCAAAGGCAATAAGACCGTTGTCGGTTTGCAGAGAACTCTCGGTTACTACATCGACTCTTTCGCTTTTGGTTCTCCATTGGAGATAAGGTGTGACAACGAAGCCTTCCAACGCATATCCGATGAATGGGTTTACCCTCGCATCAAGGTCACTGACACTATCAAGCGCAACGGGTTCAAAGGCAGTTGCCACCATATCCACCCCGTGACTTTGTTTCAAGAGTTGCTGACCAACCCTAAAGCTGAGACTCTGATGAAAGCCAATGACATTGAGTTGCTCCGATACCTTTGTGCAAGACCAGCCTATAAGTCTGATATTGACAAGTATTGGAACACCATCAAGATAGCCAAGCGCAACGGATACGATTTTAAGGACGTTAGAATGTGGTTTGACTACATCAAGATGTTGGAGCGTATGGGCAAAGACCTCAATTCTCCCTCGCTGATAGCACCCCAAGACCTCAAAACCGCCCATGATGAATATGTGGAAAAGGTCAACCGCCAGAGGGTAAAGGAGCAGAAGGAAGCCAACCGTAAGAAAGCGGAGGCTGACCAAGCCAAGTTTGAGGAACTGAAAGGCAAATACATAGGTTTGTCTATGTCTGACGGCACAATCAGACTCCACACACTTGACAGCGTTGCCGAATACTACGATGAAGGCACAAGGCAACACATCTGTGTAGGTTCATCCGGCTACTACCTCAAGGAAGATACGCTTGTGTTCACCGCCACAATGGGAGGCAGAACAATCGCCACAGTAGAAATCTCGCTCAAAGACTTCTCAATCATCCAATGCAGGGCATTTGCCAACGGAGTCTGCGAATATGCAGAGCAGATAGCCGAAATCATCAACGCCAACAAGAAAATGATTGCAGAGAGAAAGAGAGCATAGCCAATGCCATATCAGCGATGAAGGGGCGGAGCATAAGACCTCCGTCACCTTCATTTTGCTAAAAATTTCGGCCGCCAAAAGGCGGCGATATTAGCAATGGTTATTAGCAAAAAGTATAAGATAGACCTACTTTAGGTTCAGTAATTGGCAGCTGTTCTTCAAGCAATTCTATGAGTTGTTCTCTGTAAACGATTATTCCAATATCATCCGCAATTATTTGATTTGCCATAATCATTTTTTCTTTTTCATCATCCGAAAGTTCACACCATCGTTTACACTTCATTGTTTCCCAATAATCCCATGCGGAGGCCTCAGTCTCATTTTTATAACCTATTCCCATCGCAACTGCGTAGATCACAAACCCAATGAAAATGGCTATTACAATGACAATACCGATAACTATCAATATAAGCGTTATTAACCAGTTCATAATCTATGATATTAGATATTTTATATTCTGCAATTTGTTCGCATTGCAAGTGTGATTGCTTCTCCAACTAACGCTATGTCTCCAAGAAGATAATGACGCTTATCATTCCATTTGATTGTATGTCCCGCGATTTCTGCCGTTCTCAATAATGATTTCCGAAAGCTTGTGTCACTGAAATAGGTGGCAGAACCTATGGCAAAGGCTGTACCGCTGGGGCTAAGATTGAGGATTATCGGCCCGGCATCTATGTCCATGCCAAGCCAACAAGTACGGTCGTGATACTCCTTGATTCCGGAAGCTGGGTGGCTTTGGCAAAAATAAGTTTTCAGCCTCTCATATTGTTCTTTAGCGAATATTGACTCTATCTTCGTCAGGTAGTAGCAATTGAGAGCAGAGTATGAACCTTTTATAGGTGCGTCAATTTTTCCGCTGTTATCAAGGAATGAAACAAGGAGTCCGGTTTTGGCATCAATCCATTCAGATTTCGCCCTGTTTATCCAACCCTTGACCGTTGAAGAATATTTGCCGTTGTTAAGAGCTGAGTAATCAGAAAGAGCAACAATAGCCACCATCATATCCGGGACATAAACAGGTTCGTCAGGATAAGTGGGGATATTCAGGATTGGTGATTTCAGTATACGCCGATTCATTGTTTCGCAAATAGAGTCATGTAAATGATTATATTTTGTATTACCACCAATTCTTCTGTAGTTACCAATCATCCAAGCAAGATGGCTCAGATAAGATACATGGCTATCATCGCCGTCCAATGATTCAAGAGGGTCTTCACCCCATCGAAGTTTATCATACAATCTAAGTTCCGGAGACTTCACAATTTGGATCAAGCTATCTATATTTGCAACGGCCTCGTCTTTTGTTTCAGGGTAGAGTTCAGCTAAATTTGATAATGCCTCCGTCAGCATCGAGCATGAATACAATGCCCATTCACCCTGAAACTGTAATCCTATACCTCTGGGCATTTCGCTGAACAGTTTGCGTGGCTCAACCATTATCTTAGCAACAAGAAAATTCTTCCGCAGAAGCAAATCATTCTTTTCGTTATCGAATGAACCAATGCCCCAGCACGACCACGCCACCCATATCACTTTGACAAGGAGCAACGATATAATTACAATAAAGAACATCTTATGTCGAAGAATGAAATTGCCCATCTATATGACTGATAAATAAATTGTAGAGGCGCGAATCACCAGACATCTTCTGAAATTCTTGTATATGTAGGCTTTACTATAGTATCACGCAACTCACATTCTGCGCCCCAGGTTCCATAGTTTATCTTTATAAAACCAGGTTTAGGTCCTTTTTCAACAATGTCAACGCCACTTGCCCTTACATATTCAGGGGTATCCAATACCGATTGTCCCTCACAACCTGCATCATAATATAGAAATCTCCATTCCTTTCGCTTATTGTCGTAATTATATATTCTATAATATCGCCATTGACTGTTCAACCATGTATGAAGATATCCCCATTCATCTTTTCCATCGCCATCAACATCTCCTTCATAAACGAGTAGTGGGGTTGCATATCCACATCCAAACATCTCAATTATTGGTAACTCAGGATTGTTCGATTTTGCGTAAAATCTATAACGCTCATACATATTGTCGATACTATCAATTTCTTCTTCCACAACGTATATTGTATCAATGCCTAAGCCAGTGAAATTACCAGTAATCATTCTCTCTTCTCTATGGCCCTTCACAGAATTTAGATATTCCGGCAGTCCATAGGGATCGCTTGATAACTCTGAGATCGTGTCTGAATCAGGTTTTGTCTCAACTCCTTTATTGTGAGCCTCTTTACAACTAAACAATGTAGACGCTAATATTATAAAAATAAAAAGTCGCATTTTTTTAATCGAAAATTATTTTGCCTTTTGTATATCCGTAGTTGGACTGAATAATCAATACTACCTTTTCCGAGAATGAGGCCCATTCGTGACAATATTTTGTCTCAATGCAAAGGTCAGTATCTTTTATTTGATAAAGATTGTCTCCGATTTTCTTAACCTCGACGACATACTTACCGGTATCCACTTTTGTCGGAGTCAACAGATATTCAACTTCTATGGTCTTGTCATACTTACCAACCGCTTTGGTGCCGGAAGCCGGTTTGATGACCGTATAGAGTTCCGCTATGTCATAGCTGCTCTCAGCAAATGCTGTAAAAGAAGGCAACATAAATAACAGAGATATGCCAATTTGTTTAAGAAATTTCATGAGCTATCTTATTTTGAGGGTAATGAAGTTTGATGCGTAAGGCAATGATTGGGCATGAAGATACTTTGGAGTTGCATCAGCATTGTTATTCCTATAGAAACAATAGTTCCAACCTTGCCCCATATCAGTATATAGTGCTTCCCTTACTCCTTGTGAGAGTAAAGCATTTATGAAGTTGCCGAATGTGATAGTGCCCTGACTTTCATAAAAGGTCAACGAGCCATCGCCATCGAGGCAAAGAGCACGAAAGACGTTCTTATTCCCTAATGGACGGGTGGTATGTACAGCTGCGCCATTATGTATCATCATTTCCTGCGCAAATCCCATGCCGTCTTCTTGTGCGGCTCTGTCAAATGCGGAAGAATAGTCTTTATAGAAGAATTGTGGACCCGACTTTGCAGACCAAGTAAATGCCCCTGTATTGCGTTTGCTGCGGTATCCTTTGTATCTCTTACCACCAGACACATGATCACCCGCTACATTAGAATGACCTTTATAAAAGTCCGTTCCGGTAAAAGCCCCGGCAAAAGCCAAGATAATGGAATCATTCTCTGCCGAAGGTATTTCACCGCATACCATTTCCATTTGCAGTTGATCCATATCAGGCTTCAGACAAACCAAATCGCCATATTCGGTTTTGATATGTGAAACAGTAAGCACATCGAGCTGAACCTTTGTGAAATCATGAATCATAGGCTCCTTTATATCGGGATGGACTCCTCGGTTAATATCTATAAATAACTTGACGCGTGCCAAAACCTCTCTGCCGCGATTGCGCCACCAGGATGTGCGTCTTCCAGGAGTCTTGGCATTATATCCAATTGCATCAATGCCGAGATGTTTTGCCTGATACAAGGCTCTTTCGTTATGATATTTCTGAGAAATGATAGTTATGGAATCCTGACAATACACATCACGTATCTTCGCTATGGAGTTCAATGTCCGGGTGCCGTCATAATCAAGAACGATACGAGCAGAGTCAACGCCATGCTTTATCAGGGAATCACGCATAGCAATTGGTTCATCATAACCATTCTCCGAGTTGCGATAGTCACCACCGCTGACAACAAGCCAATCAACCTTACCGGCTTTATACAAGTCGGCTCCCGCTTTTATGCGGTGGTCAAAATAGTAATTTCTGCGTCCATTCCATGTAGATACAGGAGAAGTGCCAAGAATTAGCCCGACTTTGCGATGGGGAATACTATCTACGTTGTCATACAGTCGCCCTTTGGCATTATATCCCACTGATTGGTCACATACAATAATTGCGACCAAAGCCAAAATGAAAATGAGAACTGATATTATGCAAATTTTCTTTCTCATATTATTCCCATTCGTCACATCTTTCGAGTATATAGATTGTTCGATTGTCTCGTTGCCCATTGAAGTATTTATCAAGAACTTGAGCGAAAATATCATTTGGTGAAACTAAGTCAAAGAGAGTCATTGATGACTTTAGCTTACGACTATCAATACCTCCGAATACTTCGATGGCATCATCAGTCGGCAGATTGAGGATTGCATTTGAGACCTCTCTCAACCGTTGCCCCAAAATTAGGTTTTCGAGATATTCCGAAGCCTCCTCGGCCCCGGTATTCCATAAAACTTGGAGTTATAGGAATGTCCGAGACCTTTGAGTTGCGGAAATATAAACCACATCCAGTGAGATTGTTTACGATCCTTTTGCAATTCCCGTAAAGCGATACGATAAACCTCGCTTTGCGCCTCTATAAAACGACCAAGATTGTAAACAGCAGGACTTGGATTATTCTTCGTATTCATAGCCTTCTCGATTTGCGATACTGCGCAATGACTCCAATACCCACCTTACTTCAACATCATTTGATTTAGAAGAAATTTGTGAAGCGGCAGGTGTGAAATAATAATCTGGAGAAGTTTCAACTTTAGCTACTGTATTAGGCTCGATTATAATCGGGTCTTTGGCTTTGACGGAATTAGCCTTATTCTCCGGACCATAATATTCTGGATAGAGAATTAAAGTTTCGTTACTGAAATTAGCGATGTATTTATCATTTATTGAAAGAGAAAAGCTCTTTCCTGAAGGAGATTTAATGGAAGATAGCATCGTCTTGGTCTCATAAACGAAAGATCCATCATTATCAGTTACAACAACGACATCGGGAACTATTATTTGAAGTATAATGAACACAACAAATGCAACCGGGAACATAAGTCCACATCCTATCCCGACTTTAGCATCATTGCAACGACGGACAACAAGAGCAGCAATGATTCCTATAATTGCTGCGATTACAATAGATATAAGCAGTTTGCTCCAAAATGTTACTTCCATTCTTGCTGTACTTTGTATTGAAGTTCAGTGATAATATCTTCGCTATGACCCTTAATAAAAGTACGAGTCAGATTTACGGAAAGACGCGGCAAATAGAATATTGGCCACATTACGTTGGCCTTTATTAGACCGATGGCAGCAGCGCTTAGAATCTTTTTTCTCATACATTTTGCACACGCGACATGATGGTCGTGCCCCCATCGGGAGGCCACAAAAAGAAATGTGAAGTCCGGGATAGTGTATGACTTTATAGAATCGCTTGTTTCTCCACACTCCGGACATTGTACTGGAGCATATTCAAGCTTTTTTCTCAATTCGTAGATTGGGTCCATGAGTTATAATTTATTCTGATTGTCAAGGTGTGAATAAGCCACGGAGTTATTCCAAAACATAAGAGGTGTTTTGCCTTCAATTGTGTCAGAAACAATCTTTTTTGAGTAGTATGCGAGGCTGCGGAATTGGGCTATTATATGATCCGGCAGAGTGAAGATGTACTGAATTTCTTCGCCATCAATCGAATCTCCCTCAAGGAGCCAGTCATCTTCTACACGTTTGATACTTTTGGCTGTATCAACATGCATTACAGGATTGAGTCGCTCAATCTCCATATTGTCAATAAGTTCCCTCATGCTTGCTTTAAAACTAAGAAGAATTCTTTGAATGCGCTTGAATGACTCCTGATCTTTGCTGCCTCCATTGCCAATTTGTTTGGCAACTGCATCTCTGTGTGGAAGTATGTTATTGGCTATATGACGAATGATTGCCTGTGAATAGAAGACATTATCGTATGCCTTCATTATCAAGCCTTTATCCTTGGTTTTAGACAAAGCCAAGAGGCACACGTCCTTGTCAATCGAAATAACGCGAGTCTCCAATCCTTTTACAATTTCAAGTTGGGTCTCTACCGGAACATTTTTCCGATTATATACAGCTCCATCGTATTGTATCTGCTTTTCTGTGGTCTGCTTATTCTTAAACATAACCAAAGTTTGATAATCAGATATGGCAGAGACGAATTTTTCAACGATATGGGCTTTGTTTTCAGAGAAAACCTCTTCGGCTTCCAATGAGAATGTTTCTTCGTCATTTTTGCTAATTTCAAATCCGCATAACTCCCTGTTAAAGAAAACTCTCATAGAAATAGGGAAGGAATTTTCATCCAACTCTTTTGCAAGCAAATCTCTGTATTCAGGATCGCTACAAATTTCGCCTGAAGTGAATGATGCGTTTACAAACAAATTATGTGATGTTTGATCGTATACTTCCTCAGAAATCACGTCTTGTATGTTTTCTCGAGTGCTAATGCTACTGATGTAATTGAGGCTACGAATATTCTCAATGCGATGCTCGAGTAGCGGATGAGATATCCAGGGATTTTTCAAGCGCACTTTACTTTTAGGAGCACTCGATAATTGAGCGGTAGCAATTACAGTTTCGTCTAATGTGATGCCATCAAAGTTATCTGTCAAAGAAAGGAATTGCTTATATCCATTCCAGTATGAAGTTGGAAGAATTTTCTTTGACTCATAGATGTTTTGAACTAAAGAATTATATGCGCTAAAACGTTCTGCAATAATTTCAATCTTACAGAGCGCAGAAATTGCGGCTTCATTGCCTGCGACCATAGCGCTTTTGCAATCAGCCTCATACTCCATCGATCGGGATAATGTCATAAAGCCTCGCTGAACATAGACGAATGTTTTGCGAAGTATTGGTCGGACAATAGATGCCTGCTCAGAGTTAACGAGATTAGAGATTATGTTGTAGCAAGTGGATACTACTTGTCCGATACGCATACTTTTTTGACCGAAATGTCCATATTCATGTGCGATTACCGCTTTGAACTCTTGTTTGTTCAGCCCAAATAAAAGGCCAAGGCCAACTTCCAAATTCTTCTTTGTATGGAAAAACAAGCTCATAAGCGGTTTATCGTAAAATACGCAAGCATTAACTTCGGGGGAAACGTAAACATGCTTGGGCATTTTTTCACCTGCGCTATGAGAAATTTCTTCAATGAGAGCAAAAAGTTTTGGCGCATCCGATTGATGAATTTCCAGTCTATTTAGGTTTTCTGAACGAGAAAACACGAATAGACTTTTGATTATAGCCCATAAGAAACCGCCAATAATAATCCATCCTCCGACAATCGCAATCAATGCGCGAATGGAAATATATTCAGATAAGATGCCAATTGTTAACCAAATACCTGCCCATATAAGGAATATGGCAAAAGTAAAGATTAAAAGATAGACCATCCAGAACACTCCAATTCTCAAAAGCACATTAACCCCTGATTGAACAATGTCCTTGCCGGTTTCATCCTTCTTGTTGGTAATAGTTACCGCAAGCATCAATATCAACATTATTGATACGAGTACAGCAGCTATTATACCAATGATGCCAATAAAAGATGGAGTTGATGATTCTTCCTCGTTCGTTTGAACTTCACTAAAGTCTGATTCCGAAGCATTCGCAGGGACTCCTTTTATGAAAGCTGAAACGGACTTATAAGCATATTTTTGTTTCGTGCTATCAAAATCTTCGTAACGTGAGCCTTGTGTAAACCCGACTGCATCATTGATTAAATCATCATTGTCATAGAGCCATTGTAAATCCGAAAGAGGGATAATCGGATCCATCTGGACGATTCCTTCATTGCCAAACATAATTTGCCGGTGATTTAGAGTCGTATCTGTCCCTTCGACGTACATCAACGGCAATGACAACCTATGATGTTGTGTATCGTATTTTGGAGTCCATGCCCAGCCAACTTGCGCGTTCTTATAGTTGTCTGAATATCGTAAGCCGTCCAAAATCCATTTGAAACCCATATTCCCGGCTTTATTGTCTTGAACATGGCCAACATTACGATAAGACATAATCCACGCCCTGTCTATATCCTGCACAGAAGGTGTGGATTCAGGAATTATCATGCCAATGACATCTTGCAGAGTAGATGTGTCATTCCCCCAATAACCCAGAATCGACTTTGTTGTATTGGCATCAAGGTAAACGAAACCATTTGGTAAATTAAATTCCACAGGAGCCTCGCTAATTGAAAAAGAGCCCGATTGTGTTACAATGCCGTTCTCCGTTTCGTCACTATAAGTTCGTTCCACAAGTTGAGCATAGTTAAACTGAAACGTGAATAGCAAAGCAACAATGAGATATACACGCTTACTCATAACTAATTTGTCCCAAATGGATTTGATAATCATATTGTCTACTTTGCGTTCAAGGTATGCTTTGGATATAGGTATGCCAGTTGTTCTCTCTATTTGCTGTTTGGATTGTGTCATGCCAATGGCACGATTCCGTAAGAATGATATGACTGGGAATTTCATAATACAACTTATTTCTTGTAAGTTATGATTAGTTTCATTCCTGGATTATCTATTTCGATTTTACCCAGACGGCCAAGTACAGACTGACCGAGAAGCAGTGGAGCCTTTTGATTACGCACAACTGATGCCCGTACATTTTCGAGTTCAAGACCTCCGAAATTTACAGTGCGTAAATTTACGATGGTACCCTCTGATATATCGCCATTGGCATCCATATAACGGGCAGAACCAACTATGTCAGTCGGTTTTATATAATCATTCTTCAGCATGAAGTTAGCCTCAACCATCGACATAGTTACATCTGCGGCCCCTGTATCGAAGACAAAGTGCAATGGCAATCCGTTTATTGTGCATTTAACCTTCGTCACACCGCCTTCTTTCATAAATGGGACTTCTACTGTTTCTGTTAAATTATCCCTCAGTTCATCCTGACTTTTTATATCTCCACTGACTATCGAATTGTGCAAAGTCACAAGTTCCTGATATTCTGGCATATCCCTTAAACAATCTAAATCATAGTCCGACTCTATATGGGAGATGTGTCGATAGCCCTTTTCGATTGCATCTCTGAGATAACGAAACGCTTCCGATTTTTTGCCGAGACGGGCATATATGCAAGCAGCGTTATAAAGAGTTCCGCCTACATCTGTCGAGTCATTTCCTAAAATATATTGCATAGTCTCAATTGCTTTCTCCACATTGCCAAGACCGGAATAAGCAAATGGTGTCCATGAATCGGCAGATAAAACTGAATCCTTTTCCGCAATCAATAGGGCTTCATAATCCTTATTTGCTTCCTCTTTCTTCCCTATAAAACGAAAAGCATCTCCTCGTCTCATCAATAAGTAAGGATACTCAGCAAGAGATGGAGCCAAAACAATAGCAGTGTTATAGTCCTCAATCGCTTCATTAAAGCGTCTTGCACTCAGCAAATCATCTGCACGAGACAAGTATGCAACGGGGTATTCCGGGTATTGTGCCACGTAGCGATCCCTTTCAATAAGACATTCGTCATACTTCCCAAGACGACTTAAAATATCCGCTTTAAGGTCAATTACATCGAAATCTTCAGGACTCATCGAAAGAGCGCGTTCTGCATAATCTAATGCACTAATATAATCCTCCTTATTCATATAGCACTTAGCTATATTTTCCAAAAACAATGAATTCGCATCAAGGGCATTAGCCTTTTGATAATAAGAAATGGACTCATCAAAGTCATTATTGGAATTGGCGAGGACTGCCAGACAATAGGGCCAATATCTATTGGTCGATTGCTTCGTCATCTGAATTTTCAATTTTGATTTCAGTAACTCAGAAGCATCTTTGGGTAAAGTTTGCATCAGATAGAACGCCTTATTGTCTCCATCTATATCCAATGCTTTTATAATATCGTCTGTGGCCTCAGTCCACATTTTCTTTCCTATATATGCGTCTGCTCTAAAAGAATAGCCGGATGAATAGTCTGGAGCGAGCTTGATGACGTGATTAAACTGGCTGATTGCATCGTCCCATCGTTCCTGGGCATTGGCGTTACGTCCTATACCCATATAACCCATCACATCACCCGGATCCATAGTTATCATCTTTTGGTAATCAGCATCTGCGAGTGCATAATTCTTTTGCTCATAATAAAGTTGAGCTCTTGAATTATAGAAACGAGTATTTGATGGGTCTGTTTGAATTGCTTTAGACAAGTCCTCAAGTGCTTTGATTGTATCACCCATCGCTGTATAAACTTCAGCGCGAGAAGCAAAAGCAAGAGATTTCCATTCTTTGTCTTTTTTGGGGAGCTTTTTCAGAGCATTGTCTATTGCGGACAATGCTTTTCCATACTCCTGATTACCATATCGGAGTATAGATATATAAACATAGGCGTAGCCATTATCTGGGTGCTCCGTGAGTTCTCGATTAAACCAGTCCATAGCATCGGCGTATTTTTCCTCATTGTATGCTTCGACGCCGCGATTATATGCGTAAGTGTCAGGTTGTGAATTCATTTTTGCAACGGAAGTCAGACCGCCGCAAAATATAAATGAAATGAGAACGATAATGTATTTATACATATATTGTTGATTACTTTAGATAGGTTGCAAGTTCAGTAGGAGCAAATTCAATATCAACTGTTTTGCCCGTTTCTTTACCTTTGTATGTAAACTTAAGTGTAATATTTTGTCTCACATAAACCGGAATGCGGTTTCTCATTGAGGGATCATTAAAAAATGATGCTAACTGGTTTCTCAATTCGGATTTGAATAGTTCGATTCGCGAAAATGAACCATCACTTTCAGATGTAGGATAGGTATATGTAAGAGTGTTACCACTAAGACTTATCGTAGCATCAGGTGTCATAGGGTTCTCAGGGAACATCAGAGTTTCTTCTTCGCACCAAAAATCTAACATCATTTTGTCAACCTCTTCCTGTGATTTTGATTTACGCAATAGAGTCTTCATTTTATTAGATGTTAGAGTAAAAGCTGTCTGTTCCGAGCCATCGGATGCCTTAAATATATATTTGAAGGTAACACCGAGATTGGCTATTTCTGGATTCTGTGTAATTAGTCCAAGAGCAATTACGTCCTCCTTTTTCTGCTTATATGTGAGATTGGAATTGACTAATTTGAAATTAAACAAAATCGGATTAGTCACACAGGTTTCCGTAATAGTCTGTGTTGCTTCATTATATTCAACTGATACTATTTGACCACCCACTCCCATATCTATCGGGCAAAGTTGATTGTATGCCCGAACCCAATCTTTAGGATTGTCGGCAATTACAGCCATAGCTTCTTCAATGGATGTACCTCCAGATGAAATATTCAAACCATCGGGAGCATACTCCAAAAGATTAGTAGTTTGATTATATCTCGTTTTTACGTCATTTTCCGCTAATAAATCAATGAAGGCCTGTTCAGAATGTAAGGGGTGAAAATTGTATGTATACAAATCAAATAAGGCATTCCATTTGTTTTCTTTCGTATATGTCTTTAATGCTGCTATTGACTCTGATTTAGAACCAAGTCGTGAATAGATACATGGCAAATAAGATATTTCTGCAGAAGGATAATCTTTTGATAGAGTCTTTATTGCTGCTAAGGCATCATTTCTTTGTCCAAGACCTGAATATGCCATAGCATACATATATTGCGGTACTTGACCCTCGTCTGTAATTGTGTTTTCAGACATTCTCAGAATATCGTTATATTCTGAGTTTGCCTTAATCGTGTTGCCAGACAATCTCAAGGCATCACCGTAATACATTTTATTAAGCGCTGATGGATTTAGAATGACAGCAGTATTAAACGGCTCAACCGCCTCGCTGTATCGACCAAGGCTCATGTATGCCCGACCTTTTTCTGCGTATAGCGCATCCGCTTCTGGCGATTCAGCTATAAGAGAATTAAGAATACCGAGCACCTCGTCGCCTTTTCCAGCCAAAACGCCAATTTGGGCCTTCATGTATTTAAGAGCAAGGTCATTGGGAAATTTGTCAAGACCTTGCGATGCTGTCGCGTAAGCATCAATAACAAAACCTAAGCGTTTTTGGCAGTCCCCAAGATAGTAGTAGGTCGTAGCATCTGCGAGTCCGAGATTTATCATTTCCTCGTATGCTTTACCTGCAAGGGAAAAAAGTTTCCATGTGTATAATAAATCGGCTTCTAATTTCAATGATTCGGTAAAAATTACCGAAGTAGTTGAAAGTTAAGTTAATATATC
>ERZ777305.2214-NODE-2214-length-17619-cov-3.851116_pt1 | contig 17619 bp, 13 predicted proteins | sample MGYA00374965_ERZ777305 | MGnify/ENA primary metagenome ERZ777305 (study PRJEB29328, sample SAMD00013331) | mouse gut metagenome | study: EMG produced TPA metagenomics assembly of the Metagenome analysis of fecal microbiota from mouse which was promoted... | reverse complement strand
TGCAGTAAATCAGTACGCCCTATAAGCCCGTCAACAGTTTTTATTCCAAGCGCTGCCATATATTCACGCAGTTCCTGTGCCACAAACCTCATAAAGTTTACCACATATTCAGGCTTTCCCGTAAAACGCTTTCTCAACTCAGGATTTTGTGTTGCCACGCCTACAGGACATGTATCAAGGTTGCAGACTCTCATCATTACACAGCCAAGGGTAATTAGAGGCGCTGTGGCAAAGCCAAATTCCTCTGCTCCAAGAAGAGCCGCAACAAGCACATCCCGTCCGCTCATAAGCTTTCCGTCTGTCTCAAGAATAACCTTATTTCTAAGGCCGTTCATTATAAGCGTCTGATGGGCCTCTGTAAGTCCAAGCTCCCATGGAAGTCCTGCATTGTATATGGATGTTCTCGGCGCTGCGCCTGTTCCTCCGTCGGCGCCTGATATCAGGATAACTCCTGCGCCTGCTTTGGCCACGCCTGCCGCTACAGTTCCCACTCCTGCCTCTGATACAAGCTTTACGGAAATTCTGGCGCCTTTATTTGCATTTTTAAGGTCGTATATAAGCTGGGCCAAATCCTCTATTGAATAAATATCATGGTGAGGCGGCGGTGATATAAGGCTTACTCCCGGCGTAGAGTGACGCGTCTTTGCTATCCACGGATATACCTTCTTACCCGGCAGATGTCCTCCTTCTCCCGGCTTTGCGCCCTGCGCCATTTTTATCTGTATTTCATTTGCGCTTACCAGATACCTTGATGTAACTCCAAATCTTCCCGACGCCACCTGCTTTATAGCCGAGCATTTGTTACGTTTATCCCCTATGGTGTTAAGTCTTTCAATGCTCTCTCCGCCCTCGCCGCTGTTTGATTTTCCGTGTATCATATTCATGGCAACGGCAAGAGTCTCGTGAGCCTCCTGAGAAATTGAGCCGTAGGACATGGCTCCTGTCTTAAATCTTTTCATTATGGATTCTGCGCTCTCAACCTTTTCCATCGGAAGCGGCTTCTTTGCATATTTAAAATCCATTAGTCCCCTAAGATTTATAAGACCTACCTCATGGTGTATGGCATCCGAATATTCCTTATACAAATCATAATTGCCTGTTCTTGCGGCAAGCTGCAAAAGATGTATTGTTTTTGGATTGTAGCGGTGCTCCTCTTTGCCGCTTCTAAGCTTGTGGCTTCCTTCGCTGTCAAGGGTTAAGTCGTTGCCAAGCCCCAATGGGTCAAAGGCCTTGGAGTGAAGCTCGTTTACGTCCTCCTCTATATCCTTTAGGCTTATGCCTCCTATTCGGCTTACGGTGCCCTTAAAGTATGCGTCTATAACGTCATCGCCTATACCTATAGCCTCGAATATCTGTGAGCCCATATATGACTGGATTGTAGATATACCCATCTTTGAGGCTATCTTTACTATACCGTGTATAACCGCCGAATTGTAATCATCCACCGCCGCATAATAATCCTTGTCAAGCTGGTCAGTATCTATAAGATTTTTAATTGACTCCTGGGCAAGATAAGGATTTATTGCGCTTGCGCCATAGCCAAGAAGCGTGGCAAAATGATGTACCTCTCTAGGCTCTCCGCTTTCAAGAATAACCGCAAGGGACGTTCTTTTCTTTGTCTCCACAAGGTGCTGGTGAAGGGCAGAAACCGCAAGAAGAGACGGTATTGCAACATGGTTTTCATCAACTCCCCTGTCTGAAAGAATAAGAATATTTGCTCCGTCCTTATGGGCTCTGTCAGCGTCAAGGAACAGATGCTCTATGGCTTTCTTAAGGGAGGTATTCTTATAGTATATAATAGGTATCTCAGCTACCTTAAAGCCTTCCGCCTTCATATTTTTTATCTTAAGCATATCAGTATTTGTAAGTATCGGATTATTTACCTTAAGAACCTGACAATTTTCAGGCCTTTGCTCCAAAATATTTCCTTCCCTTCCTATATATACCGTGGTAGATGTAACTACCTCCTCACGGATAGCGTCTATAGGAGGGTTTGTAACCTGCGCAAAAAGCTGCTTAAAGTAATTAAACAATGGCTGCTTTCTGTTTGAAAGAACTGCAAGAGGACTGTCTGCGCCCATTGCCGCTATAGCCTCCGTACCGTTCATTGCCATAGGCAGTATGGAGGTTTTAAGCTCCTCGTAGGTATAGCCGAATGCCTTCTGAAGCCTTTGAAGCTCTGTTTCATTGTGCTCCACTACCTTCTTGTTTGGTATTTTAATATTTTTCAGCTCTACAATATTTGAATCAAGCCACTCTCCGTAAGGCTTTTCTGCCGCATATTTCTCCTTAAGCTCGTCATCATCTATTATTTTACCGTTTATTGTGTCTACAAGAAGCAGCTTACCCGGTCTTAGCCTTTCCTTTACTATAATCTTTGTAGGCTCTATATCAAGAACTCCTACCTCTGACGACAGAATAAGGTTATCGTCTGTAGTAATATAGTATCTTGACGGGCGAAGACCGTTTCTGTCAAGAATGGCTCCCATAATATCGCCGTCAGAAAAGAGTATGGAAGCTGGACCATCCCAAGGCTCCATCATAGTCGCATAATACTGATAAAAATCCTTCTTCGTCTGGGTAAGTGTCTGATTATTTGCCCATGGCTCAGGTATAAGTATCATGGCTGCCAGAGGCAAATCCATTCCGCTCATAACAAGGAACTCCAGCGTGTTGTCAAGCATAGCTGAGTCTGAGCCTGCCGTATTTACAACAGGGATAATCTTGTTCATGTCGTTTGCAAAAAGCTTGCTTGCCATTGTTTCCTCTCTGGCAATCATCTTGTCGGCGTTTCCTCTTATTGTATTTATCTCGCCGTTGTGAACAAGAAATCTGTTAGGGTGGGCTCTCTCCCAGCTAGGATTTGTATTTGTAGAAAATCGTGAATGTACAAGGGCAACAGCCGACTCATAGTCCTTATCCTGCAAATCCTCAAAGAAAAGCCTTAGCTGTCCTACAAGGAACATTCCTTTATATACTATTGTTCTGCTTGAAAGGGAAACTACATATGTATTATCATTGCTCTGCTCATACACACGTCTTGCAACGTAAAGCCTTCTGTCAAAATCAAGTCCCTTGCTTATCTTAGCCGGCTTTCCCACAAACGCCTGCCATATAGACGGCATGCACTCTATAGCCTTATGTCCAAGTACATCCGGCACTGTAGGCACCTCTCTCCAGCCAAGGAAGGGTATGCCCTCCTTTTCTACTATAATCTCAAACATTTTTTTTGCCTGATTCCGCTTATTTTCGTCCTGTGGAAAGAAGAACATTCCCACGCCGTATTCCCTCTCCTCCGGAAGCTTTATATCTGTATTTTTTACTGCCTTTTTAAAGAACTTATGTGATATCTGAAGGAGTATACCTACACCGTCTCCGGTCTTTCCCTCTGCATCCTTACCTGCTCTGTGCTCCAGATTTTCTACAATCTTTAATGCGTTGCTCACTGTGTCATGGCTTTTTACGCCCTTTATATTCACCACAGCTCCAATACCGCAGTTGTCATGCTCAAATCTTGCGTCATATAATCCCTTGTTCTTCTGCTGCATAATCTTTTTTCCTTTCCTGATATTTCCCTGACTTATCACGCTTTCTTTGGTTTCTTTGGAAAGGCGATTCCTTATGGCATTAACCCTTGACGGGGCTTTATGCCTTATCGGCTTATGATAATTTTTGTCAGGTGATGTTTGTGATAATAAATATACTACATGATTATGGATTTGTAAATATAGACTTTAAGATAAATTGTCTGATTATTTGATAATTTACGCTTTTAAAAGTAATTGTTTGTAATTTATAGCTAATTTTTCGTTGTATCAGGTTTGTCACATACAATTCAAGCTAATTTTTATGCGTATGAAGCTATGCTGTTTAACAATATCTTTACTTATAAATCTGCTCCTTTAAAAAAAAACAGAGCGCATAGACTTGTTTTCTATACGCCCTTACGCTGTATTACTATTCTGTTACGATTGTGGCAGTAATTGTCTGATACTCTTCTGCCACAAATATGCTAACCCATTCTTCCGGTTATTTATATTTACAAGTTCTAAATTTACCTTCTATCCAGAATGTTGCCTCTATTGTATGAAACCGAATTAATCTGAATTTGGAGTCGTCAATCCCTTTTTTGAAAAATTTCCTATCAGTCTCTTTCCATACAGCCTCCTGTAATTCTCTATCTTCCACAAACTCTACATTTCCAATAAGAGTCACGCTATCTCCACCAAGAAAAAAACAAACGCTTGACTTCGTATTGGTTTCAAAATGTACCGCTTTACCATTAATATCCGAACGTTTTGAAGTCACAAAATAAATATCCGAAAATGTATCCGCTTTCGCAATAGACAGAACACAGGTACGCGGATATCCTTTCTCATTTATAGATGTAAGCGTTGCTATATCACACTTTTTAAGAAGCGCATTTGCTTTATTTTGTTGTTTATTCTGCTTTATCCTTTCTAAGCGCCAGCCACAATCCCAAAGGCAGCAGCAATATGCTTATAATCTGTGAGGTTGAAATCCCTCCGTACACTCCCCGGACAATATCTCCTCTAAAAACCTCTGTCACTGTTCTTATAACGGTATAGCATAGCAGGTATATTCCAAGGGTCTGACCCGGTTTTCTTTCTTTTCTGCTATATACATAGAGAAAAGCAAAAAGAATAAAATTTAATCCGCTCTCCATAAGCTGAACGGGAAACCTTGTCACCTCGCTGAGCTCAGGGGTAAGGTCATTATACGGAAAATCCACGGCAAAAGGACCGTGATATTCTATTCCGTAGCAACAGCCTCCAAGAAAGCAGCCTATTCTTCCAAAGGCATGAAACAAAGGAATAACAGGCGCTATTGCATCAGCAAAGGGCATAAGCTTAAGCTTAAACTGCTTTGCGTATACCATAACTCCTAAGGCTCCTCCTATAAGTCCTCCATAAAATACAAAGCCTCCAAAAACTATCATTATCACTTCCCACGGATGAGCCATAAATACATCCCATTTCATTATAAGCTTTGGAATATAAGTAATAAAGTACATAAGCTTTGCGCCGATAATAATGCCTATTACCATATATGCCGACGCAAAACCCAAATCCTGCTTTGAAATACCGTAAACCGCCGACCTCCTAAGGGCCATAATAAGCGACACTGCAAAGCCTGCTATTGCCATAAGGCCATACATGGGAATTGGAAATCCAAATATATATATATACGGAAGCATTTTACACCTCTTTATATCTGTACAAGGACAAATATATCATATATTGCCTTTATAGCCTTTTCAAAATCATTATCCTTTACGCCGATAATAATGTTAAGCTCGCTTGAGCCCTGGTCTATCATTTTGACGTTTACATTTGCATGAGCAAGGGCGGAGAATATTCTTCCTGCCGTACCTCTTGTTGATTTCATTCCACGACCAACAACAGCTATAAGGGCAAGCTCTGTCTCCACCTCTATATGGTCAGGATTTGTCATTCTGTGAATGTCTGCAAGTACCTGCTGCTCATGGGCTTCAAATTCCTCTCTATGTACAAATACTGTCATTGTGTCTATGCCTGACGGCACATGCTCAATGGAAATTCCCTGCGTCTCAAATGCCTTAAGCACCTTCTTAACAAAACCGATTTCAGAATTCATCATCTCTTTTTCTATGCTAAGTGAAACGAAGCCTTTTTTTCCTGCTATACCTGTAATGGTATACTTTGGCTGACGGCATGTGCTTTCCACTATCATAGTGCCCTCATCCTCCGGCTTGTTTGTATTTTTAATATTAATAGGAATGCCTGCTTTTCTTACAGGGAAAATAGCGTCCTCATGGAGAACGTTAAAGCCCATATATGCAAGCTCCCTAAGCTCCTTATAAGTAACGGTTGTAATGGTTTCAGGATTGTGTATTATTCTCGGGTCTGCCACAAGAACTCCCGAAACGTCTGTCCAGTTCTCATATATATCTGCCCCTACTGCCTTTGCCACAATGGAGCCTGTAATATCCGAGCCTCCCCTTGAAAATGTCTTTACCCTGCCGTCCTCATATGAGCCATAAAATCCCGGTATAACTGCCCTTTCCACGTTCTCAAGACGCCTGCCTAAAATTTCATTTGTGTAATCGGCATTGAAGGTGCCGTCTGAATTAAAGAATATAACCTCCGCCGCGTCTATAAATTCATATCCAAGGTAGTTTGCCATAATGATACCGTTTAAGTACTCGCCCCTTGACGCAGCATAGTCCTTTCCTGCCCTGTCCTTAAAGCTGCTCTCTATTATAGCAAATTCCTCATCTAAGGAAAGCTCAAGGCTTAAGCCTTTTATGATTTCATTGTACCTTTCCTTTATGGCATATAAAGACTCTTTAAAATCCTTGCCCTTTTCTGCCTCTCCATAGCAGCCATACAGCATATCCGTAACCTTTGTATCCTCGTTAAATCTTTTTCCCGGCGCTGAAGGTACAACATATCTTCTTGCCTCGTCTGCATGTATAATATCTCCAACCTTTTTAAACTGCTCTGCGCTTGCAAGGGAGCTGCCTCCAAATTTAACAACCTTTTTCATTTTTACCTCCACATTTTTATGAAATAATGCATACATGATTAATTTATTATTTCACTAAAAATTCATCTTAATATAGTATATGGCGTTAACTTATATGTGTAAACACCCTATCATATAGGAAACCATATTTTTATGGTTTTTTCAAGTATTTTTATATATTTTTTTATTTATATTTTACATATTAAAATCAAGCGGCGCCTGCAGAAGACCATAACCCGTTGATGTCAAGTAATTGTCACTAACTTTTTATCATCTTTCTCAGACTTTCACACCTTCTTCCTTCATCGCATGCAAAACAATAATTTCATGCAGGGTAATTCTCATAAGATAATTATATCGGAAATTTTTTGCATTCAATGTTATCAACTGCTGTTCTATATCCCACGCCTCTTCAAACTAAATAATATTTAAACATCATACTTGCATATCACTTTTCCTCAATCAATTTTATCTGTTCCGCCGCTTTGAGAACATTCAACTGATACTCTGCAATCTCTTTTAAAATCTGAAATCTTTCTTCCTTATTTGCACCTTCACGAATCATTTGTGCATTATGTGTTTCCAAATTAGACAAAACTGTAAGTTCATTTATTGAAGCAAAATCTCTTACATTATTCTTTTTTGCCAATTCAGGATTTTCATCCCTCCATGCTTTTGCGGTAAATCCGAATAATGCAACATTCAAAATGTCCGCTTCCTCTGCATATGCCAGCCACTCCAAATTTTCTTTATAATTTCCTGATGGAATCAAGTAATTTTTTACCGCATCTGTTTGAATCAAATAATTATTTTTAGACAGAAATCTTTTTGCATCCCACTCAATTTTCTTTGCATCATTCTCCACTTCTTTCAGCCTTTGAAATTCTTTAATCAAATATAGTTTAAAAACAGGGCTGATTGCCGAAGCAAATTCAAATGCAATATCTTTATGTGCATATGTTCCTCCATATTTTCCACGTTTCACATATAATCCTATCGCTTCGGTCTTTTCAATCCATTCTGAAACACTCAATACAAATGTATGTAAACCTGCTTCGCTTTTAAAGTGGTCGAATTCGACCACTTTAAAAGCAGGGTTATAAATCTGTTCCCACGTGCCCAAAAATTCCAATGTCGTTCTGTTTCGCATCCAGTTTTTTACAACATCTGCTCCTCTGGACTCGCCAACTTTAGCTTTTGCAATATCAGTAATGCAGATATAATCGTCAAAATTTTCCTCTGAAACAGTAATATTGATATTTTGTACCACAATTACTCTATTTTTCCCCATCCTTTTCCTCCCGTATTGCCTTAGCTAAAATCTTATTACATATATAAAATCATATCATGTTATATCAATTTTTTCAACCAGTTTACGAACTTATGTTTCTTTTTGTAAGTTTTACTAAAATTAAAAAACAATTATTGGCTTTTAGATTTACCAGCTTCCAATTTGACACACAGCGCCCCGTATCCACAGCCGGAATTATCTGCATATTTTATGCTATCCTTAAGGTTTTTCTTTGAAACACCTATATGCTTTAGCTTATAAGGCATATCTAAAGCCTTTAGCAAATCTTTTATATAATCCGCCTTGGGAAGCGCGCTTATTATAGAAACTGCCTCCTCCCGGTTTTCTTCAAGTATTGCATACTTTTCTTTGAAATTTATATTTTCCTTTGTCATATCAAAATCAGGCTTTTCTTTTTTTATCTTCCCATATAATTTTATTAGCTTTACAGTACTTACCGCAATGCCTGCCCCATATGGCAGTATCTGTTTTTCCTCCTGCATAAACAGCATTTCCAGATATGTTGAAAGACATTGTACATTTTGCGGCATTAAAATAAATTCGCCAATGAAGCCCTTTGCCATTCCCGACATAATCAATGACTCCATAATTATTTTTATGTTCCTTTTATCCTGTAGAAAATCCCTTGTCTCATCACCTATATGCTTCCTTATAAGCTCCTCTGCCGCTTCTGTTGATTTTCTTATTAAATTTTCCCCCTCACTGCAATAAGTTTCATTATTTATAAGCTCTGCAATACCCAAGTCCGTAAGCGTAACATAATTTCCCAGTAAAACCGCCGCTCCTGATGCTGTCATATGCTTTGGCGCCTTACATAATATTCTTAAATCACATAAAATGTAATCCGGCTGTTTTGTGATTACCGGAGTCTTAACAGCGTTTAATGCAAGCATTGATATACCTGATGAAAAGCCGTCCATTGACGGAGCCGTAGCTACTATGGCATAGTCAGTTTTTAGCCTTTTGCTTATAAGCTTGCACAGGTCATTTATTGTTCCTGCGCCAATTCCTATTACAAAATCACCCTCTGACGGAGCGTGTACCAGAAGCGTGGCAATGGCTGCTTCGTCTGCAGCCAGTCTGTTATCCTTAAATATATGCTTTGTAATTTTTATTTCCCTTCGCTTATCCGTACCTCTGGCTGCCTGCTCTATGGACTTAAGAATCAGCTTTCCCGCTGCCTTCCATGTGTTTTCATCTGCCGCAATATATATGCTTTTATAATTGTTTCTTTCTATTATGGCTGTAAGCTCCTTTATAGCGTTGTCCTTTATAATAATTTCCCTTATATTACTGCTGTGGAGCCTGCCGCAATCACACTGTATATCCTTATTTATATAATCCGTATAGTTCATTGCTTACCTCACGTTCACATTTTATAATATTTTTCTCAAGCCTTGGCGTCCAAAAGCAGTAATTTTTTTCATTAATATTTTAAAAAATTTTTATCTGCCCTATCCTGTCAATTAGTTTATCCTTTTTATGTCTGATAATTCACATAAATAAAAAGCGAATAGGTAATTGTCATCTGTAATTAAGCCTTTTATGTAAAACATTGATTTCATGCAGCTTTTAAAGATACAAATTTAAAAAATGTGAAAACTCAAAATGAAACTCAAAACATAAATCAGATTTACAGATAATATCTGATATGATAAAATATACAGGTAATTTTATTAGCTGCAGGACTAATACGCATGTCCTGTTTATTTGGAGGCAGATATGATATATCCTGAAGTAACGTTAAAAAAGGGCGAGGGCCGTACCGTAAACGCAGGCGGCATGTGGATTTTTGACAATGAAATAGATAGTATAAACGATTCTTATGAAAACGGAGGCTTAGTGACGGTAAAAGCATTTAACGAATATCCTCTTGGCATTGGCTTTATAAACGACAATTCAAAAATAAGAATACGTCTCCTTACCAGAAACGCTGACGCCGTTATAGATGAGGATTTTTTTCAAAGACGTGTGGAAAATGCGTGGGAATACAGAAAAAAGACTGTTGACACAGGAAGCTGCCGTATAATTTTCGGTGAGGCTGATTTTTTACCGGGACTTGTAATTGACAAATTTTCTGATGTGCTTGTGGTGGAATCCCTTGCCTTGGGGATAGACGTCTTTAAGCCTCTAATTATTAATATTCTAAAGGCTGCGCTTAAAAAGGATAATATTATAATTCGCGGCGTATACGAGAGAAGCGATGCAAAAGTAAGATTAAACGAGGGAATGGAGCGTATAAAGGGCTTTATAGGTGATGAGTTTGACACTAATGTAGAAATAATTGAAAACGGCGTAAAATATATAGTAGATGTTAAGGACGGTCAAAAGACCGGCTTTTTCCTTGACCAAAAGTATAACCGCCTTGCCATTCAAAGGCTTTGTGACGGCGCAAAAGTCCTTGACTGCTTTACGCACACAGGCTCCTTTGCATTAAATGCAGCCGCAGGAGGCGCAAAAACCGTGACCGGTGTAGATGCATCTGATTTAGCTGTAGCCCGGGCCGAAAAAAATGCTGCTCTTAACGGATTTTCCGACAGGGTAAAGTTTATCTGCGCAGATGTGTTTGAGTTTTTGCCAAGGCTGGAGCAGTCCGGTGAAAAATATGATGTGATTATTCTTGACCCTCCTGCCTTTACCAAATCAAGAAACTCTGTTAAAAATGCAGTTAAGGGATATAAGGAGATTAATCTTCGCGCCATGAAGCTTATTAAAAACGGCGGCTTTCTTGCTACCTGCTCCTGCTCTCATTTTATGTCCTACGAGCTTTTTACGGAAACAATAAATAAGGCTGCAAGAGACGTTCACAAGCATTTAAGACAGGTGGAGTACAGAACGCAGGCTCCCGACCATCCTATACTCTGGGCTGCAAATGAATCATATTATCTTAAGTTTTATATTTTTCAGGTATGTGAGGAATTTTAGTGTTATGGAGACCATAAAGCCCTTCCTTATACAACTCCATAACACATTTTTACTGAAATGCCTTAATTCCATATAAATTTGAGAGTAGTTTTCTGATGCTTCAGACTATTTTCTTTTTTAATCTTTTGACACAAAATGCTTTACAGGTCCATTCAGATGATAAATTTCTTTCCTCAAAAACTCAGGATAAATAATCACATTCTGAAGTTCTTCAATAGGCATCCAGCCAATGACCACATTACAATTATCTTTTTGGGAAACAAATTCTCCATTATCGGGAATTGTCTGATTTTCACATAGTTCGGCCAAATAGTAAAATACTATAGTATGCGCCTGTTTTCCATTCCATTTCCAAAAACATTCTTCGCTCCACAATAAACGTTTACATGAAATATTTACGCCCATCTCTTCCGCCATTTCACGAATCAGTCCATCTTCCAGTGTTTCGCCTATTTTTATATGACCGCCCGGCAAAGCGTATTCATTGCCGTCACTGTCTCTTTGGACAAGAATTTTATTATCCTTCACGAAAAGTGCAGCTGCCCTCAATCCGCATAAATACTCATCCGCTGCAAACAACCAATTCTTTTCCATTATCCTCTCCTCCAAACTCCGATTGCAATTTAATGATTTTTTAGATAAATAATTAATAGAAACAAAATCACATTTAATTATTTTATAATAATATTTATAATTTCCTCAGCAATATACTCTGTACTCATTGTACCGTCTATCACATAATCGGAAGATGGCAATATATCTTTTAGCATTTGGACGTATGCAATCCTTGCATATTTTAAATATCCCATTAAGTCATTTCTTATGTCCTTACCGGATGCATTTCCCATATCTCTTAAAATTCTTCTTGCTAACGCTATATCTAAGGGCGTATCTATAAAAAAAGCCGCATCTATATACTTTCTGATTTGCTCATGACAATAGGCAAAGGGATAATCAAGAATTAAATAATCACAAATTCCACTGTTTTTAACTTTTAATATATCCTTTTCCAACGGTTCAAGCTTCCAGACATTATAATCTGCGCCGTCGAGTACCCATTGATAAAAGTTATCAACCTCTCCTTCAAAAGCATAGTCATCAAAATGCAGCGTCTGCACATTGGATAATCGCTTTTTTATTTCATTTACTGTTGTTGTTTTCCCGCCTGCTGTTACTGCTGCTATTGCAATTACCTTCATACAATCACTCCTTATTGCCTATGCACAAAGCGGAATCTATGACAGCTCCACCTATTTTTCGTCATTTAGAATCTGTTCTATCCTTTCAAGCTCGTCCTTTTTAAACTGCATGTTATCAAGCATACCCACATTGTCTGTAATCTGTGACGGCCTAGATGCGCCAATCAGCACGCTTGTAATATCCCCATCCCGCAAAATCCATGCCAGTGCCATCTGTGCCAGGCTTTGCCCCCGCTCGGCTGCAACTGCATTCAGGGTACGCACCTTTTCCAGCGTCTCATCTGCGACGGCTTCCTCCTTCAGAAATCTTCCGTCTGTCCTGATGCGGCTATTTTCGGGAATCCCATTCAGATAACGGTCCGTCAGCAGTCCCTGCGCCAGAGGACAGAATGTAATAATACCGATTCCATTTGCCGCGGCATATGCCTTGAGTCCATCCTTCTCAATGCTGCGGTCAAACATGGAGTACCTTCTCTGATTAATAATAAACGGCGTACCCATCTCCTTGAAAAGCGCCGCAATCTCAATCGTCTGTTCCTTATTATAATTTGAAATACCAATATACAGTGCTTTCCCATTCCTGACAATATCGTCCAGAGCCCTGGCAGTCTCCTCTAAGGGCGTCTCCGGGTCAGGTCTGTGATGATAATAAATATCTACATAATCTAATCCCATTCTCCGAAGGCTCTGGTCCAGACTGGCAATCAGGTATTTCCTGCTCCCCCAGTCCCCGTAAGGTCCCGGCCACATATCATATCCCGCTTTCGTCGAGATAATCAGTTCATCCCTGTATGGGCCAAGACTCTTTCTCAAAATCCGCCCAAAATTTTCCTCCGCCGCACCAGGCACAGGACCATAGTTATTGGCAAGGTCAAAATGAGTGATTCCCCTGTCAAAAGCAGTCTCACACATCTGTGTCATGTTGTCAAAATTCCCGTTTGAACCGAAATTGTGCCACAGTCCCAAAGACACCGCCGGGAGCTTTAAACCGCTTGCACCGCAACGATTGTATTTCATCTGTTCGTACCTTGTTTCATTTGCAATATACATAATCTGCCTCCTTATTCTCCAAAAACCGGATAGCGCTTATTTCCCTCGGTTTCCTTGTAAATATATATTATCCCTTCACGCTTTCAATCGCAAGACCTTTTAAAAATATTTATGCAAATCTGTTATAATCATCATAGTTCGCCTTTGGCAAACAGGTTATCTTTTCCCATGCCGCATACGAACAGATTAGAGTCATAATAGTGGCAAAAATCCAAGAAGTCAGAACGCTGTTCTGAATCATTCATAAGCTTCACAAGCACTTCTCTCGGAAGCGTTCTTGCATATGCCCCGGGACCTGCCAGCTTAATATTTTTTACACCGTAATGTTTCAATATATCCTCTAATTCATCCGGCATAAAAGTATATGTGATGCACCACGGTGTACCTCCATTTTCATATTCGGCAATCTCACTGTCCCCTCCTATAAGCCCGTCCTTATACAGCTGCACAGCAGCATCCTTGTTGAAATGATATGCTTCGATTGCATTTTCCTTATTACCAATGCACCATTTTACAAAAGGGTCATCACAGTTTTCATCTAAAATGAATTGGTTTTTTTGTATTGGATTTGCCAAGTATGGGAGAGAGCCCAAACGGCTCGATACGCTGAGCATAATTTGTTTGCGGCATATGCGTACAAGTTCACCGATAACCTTTTTCTGATTGGGATAAGTATACGAAATAGGGGCATCGAAGGAAATTACCATATCGAAGGCTTTATCGTTGAAACCCTTCAAATCCTCCAATGCGCCGTTCACAAAGGTTATTTTGTCAAGAACTCCTTCTTTTGCCGCCAATTCCTTTGCCTTATCTATCATAGGCTGCGATATATCAAAATGTGTAACCTCACAGCCCTTTTTTGCAAGAAGAATAGAAAATCTTCCACATCCCGCACCGCCGTCAAACACTGTCTTTATTCCGTCCAGATGTGAGAGCAGTTCCTTTTCTATATGACTCTTTTGGATAATGTCATCAATAAAGGTTTCTTCGCGGCGGCTTTCCAATTCACCTTTATCCGGCATATTCCACAGACGTTCCGATATTTTTCTGCTATAATCCATAATTCAGCCTCCTTCTATAACTTTACTGTAATCAAACCGTCATTTCCTTTATGGCATAGCGTAACATATTTTAATCCCTCCTTCCACCTCATGCTTTTTTATAAAAAAATGTGAGCCGCCACCGGGCAACCGCAATATTTTATGACAGTTCCCCGGTATCAGCCCACATTTTCACGAACAATAGACAGTCTGACTAAAGATATACCTATAACATCCAAAACACAAACTGCTGCACTAACTTAAACTAGAAATCAACCTCTTCATCATAGAAGCAGCACTTAAGAAGCTTAGCCATGGCAGGCGGCTCTATAGGTCTTGGATTTGAGCCTGTACATGCATCTCCTACCGCAAGCTCTGCCACCTTGTCAAGCTTATCCATAAACTCCTTCTCATCAATAATACCGCCCTCATACTCCTTTATACATGTAGGAATATTCAGCTTCTTATTCAGTTCCTTTATATGATTAATAAGCGCGTCAACAGAAGGCTCAAGTCCTATAAACGCCGCAATCTCCTCATAACGCTTCTTTGCTGTCTCATCCTTTGAATTATACTTTATAACCTTTGGAAGATACATTGCGTTTGCGCAGCCGTGTACAATATGTCCTCCTGAATATGCAGCGCCTGTCTTATGTGCCATTGAATGTACAATTCCTAAAAGGGCATTTGAGAACGCCATACCTGCAAGACACTGGGCATTGTGCATTGAAGCCCTTGCAGCAATGTCGCCGTTATACGAATCAACAAGCTTTTCTGAAATCATCTTAATTGCATGAAGCGCCAGCGGGTCTGTGTAATCACAGTTAAGGGTTGATACATACGCCTCAATAGCGTGTGTCATGGCATCCATTCCTGTGTGGGCCGTGAGCTTTTGCGGCATGGTTTCTGCCAAATCAGGGTCTACTATGGCTACATCAGGGGTAATGTTAAAATCTGCAAGAGGATACTTTATACCCTTTGAGTAATCTGTAATAACGGAAAATGCCGTAACCTCCGTTGCCGTACCTGAGGTAGACGGAATGGCGCAAAATCTTGCCTTTGTACGAAGGGTAGGGAAGCTGAACGGCGTTATTAAATCCTCAAAGCTCGTCTCAGGATACTCGTAAAATGCCCACATAGCCTTTGCCGCATCAATAGGAGAGCCTCCTCCCACTGCCACAATCCAGTCCGGCTCAAACTTTTTCATAGCCTCTGCGCCCTTCATAACCGTCTCCACGGAAGGGTCAGGCTCTACGCCCTCGAACAGCTCAACCTCCATATTGGCTTCCTTTAGATAATTCACGATTTTATCAAGAAAACCAAATTTCTTCATAGAGCCTCCGCCTACTACGACTATAGCCTTTTTGCCCGGCAGGGTTTTAAGGTTTTCAATAGCTCCCTTTCCATGATATAAATCTCTCGGTAATGTAAATCTTGCCATTTGATAATACCTCTCTTTCCTTTAATATTTAATTTTTAAGCAAGCTCATTTGGTCTTTTCTTTTGTAATGACCTGTTACAGGATAATTTTACCATACTTGTACAGGGTTTTCAAATAATATATTTTTTTATTATGGACATCTAAAGACTTTCATCATTAATTATCCTTCCCTTTTCCACATTCGGTCTGATAAAATTATTTTTTGCATACTCCCAAAGCTCCTTAGAGCCTTCCTTTGTATTTTCATTCCGCCTTAATATACTGCTAAGCGCCACCCCATGTTCAACCCATGATTTTCCGTCTGTTTTCGCATTTAACATAAGGGGCTGTATATGGTCCATAGTATGTGCAAATTTTGCTTCCGGAGTTACCCCCTCCTCAAATTCATCCCATATTGACATAAATTTTTCCTTCTGGTCATCAGGAAGAAGTCCGAAAATTCTCTCTGCTGCCGCCTCCTCACGCTTTCTCTGGGTTTTCTTTCCCTCCTCGTCATAGGCGTATGTATCCCCTGCGTCAATTTCTACAATATCGTGTATTAGCAGCATAGTCATGGTCTTTAATACATCTATGGTTTCATTGGCATATTCGCTTAAAAGCACTGTCATTATAGCCATGTGCCATGCGTGTTCCGCATCATTTTCCTTTCTTATGCTGTCAGAAATATATGTCTGTCTTCCTATAAGCTTTTCCTTATCAATCTCCTCAATAAAATCAAACTGCTTACGTAACCTGCTTTTATTTTCTTTATTGCTTTCCATTATTTCCTCCATTAAGCTGTTAATTTATATGCTGCGTTAAGTATTAATAAAGCTGCGAACATTGTATAATCCTTATATATAAAGGGCGGCTAATATTTTTCCAGTATTTTTTTTATATACTCCTTGTATTCCTTAACAACTCCTTCCGGTGACGTCACCACAACATCGCTTCCTATGCCTGTGAGCCATCCGAAAAACTGAGGGCTGACGTTTATGCTCACTCTCACCTTAAGCACTCCGTTACCTGCGCTTCTCACTGACACATCTGTTCCAAACCTGTCCAATATTACTCCTATGAGCTTTTCGCTGCAATCCAGTGTAACTATCTGCTCATCTCCTGCAAACATTCCAAAGGTCTTTTTTGAAAAATCAGCCGTATTAAACTTTTCAAAATGCTCAAGCCCCTCCCGTTTTTCCTCTAATATATTAATTTTTTTTATTTTATCTACCCTGTAGAATTTCACCATGCCTGCCACATTGTCATACCCTATAAGATAATAATTTTCATCATCCCAGTTTAACGCCCACGGACTTACATTATACAGCTCTCCTCTTTTCTTTGGAACAAGCTTTTTATCTGTTGTCCATTCACAATACTGAAAGGTTATTTTTTTATTCCCGGATATTGCCTCATGCAAATCATCAACATTGTAGTAAATGCTTTCATTCATGGTCTTTATGCGGTTTGTAACGTATACCTGCCTTTGAAGCTTTTTTGCCTGATTGCTTCCTGCAAGGCTCTCCAGCTTTTTTATAAGCTCGTCTGACTTTTTTGTTGTAATAAACTTTGATGACTGGACTGCATCCACCAAAAGCTTAAGCTCCGGCAGCTCAAATTCCCTTAAGCCTATGTAATATCCTGACGGTCTGTCCTTTTTGTTTACAATATCTATTCCAAAGGTTCTGAGAGCCTCTATGTCATCATATATACTCTTTCTCTCCGCATCAATACCACAGGACTTAAGATATTCAAGTATATCGTTCATGCTCATCACGTGCTCCTCATCAGTCCGTTCAAGCAGCACCCTCATTAAATATAAAAGCTTTAGCTTTTGATTTGATGACTTTGCCATAAGCTATAACCCTTTCTTAAAATCTCTCACATACTCTGCAGCCTTCTTCTCATCGTATCCTGTTTTCTCAAGCAGCTCAATAAGATTTGTTCCCACTATTGCGCCGTCTATTGTGTCAATATACGGCTGTACATCCTCTGGCGTCCTTATTCCAAAGCCAAGCATTACAGGTACATCTGACACCTTTTTTACACTGCTTAAATATTCCCTTACATTCTTGTGGAAATCTGCCGCCTGTCCCGTAACTCCCATAGATGACACACAGTATACAAAGCCTCTTGCATCCTTAA
>ERZ777305.2205-NODE-2205-length-17671-cov-25.062897_pt1 | contig 17671 bp, 10 predicted proteins | sample MGYA00374965_ERZ777305 | MGnify/ENA primary metagenome ERZ777305 (study PRJEB29328, sample SAMD00013331) | mouse gut metagenome | study: EMG produced TPA metagenomics assembly of the Metagenome analysis of fecal microbiota from mouse which was promoted... | reverse complement strand
TTATGCAGAGGATATGTTACTGCATAATGTAGAGGTAGGGGGTCAGGCGTTTTTCGCTGAGAGCACTGTATGCACCGAAGCTGGTGTGATCAGGAGAATAAGCGATTGTCTTTTCGCTGAAGCAGTTGACAATAGCCCATGTGCCGTCGGCATTGCGCTTAGCGGTCCAGAGATAGCCGTCAGCGATCGCACCGCCATCTGCTATAGCCGGCTCGTTCTTGACATTGAAGCTATCGTATGTGCCCTGCATATAAATATAACGTCCATCCGATCCCAGGATCATGAACTTTCCTTCAGGAGCCTCATACTTCACATCATCCTTAACAAAGGTTGATACGAATGTGAACGCATTGGCATCGCCAGGAAGGATGATCTGACCATCAGAGATGGAGACACCGGTGGTGTTCATGTATCCGTATGACTTGCCGGAATCAAGAGGCTTCATGCAGATATTTTCCGACACGAGAATGTAGCTCTTGTCAAGCTTGATGACCTCTTCATTGAATTCGTCAAAAATAGCCTCTCCGACATATTTGATGAACACCCATTTGCCATTCTGCTTTTCGAAATGTCCGGTGACAGTCTTAAGACCGTTATCATTGAGAGTCCATACAGCACCGTCGAACACGAAGAGCGAAACAGTCTTGCCGTTGTAGACCACATATTTCTGAGCACCCTGCTGAGCATAGGGGAACTTCTGCTTAAGATAAGCGGGGATATAAGCCTGAGGATTCTCAAGTTTGTCATTCTTGAAGCCCATAGCCTCATAGTCGGCAGGCTGGAGCATGCAAGCGTTGGCAGGAACTGCCCAGTCCGAACCATCGAAGCAGTAAAGAGCATGGTTGGTCACCATAGGGATATCGGCACCGGAAGCGATCTTCACGTTTCTGATTTCGGTGGTGCCAGACTTTTCAGCTGTGCTTGTGTAACGGAAACCGATCTGAATCTTCTTTCCGTTATAAGCCTTAAGATCGATCTTGCCGGAGTTTACGAAAGTCCAACTCAGACTCTCAGGCACAGCTTCGGGTGTAAGATTGTTCCATTCTCCGCCCACTTCGCGTACAGCGACAGTGTTCTCCTTTGCAGCTGTTGCCGCATCCTTGAAGAAATTCCAAGCCTGATCAAATGTCAGATAGGCATTGGCGTCGGCGGGAAGGTCAATCTCTGGAGAGATGAGCCATGCATCGGAAGCTTTATTGGCACCCCCAACAAAAGCTGAAGCTTTCATGTAGCCACGGTCATCAAACTTCCATACATAAGTGCTGCCTTCGGGGAGCAAAATATTGTCAATGGTAAATTGTCCCTGACCTTTAGCGAAAGGCTCCTCCAGAAAGAGTTTTCCGGAATTAAAGTCGGGGGTACCTACTACGACATTGTAATTGACCACCGCATAGTCACCCTCGCCGGGATTGCTGTAACCGTCAGAGAGCACATCAAGCAGATCCTTTGCAGGATTGAAATTCTCGGGATACGCCTGATCGAAATCGATATCACCGCCCCAGGCAGCCTTGTACTGAGCCTTTCCGACAGAGAGTGACTTGGCAGCTCCGATATTGGTGATCTCGGCGGGCACTGCTCCAGCCTCACGATAGGTCACATCGACAGCAGAACCGTTGGATGCAAGATAGTAAGGGAATGAAGAAGTGTCAAAAAACAGAGGGAGAACAACATCAGCAGGATATATGCCAGACTTGTCGAAATACAGGTTGGCTGCAATCGCCTTGGCAGCCGCCTTTTCGGCATCGTCGGCAGCCTCACCTTCCAGCATCTTGGCGATAGCTGCATAGTCGGCATCAGAGACAGTATATGAGCCGGTCTCCTTGTTATTGTAATCTACCCCCCCCTCAAATCCATTCAGATAATGGTCATTCCAAGAGTTTTCGTCGCAACTTGCAAGCCCCATAGCGAGTGAGCCTACAATGACTGCGTTAAGAATATTCTTATTCATAATTGTATTTATACGTTATGAGTGGGTGCTCGGTTAGAAGTAAAGTTTAGCACGAAGGTTGAATGTACGTCCGTAGCTGTAGATGACTCTGAAAGCATTTTCCCATGTGCCGACGGTAGAATAGTTGGTGTAGGCATCCATAACATAGTAATTGTTGAATGCATTATACACGTTGGCTGAGAATGTGCAGCGTACATTGTCGGTAATCGGGAAATTGTAGCTTGCATTGATATCGAGCTGATTGCCGAAAGGAATCTTCCAAGGCTCGCTGATAATTAGAGGCTTGCCCGGGGAGAGGGACACATCGCTACGAGAGTTGAGAGTGAAGTCGCTGTAGTTGCGTGCATTGAATGTCCAGTCGGTGCCGATACGGAATCCGCGGAAAGGCTTGAACTGAACACCAAGAGCACCTGTGGTCTGAGCCGAACCGCCCACCTTTATGCCCTTCTGCACGATAGTGGCATTGAGATGATCCTCGGCAAGAGGGGTTGTGGTGGCAGGAGCTGTGTCACGGTCGCCGAGAGATGAAAGAGCCTCACCCTGGCTGTTGTAGTAGTAACCAATGGGGTCGTTCTGCCAGGTGTTGTCAGCGATCGACAGCATACCTGAAAGCTCCATCCACTTGAAAGGCTTGTAGACGAAATTGAGTTCCACACCCATATAGCGTGAGTCCACACCGTTCATGGTAGCGGAATAGCGTGTGCCGTCATACTCCGAAGTACCAGAAGTGACCATGGTACGGTCCATCCACATTGTATAATAGCCGTTGAGCTGAGCAGTGAACTTGGGAGAATGGAACTCATAGCCAACCTCTACAGCAGCGACTTTCTCGTTGCGCGGATCGGGGTTGATGGCATTGGAGTTGGCAGGGGACACGAACACTCCATACTGGAGGTATGGGGCGCGGGTGATGTAACCGCCGTTGACATACACGTTGTTGTAACGGTTGATGTTATAGTTGGCTCCAGCCTTGATGTTACCGGCAAAGAAAGTCTTTGTAGGTGACTTGCTGAATTCCTCATCGACATAGAAATTCTCGTAACGAGTGTAGGTGTTAAGGTTCATGGCACCGGCGAGAACAAGGTTGAGCTTCTTGTCAAGAGCCTGATACTCAGCCTGGGCATACACACCTTCCTGCCAGATACGGCTGTCCCAGTCGCGATATACCACATCGCCTACACCAAGCTTCTCACGCTGCCACGCGAGCTTTGCCTCAGGAGTGGCGAATGTACGGGTCACATTCTTGTTGGAACGAGTCTCATCAATGAAGTAAGCTCCATTGTAGAGATCGGAAAGCTCATTGGTGTGGTATCCCTTGTAATAGCGCACATCGACACCGGCTGTGACTGCAAGATTCTCAGTTAGCTCATTCTTATAGTTGGAGATGAAGCCGAACCATTTATGGTTATTCACGGAATTCGACATAGCCATGAGAGATCCGGTGGTGCTGTTCTGGTTCATAAGCTGAATCTGATCGTAGGCGAACATACCGTTGCCATGACGCAGATTGTAAGTCACACCGTTGCTCTCGACAGTACTCCAGTTAAGGGCACCGTCTGTGGCACCATACCACAGATTCCTATAAGACGAGCTGTAGCCCTGACCGCTGGAACCGTAACCGCTTCCGAGTGAAGCATAGGCTACTGACGACAGCGATGACTTGTGGTTGATCTGCCATACATGGTTGACCATAGCCACAGGCTTGTTGTACACATTGTACTGTGACGACTTCTCCTCACCGTTCAAGCCCAGACCATAGGTAGGATTGTATCGGTAAGCCTCACCCTTAGGCATGAAGTTAGCCACATTCTGCCATTCCTTTATTGACAGACCGTTGGCTGAGTTACGCTTGTTGTGGGTCTGAGGCGCGCCGGTCACAGTAAGAGAGATCTGATTGTTATCGTTGAGACGCTTGGATATGTTGAGGAAGTAGCTGTAAGCCTCATAGTCGGTGCCCTGGATGTATCCGTCGCCGGTCTTGCGCGCACCGAGGAATGTTAGAGCCCAGCCGTTCTTCATCAGACCTGTAGAGAACGATATACCATAGTTCATGGAGTTATCGTTGCCAAGTCCGTACCAGGCTGTGCCGCCTCTCTTTGCATCGAGGCCCTTGGTGATCATATTGATGGTACCGCCGAATGAGGGTGACGATATGATTGTGGCTCCGAGACCGCGCTGTACCTGCATCGATGAGGTGACATCACCGAGTCCGCTCCAGTTGGACCAGTAGATACCGCCCCATTCCATATCGTTGACAGGCACACCATTGACCATGGTGGCAGTGTTGTTGGAACGGAAACCGCGGATATTGATCTTGGCATCGCCGAAACCGCCGCCGTCCTTTGTGGCCCATACACCGGGAGTGGTCTTGAGCACCTCGGGAAGCTCCTGGTTGCCGAGCTTGATCTCAAGAGTCTCGGCATTCACAGCCGACACAGCCACAGGGGTCTTACGCGTACGTGCTATAGACTGTGTAACCACAACGTCCTGAAGCATTTCGGATGCTACATCCATTGCAACCTGACCGAGATCGGACGCAACCTCAAGGTCGAGAGGCTTATAGCCTATGTAATTGATATGAACCTTCTTTCCCTTTGGAGCAGAGAAAGAGAAGTTACCATCGATGTCGGTAGTGGTGACAACTTTTGTGCCGGGAACTGTGATAGTCGCGCCAATGATAGGCTCGCCCACCTCATTTACCAGCACGCCTTTACACGTGACATCGTCAGCTGCTGCGAGCGACACCATACAGTTAAGCCATACGGCTGCGGCTGTTAGGAGGAGTCTCTTTAACATAATTGATGACTGGTTAGATGATTAGACTTAGTTTTATTTTGGTTTATCTGAATATAATCCGGTGATAAAAACTATTGGAAGATTAAAAATTTTTCACAAATGTAATGAATTTTTACGACATCACAAAAACATAGGCACCATTCTTTGCAATAGTGCCTATGCAAGATGTCTCCGTCAACACCTATGTATCAACGGATAAACAGCTTAGGGTACAGCCAGGCAGACATTGCAATCTACTTTTTTCTGTATGGATAGGAGGCGGAACGCGGGAAGAGACGTGCGAGAAGGTCAGTGCGATGCATGCGCATAAGGGAGCGTGTGATGTCCTGACGGTAGGAGGGATCATACCAGAAGAAATATTTGCGCTGGGCTTTCTTGGCTTCCGGATCAGTCGCAGTAAACACCGGCTTCAAAGTGTAAGGATGGAACCCGGTATAATATATCTCGGTGGAAAGAGTCATGGGTGTGGGAGTGAAATCCTGCACCTGCTCCAGATGCAGGTCAAGACTCTTGGTCTCGGCAGCGAGCTCTGCCATGTCGACTTCACGACATCCCGGATGGGAGGATATGAAATATGGTATGAGCTGCTGTTTCAGCCCATGGGCAGAATTGACCCTACTGAAGAATCGTGAGAACTCGTGATAAAGCCTGAACGTGGGCTTACGCATAATGTCGAGCACCACATCGGAAGTGTGTTCCGGAGCCACTTTAAGCCTGCCCGACACGTGGGATGTGATAAGTTCCTCGTTATACTGACGGTTGGCACGGTCGATCTCCCCATCACCTGTATGATGCATGGAGAGGTCGTAACGCACACCGCTCCCTATGAATGACTTCTTGACTCCAGGCACATCATCAACGGCATGGTAGAGATCGAGAAGCGGACGATGATCGGTGTTGAGATTAGGGCACACAGACGGATGCAGGCATGATGGCTTAAGGCATTTCTCGCATAGCGAACGGTCCTTTCCGCCAAGCCGGTACATATTGGCACTCGGCCCGCCAACATCGCTGAGATAGCCTTTGAAATCATCCATCCGGGTGACCTGCCGCACCTCACGGAGCACAGATTCCTTACTGCGCGAGGCAATGAACTTGCCCTGATGAGCCGAAATGGTACAGAATGAGCATCCGCCGAAACATCCGCGATGGATGTTGACCGAATGACGTATCATATCGTAGGCAGGAATGCGTTTACCTTTGTAGCGCGGATGAGGGAGACGAGTGTAAGGGAGGTCGAATGACGCATCGACCTCCTCGGTGGTCATGGGAGGATACATGGGATTGACCTTTATCCATATGTCGCCGTGACGCTGCCACAGAGTCTTTCCGTGCATCGAATTGCTCTGCTGCTCGATATGCCTGAAATTCTCAGCCTGGCAACGCTTGTCGGCCTGGCAACGCTCATAACTGTGGAGCACAATATCCTGCTCGCCCACATATATCTTACCCTCACGGCAATCCATGCCAGGAGCAGAGGTGCGTATGACAGTCTGAGGCAGGCATGTGAGCGAATCAAGCGACTCACCGCTGTCGATATGCCGTGCAATCTCTACGACACACTTCTCACCCATCCCATAGGATATGAGGTCAGCACTACAATCAATGAGCAGCGACGGACGCAGACGGTCCTCCCAATAATCGTAATGAGACAGACGGCGCATCGAAGCCTCAATGCCTCCGGCTATGATGGGGGTACCCGGAAACAGTCTCCTGAGTATGTCGGAGTACACTACAGTCGGATAGTCGGGACGCGCGCCATGACGCCCTCCCGGGGTGTAGGCATCGTCACTGCGACGACGACGAGCAGCAGTGTAATGATTGACCATGGAGTCCATGGCTCCGGCAGAGACCCCAAAGAACAGGCGCGGTGCACCGAACTTGCGGAAATCGCGCAGGTCGTCCTGCCAGTTGGGCTGCGGGACTATAGCCACCCTGTAACCGGCAGCCTGTAGCGTACGCCCTATCACAGCAGCCCCAAACGAAGGATGATCCACATAGGCATCACCTGAAAACAGCACTACGTCCACACTGTCCCAGCCAAGAATCTTCATCTCCTTGACACTCGTAGGCAAATATGCATCGACTCTCGGTATCATTATTCAGCAGGCATTTTGGAAAGGCGGTCCTCCATGGCGATGATCTCGTCACGCATCTGTGCCGCCTCGATAAAGTTCATATTTTTTGCAGCGTCAACCATCTCCACACGGCGTTTCTCGATGAGCTTGCGCAGAGCATCAGCCGACAGATAAGGCATGACAGGATCGGCTGCGACATCCACTCTCGAAGAGTATTCTCCGGCATACGGCACAGGCTGCGCGCTCTTACCTCGTCCGAAAGTTCCGGCACCTTTTGCTGACGAGCGTCCCTGCCCGGGCTTGCCCTGCGGAAGTATCTCATCGGTGTCGAGTCCGATAATGACATTGCGCGCCTTGACTATTGCCTGGGGTGTTATGCCATGCTCCTCATTGTAGGCGAGCTGAACAGAGCGTCGCCGCGATGTCTCATCGATAGTCTGCTGCATGGAGTCGGTGATCTTGTCGGCATACATTATGACTGTGCCATTGAGGTTACGCGCCGCACGCCCCACCGTCTGTGTAAGGGATCGGTGAGAACGGAGGAATCCCTCCTTGTCGGCGTCAAGGATAGCCACCAGTGACACTTCAGGAAGGTCAAGCCCCTCTCGCAGAAGATTGACCCCGATGAGCACGTCAAACTCTCCTGCCCTCAGCCCGTCGAGAATCTTTATGCGGTCGAGGGTGTCGACATCACTGTGTATATAAGCGGTCTTTATGCGCAAGCGTAACAGATAATCGTTGAGCTCCTCAGCCATGCGCTTTGTGAGAGTGGTCACGAGCACACGCTCGTCACGCTCCACACGGTCATTGATCTCGTTGAGAAGATCGTCGATCTGGTTGAGCGACGGACGCACCTCTATGACCGGATCGAGAAGCCCGGTGGGGCGTATGATCTGCTCCACCACAACCCCTTCGCACTTCTCCAGTTCATAATCGGCAGGAGTGGCACTCACATAGAGAACCTGGGGCGTGAGACGCTCAAACTCCTCGAAACGCAACGGACGGTTGTCAAGAGCCGCAGGGAGGCGGAAACCATACTCCACAAGATTCATCTTACGCGAAAGGTCACCGCCATACATCGCACGACACTGCGGAAGAGTGACGTGGCTCTCGTCGATAATGGTAAGGAAATCCTTCGGGAAATAGTCGAGGAGACAGAAAGGACGCATACCAGGCTGACGACCGTCGAAATATCGTGAATAATTCTCTATACCTGAACAATGCCCCAGCTCACGGAGCATCTCCACATCGTAAGTCACACGCTCCAGCAGACGTTTCGCCTCCATCTCCCTCGCTTCGCGAATGAAGAAGTTGTACTGCTCGCCAAGGTCGAGCTCTATCTGCCCTATTGCCGACCCCATCCTTTCGGGAGAGGTGACAAAAAGGTTGGCAGGATATATCTGGAACTCATTGTGGGAGCCGAGCGACGTGTTATCGGACGGATGGATGGTCTTGATCGACTCAATCTCATCGCCCCAGAATGTAACACGCACTATGATCTCCTCATAGGCAAGACGGATGTCGACGGTGTCGCCCTTCACACGGAATGTGCCGCGTGACAGTTCGATCTCATTGCGTGAATACAATGAGCTGCTGAGAGTGCGGAGAAACTTGTTGCGTGCGATCTTCTGCCCTACGGATATCTTTATCACATTGCTGTCGAAATCCTCAGGATTGCCCATGCCATAGAGACATGACACCGATGACACCACTATCACATCCTTACGCCCCGAAAGGAGTGCCGAGACAGTGGAAAGGCGCAGACGGTCAATCTCTTCGTTGATCATCAGGTCCTTCTCGATGTATTTATCGACAGTGGGGATATAGGCTTCCGGCTGATAGTAATCGTAATAGGACACGAAGTACTGCACCGAATTTTCAGGGAAAAAGTTCTTGAACTCGCCATAGAGCTGAGCGGCAAGAGTCTTGTTGTGGCTGAGAATGAGAGTGGGCTTCTCAACCCTGGCTATGACGTTTGCCATTGTAAACGTCTTTCCCGAGCCGGTGACGCCAAGGAGTGTCTGTGCCTTGTCGCCCGCCTTGATGCCGTTGACCAATTGCTCTATTGCCTGCGGCTGGTCGCCGGTGGGTTGATATTGTGAAGTCAGCTGGAATTTCATAACTTACAAAGGTACATAAAAATCCCGGATTTTCCATGCCGTTTGATTTTTATTAAAAGTCAAAAACAAACATATCCCTAAAAAATAAATTGACTAATTTTACCGCATGATGCCATAATCTCACGAATTCTCCGTAAATTTGGCATATAAACAACACCAAAGCAACCCAAACCGACCAGGACTATACGACAATAACTTATGGCAAGGATACTTATTGTGGATGATGAAGATGACCTTCGTGCCGGACTCGGCACCTATCTCGAACTGCAAGGCTATGACGTGGATACGGCTCCGAGTGCCGAGGAGGCATCGCTCCTGAACCTCACGCGCTATGACCTGCTGCTTCTTGACATAATGATGGGAGAGATGAGCGGTACCGATCTTGCCATGAATGTCAGGGAGAATCCGCTCACAGCATCCGTACCCATAATATTCCTGACAGCCAAGGACAATGATGACGATATGGTGGCGGGACTCAATTTAGGCGCTGACGATTACATCGCAAAACCGTACTCCCTGAAAAATGTCCTTGCAAGGATCGAGGCTGTGCTACGCCGTGTGCCTCCCCGCCACGCAGCATCTGACGGCGTGACCTGCGACAGAAACACCCTCACATGCACCGCCGACGGCGTGCCGCTTAAACTCCCCCGAAAGGAATTCGAGATCCTCGCCATGCTTCTTGAGAACCCCGGAAGGATATTCACTCGCGAAGAGCTCCTGGCAAAGATATGGCCCGAGAGGACGGTGGTGTCGGACCGCACCGTGGATGTGCACATCACACGCCTCCGCGCAAAGCTCGGCAACTACGGCAAATGCATAACCTCACGCTCAGGATACGGATATGGCTGGCAGGATTAAACTTTCGTTCCACTCAAGGGTGCTTCTCACTGTGCTGCTTCTGTGCTGGGGGCTGGTGGGGATATTCATGGTGTTCCAATACCATAGGGAAAAGGAGTTCAAGGCACAGCTTCTTGACACGGAACTACAGATGCACAACCTCCGCATAATCGACGCCATGCGCCACAGCGATCCTATCGACGATATAGCAGGGAGCATGGACAAAAGCACCGACGGACTGCGCATCACCATAATAGACCGGGAGGGGAATGTGATGTTTGACAACAACTCCAGCACGCCGTTCCCCACCGCCAACCATAACTCCCGCCCCGAGGTGACCGACGCACGCAAACATGGGACAGGGCACATAATAGGACGCCATTCCGAGAGCGATGATGCCGACTATTTCTATTCCGCACGACTGGGTGACAACGGTACTGTGGTACGCTCAGCCGCCCCTTATACACACAAGCTTGAGGAATTTCTGCGTGCCGACAGCACATTGCTGTGGACAATGCTCGTAGTAACCGTGATAATCAGCATGGTGGGCTATCTGGTGACACGACGCATATCCAAAAGCATAGTCAGGCTCAACCGATTCGCCCAAAGGGCAGAGAAGGGGGAACGCATATTCGAGGAAGAGGCATTCCCACATGATGAACTCGGCAGCATAGCCAGCCACATAGTAAGGCTATACATCCAGCGCGACGAACGCCACAACGAGGCGATGCGCCAGGAAAAGGACAAGATACGCCTGAAGAAACAGCTCACCAATAATATCAACCATGAGCTCAAGACCCCGGTGGCATCAATGATGGTGAGCCTGGAGCTGCTACGCGACTGCCCCGACTTGCCGGAAGAGAAGAAACGTGAATTCATAGAGCGTCTTTTCGCCAACACAAGGCGTCTCAGCTCACTGCTTAAGGATGTTTCGACTATCACAAGAATGGACGAAGGCGCGGAAATGATAGCCAAGGAGACTGTGGATCTTACCGCACTGATAAAGGGTATCGTGGAGGAGGAACAGATAAGAACCGAGGCACACATCAGTCTGGAGGTCCCGCAGCTTACTGTCATGGGGAATACGGCCCTGCTTGAATCGATATTCCGCAACCTCATAGACAATGCCATATCCTACAGCGGATGCACGGAAATCACCATCAGAGCTGACCGCGAGGGACGTTTCACAGTGAGCGACAACGGATGCGGAATAGCCGAGGAGCATATGCCGCATATATTCGAACGGTTCTACCGTATCGACAAGGGACGCTCCAGAGCAGCCGGAGGCACAGGGCTGGGACTGGCTATCGTCCGCAATGCCGTAGCAATCCATGGAGGGGAGATAAAGGCGTTCAACAACAACGGACTGACATTCCGGTTCAGGTTAGGGAAAATCCGTCAGGAGATGCATGGCGAGTCATGCACCTGAGCCAAATCAAAACCGCTGTTAACAAAAACGCAACATTTTAGAAATAATTATTAAACATAATATGCCGAATTTTGTACAGATAGATATAAATCGGCATATTTATGGATATAGTATTTCTCGGAATTGTCATATTCCTGTTCATTCTTGCAGTGTTTGACCTCTCGGTGGGAGTCAGCAATGACGCTGTAAATTTCCTCACCTCCGCAGTAGGTTCCAAGGCAGCATCGTTCAAGAGGATAATATTCGTGGCGGCTATAGGTGTGTTCATCGGAGCCGCCATGAGCAACGGCATGATGGACGTGGCGCGCCACGGAATATTCCGCCCTGAAAACCTGTCATTCTACGATGTGATAGCCATATTCATGGCTGTGATGGTTACTGATATCATCCTTCTCGACATATTCAATTCGCTCGGGATGCCCACATCGACCACGGTGTCAATGGTGTTCGAACTCCTTGGCGCAACCTTTGTGGTGGCACTCTTCAAGATAGCCGCTCCCGAGAGCACTTTCGGAATGGGCGATCTGCTCAACACCGAGAAAGCCCTGTCGGTAATACTGGGAATATTCCTTTCCGTTGCCATAGCGTTCGTGTTCGGCACTCTGGTACAATTCCTTTCGAGGCTTATTTTCACCTTTGAATACAAAAGCCGACTGAAATGGAAAGTTGGGCTCTTCGGAGGGATAGCCTGCACTGCTATAGTTTACTTCATGCTGCTAAAGGGCATCAAGGACCTCTCGATAATGACTCCTGAAGTCAAAGGCTGGATATCAGCCAACACAGCAATAATACTCGGGATATGTCTCGCAGGATTCACACTGCTGTCACAGATTCTGCATCTGCTCAAGGTCAATGTGTTCAAGATGGTAGTCCTGTTGGGCACTTTCTCACTCGCCATGGCATTTGCAGGGAACGACCTCGTAAACTTTATAGGCATACCCCTCACATCGCTTGCATCCTATCAGGACTATGCCGCCAACGGAGCCGGCAACCCAGGAGCCTTCAATATGGTGAGCCTCAACGGACCTGCCGACACTCCGTTCTATTTTCTAATAGGGGCGGGCATGATAATGGTGATAGCTCTCGCCACATCCAGGAAAGCTCGCCAGGTGACCCGCACATCCGTGGGGCTGAGCGCGCAGAACCAGGGAGATGAGATGTTCGGCTCATCAAGAATAGGTAGAAAACTCGTGCGCGGAGCACTGAACACCTACGGATGGATAAATGAGCATGCCCCTTCAGGTGTGAAACGCTGGATAGCAAAGCGTATGGACCCCTCCGTATCGCAGGCTGAGGACGGTGCCGCTTTCGACCTTGTGCGCGGCTCGGTCAACCTGATGCTGGCAAGTATGCTCATAGCCTGGGGAACATCGATGAAACTCCCACTCTCTACCACTTTCGTGACTTTCATGGTGGCTATGGGTACTTCACTCGCTGACAGGGCATGGGGCAGGGAAAGCGCAGTGTTCCGCATCACGGGTGTCATATCAGTGATAGGAGGATGGTTCATCACTGCCGGAATGGCATTCATAGGAGCCGGAATAGTGGTGTGCCTGATGCACAAAGGGGGTGTACCGGTCATGATAGCTGGTGGCATTATTTCTGTAGTCATGCTCATACGCAGCAACATACGTTTCCGCAAAAAACAGCAGGAAACGGAGAAAGACACCCTGTTTCAGACCATTCTGTCGACCGAAGACAAAACCGAGGTGTGGCCTCTGCTGAGAATATACATCAACGAGAAGCAGAGAATGTTCCTGCAGTTCGCTGCACAGACCTACAGCGATGTCACCGCCGGGTTCATCAACGATAACACAAAGTTGCTGTCGCGCTCGGAGAAGGCTCTCGTCACTGAAAAGGATGTGCTTAAAGGACAGCGGCGAAAACTTACCCTGTGCATGAGGCTGCTGCCGACCGGGACCGCCATGGAGAAGAACACGTGGTTTCACCTGAGCAACAATATGGCAATGTCGATGACCTATTCACTGCGCCGTATCAATGAAGTGTGCAAGGAGCATGTAGAAAACAATTTCCGCCCGCTACCGATGCAGTTTCATGATAAGTTTATGCGTCTTTGCGAGAAGATAAACCAGACCATTCTCGATTCAGAGAAGGCTATTGAGGTATACGATCCGGAGACTATCGACTCGCTACGCACTCGCTGCGATAAGGTGAAGGATGAGCTTACTTACCGCACTCGTGAAGTATATGACCTGCTGCAAAAGGGTGATGCCTCCGATCTTACTGTAGCGTATGTCTACCTTAATGTCCTTCAGGAGAGCCAGGAGTTTATCACTTCGCTACGCAAACTGCTGCGCGCTGTCGGCAAGCTGAATCTTGCTCCATCATCCTACCGCAGTTTCTCTCATCACGAGACAAGAGAAATAGATAAGACCAGAGATTAAATAAGACCAGAGGACCAAAGGGCTATAGACAGGGGGACCAAAAGTCTATAATCAAAGACCATAGGACCAGAGATCTAAAGACAGGAGAACAGGGGAACTTTCAGACCAGAGAACCATAGAGCCATATTTTTGAATCTATATTTCGTTCTCCCTGAATTGTTCTCCTGTTCTCCTGTCTTTAGATCTCTGGTCCTCTGGTCTTATTTAATATATCCCTTTGGTCTGATTTTTTAGATTACTCCGTGGGCGGAAAGGAGCATTGTCATGTTGTCACGCAACTTGCGAGCTTCGGCAGCTGCCACCTCGGCAAAGTCCTCGCCCTGCGAGGCGTATATTATACCGCGCGAAGAGTTGACAAGGAGTCCGCACTCACGTGTCATGCCCCACTTGGCTACTTCCTCAAGGCTTCCACCCTGCGCTCCGACTCCCGGAACGAGCAGGAAGTTGTCGGGGGCTACACGGCGCACTTCGGAGAACATGGCTCCCTGAGTGGCTCCTACGACAAACATCAGCTGATCCTCATTGCCCCACTTGCGTGCCGTCTCAATCACATGCTCAAACAGGCGTGTGCCGGTCATGTCGGAAAGGAACTGGAAATCACGGCTCCCCGGATTGGATGTGAGGGCAAGAAGTATCACCCAGCGTCCGGAATAATCCATAAACGGTTTCACACTGTCGAAGCCCATATAAGGAGCTACGGTGAGAGCATCCACCCCCATGTTCTCAAAGAATGCGCGGGCATAGAGCGAGGATGTGTTGCCTATGTCGCCACGTTTCGCATCCGCGATTATGAACTGGTCAGGATAGTTGTCACGGATATACTTGACTGTGCGGTCGAGCGCGCTCCATCCTTCCACGCCAAGGCTCTCATAGAAAGCGGTGTTAGGCTTATACGCCACACAGTATGGCGCAGTCGCATCAATGATAGCCTTATTGAAAGTGAAGATAGGGTCTTCAACATTTCTCAGATGCTCTGGAATCTTCTTAATGTCAGTGTCAAGCCCTACACACAGGAAAGAGCCTTTGCGACGGATGTTTTCAAGAAGTTCGGTACGGTTCATAACAAATATGTAATTATATTTTGATTATTATCTGGTGAATTTATATCCGTAAATATTCAGGGATGTCACCTCACGCTTGCCACTCCAGGTGGCAGGGACATAATAGAAAGATATCCTTTCAGCCACAAACACTGTGTCGGGAGTTCCGGAAGCCGCATGCAAGATCACCGGCTCATAGACAGAATCGGACAGATGTATGAGGCTGTCGGCAGGCAACAGAAACTCCGTGCCCCCTAAGCTTATGGCACCATTGCGATTGTCTACATCCAGCTTTGACATGTATTCGTTCAACTGATCCACTTTCCGGAATCCGTCAGGGATACTCACATCGGATTTCTGGTAGTTGAGATCAACACTTTTTTGTGCCGACCCCTCATTATCATTTCTATAACTGTAAATGACAGAATTATGTCCGGTATATAACGAGGGTTCAATTATGCCATCAAGACCGGATTGATTGCCATGCCTGTCGAGCTCCTTTACTATGGAGCGCAGGTCCATACGGTCACGACTGTCGAGACGTTCAAACACCGGAATGAAAGCTTCCTCGCTTACAGGAAATTCAGTGAATCCAAGTTCAACGAGCCTTTCCCGGAGCTTGCGTTGCATCATCACATCGGAAAGGGTGGTGAAGTTGAAGTATGGAACAATCGATGTGGCAAGGAACACCACGGCAAAAGATATCGCCACCGCGTTATAAATGCGCGGACGACGGACCATGAGATAGATGAACACCCCATAGCACCACAGGTTGAACGTAAGGACATACAGCCGGGATACTGTAAGCCCATACTCCCCTATTCTATACAGGACAGCCACACTCATCAACACAAGAAGCGGGATCATCGCCACAGGAAGGACTCGTATAGCCTTGAGGGTGAGACTGTCGGTTGGATGAGTGCGACGCACACCCTCAAGAAAAAACAGTGTGACAAATACCGCGGCTGTAAGCCCGGTGACCGACAATGACACTATTCCTCGCGGCAGCTCCCAGGTGAAAAGTATCTTGAAACCATATACATACAATATAGCCATGTATATGACTGTGACCATCAGAAAGAAATATTTCGCAGTGCCGCACTGGAATTTTGTAGCGAAGAACGCTTTTTCATCCCTCTCGGATTCATCCCTGCGTGGTATAAGATGGAGGAATATCACAGCGGGCACAGACCCGGCACAGACTGCCTGGGCACAAGCCATCGGCTTCCATATATCCAGACCGAAAAGCCCGTTAATAGTCATAAATATCGCACCCAAGGCAAGCATGAACGCCCAACCGAACGCAGCAGCAATGATAAGCCCTGTGACCTGTGAATTAGAGAAATTCCACGCCATTGGACTACGTGACGGTATAAAGATAATCGCAACAGCCAATGCCGCAAACATCGCCCCCCTACCCACATTCCATGCCATGCCCAAGCTGGATTCGAAACAGAAAATGCAGATACAGTCAGCGACAAGCAACAGATTGGCGATCACCATGGGCAAGCGTGACGGACGTCGCAGATATTCACACCATAGATACACTGCAAGCGACAACGGCACACCCATGGAACCGAGATACCAGAGGGATGCAACAAGATTATCGTCACCAAAGAAATCTCCGATTATCTGTATCACTGACCACAATGCAAGGTAGGCAATGTAGACCACCGTGACAGGGAATCGATGCCATGCATCACGCACTGCATGGACAAGCATGTCAAATGATATCTTTGACTTCTTATGCTTGGGATCAATATTTGTCTGTGTCGGTATGGTATCCATTTTTTGAGGAGATAATTGTGGTTTATGATTCAAACGGCCTTAAATGAGCAGGAGAAATCCACTACAGTTCGGCAGCCTTGAGCTTTTCGGCATTCTCCGCGATGGTGAGCTGATCGATTACATCCTGGATGTCTCCGTCCATAAATGCCTGAAGATTGTATATGGTATAATTTATACGGTGATCGGTGATACGCCCCTGAGGGTAGTTGTAGGTACGTATCTTAGCCGAACGGTCGCCGGTCGACACCATGGTCTTTCGGCGGGAAGCTATATCGTCGATATATTTCTGATGCTCCTTATCGTATATGAATGTGCGCAGACGGCTCAATGCCCTCTCCTTATTCTTGGGCTGGTCACGCGTCTCGGTACATTCTATGAGTATCTCCTCGGTCTCGCCGGTGTTCGGATTGCGCCACATATAGCGCAGACGCACCCCAGACTCCACCTTATTGACATTCTGACCTCCGGCACCACCGGAACGGAATGTGTCCCACTTTATCTCACCCTCGTTGATCTCCACATCGAAAGGCTCAGCCTCAGGGAGCACAGCTACCGTAGCAGCCGAGGTGTGGACTCTGCCCTGAGTCTCGGTAGCGGGAACTCGCTGAACACGATGTACACCGCTCTCATATTTCATTGTGCCGTACACATTGTCGCCGGTCACACTTACAACAATCTCTTTATAGCCACCTGCGGCACCCTCACTGCAACTTGTCACAGCCACATTCCAGCCCTTTGACTCGCAGTACTTGGAGTACATCTTGAAAAGGTCGCCTGCAAATATGGCGGCCTCATCGCCACCTGTGCCACCACGTATCTCCAGAACCACATTCTTAGAGTCCTCCGGATCGGCAGGCACAAGCAGGAGCTTGATCTCCTCCTCAAGAGCAGGCAATGACTCGGTGGCCTCATCAAGCTCATCCTTCGCCATCTGACGCAGCTCCGGATCGGACTCTGAGTCAAGTACCTCACGTGCTTCGTCGATATTGCCCAGGAGGGAACGGTAGCGGCGAGTCACAGCGGTAAGCCTCTCAAGGTCCTTGTACTCCTTGGTGAGACGCACATAACGCTTCATGTCCTGAATCACAGAAGGATCAGTGATGAGTGTGCTCACCTCCTCAAACCTTGATTCGATGCCATCCAACCGCATCAATAATGAATTGTCAGCCATATACAGATAGAATTTTTCACAAAATTAGCGAAAAATTCCGAAAGGTAAATGCTCAAACC
>ERZ777305.2204-NODE-2204-length-17676-cov-5.308439_pt1 | contig 17676 bp, 16 predicted proteins | sample MGYA00374965_ERZ777305 | MGnify/ENA primary metagenome ERZ777305 (study PRJEB29328, sample SAMD00013331) | mouse gut metagenome | study: EMG produced TPA metagenomics assembly of the Metagenome analysis of fecal microbiota from mouse which was promoted... | reverse complement strand
ATATAAAATTATTTTATTTTGGAGAAAGGAAGTCTTTTATGCCCTACATCAATTTTTCGGAAGATGATCTATACCGTGCGAATACTGCCGATTTGGTTTCATTTCTTCAAAGCCACGGTGGGAACGTGAAAAAAGTCGGCTCGACTTACAAGTACATCTACACGGACGGCAGCGGAACGCATGACAGCATAACAATACATGGCGGCAAGTGGTATGATCACAAAAATCAGCATGGCGGTTATGCAATCAAATTCCTGCAAGAGTTTCTTGGCCTTTCTTTTCAGGATTCCGTGATTGAACTACTTGGCGGGCATTGCTCCGCGCAGACTGTCCGCTCTGCTCCGAGAGAAGCACCCAAGCCTGTGGAGAAACCGTTTGAACTGCCCGAAGCAAACTCGGATATGCGGCGGGTATTTGCGTATCTTACCAAGCATCGGTTTATTGCGCCTAACATCATCTCACACTTCGCCCATGAACACAAAATCTACGAGGATGGGAAATATCACAATGTCGTGTTTGTTGGAACGGACGAGAATGGTACTCCCAAACAAGCCTCGGTGCGCTCGACGCTCAGCTTCGGAAAAACGTTTCGGATAACGGTCGCCAACTCTGATACAAAATACAGCTTCTCTCATTTCGGAAATGACGGGAAGCTGTTTATTTTTGAGGCTCCGATAGACATGCTGTCGTTTATCACGCTCTACCAAAAGGATTGGCAGCAGCACAGCTACATCGCGATGAACGGTGTTTACGAGAGCGCAGTGCTGAAAGCGTTGGAAAGCCATTTGGATTTGCGAAGTGTGTATCTCTGCACCGACAATGACGAGGGAGGAATCGAGGCGGCGGAACGGCTTCGGGATATTCTCACCGATAAAGGTTACACGGAAATATTCCGGATTGCTCCGCAGGAAAAAGATTGGAACGAGTGCTTGAAGCAGCAATATGGCGTAGAATACCTCTCCGCTGTTCCTCATGAACGCAAGGAAATGTACTTACAAATCGTTTCCGAGCTGAACGAAATGCGCATCAATCCAAACCGCATTGCAAACGACTTGATAGCAATTTATAACTCCGCCGACCGAATACGGTTAGCGGAGTTTTCACTTGCGGCGAGTGAACATTTTCTGAAAATCACCAGAGAGGATTTTCCGTTCGACAGAATGAAAAATCGACTTGCGAACGAGTATAGGGGCTATCTGGACAAAGGAACCACAGCGACCAAACTCGGCAAACTGCAAAAAGCGATGACAGCGGGATTGGAGCAGCTTCGCAAATCCTCTCAAACTGTTGCGGAATTGAAGATAACAGCAAGAAAGCTGTACGATATAGCCGACTGCGCTCTGCGGCTATCTGCCGAGGAAACTCTCGTTCATCGTACCGAACAACAAGAAACGTCCGAGGAAGTTCCCTCGGACGAGCCGTTTCAAATGTCGATGAGCGTATAGCTACTCAAGCTCCTGCTCCAACGAGTCAAACTCTTCGGTGCTGAAAAACTCGCCGATGGTTATTTCAAAGCCGTCGCAGATTTTCTTGATCGTGGCTATACCCGGGTTGACGCTTTCACCGTTCAGTATGCTCTTAATCGTGGACTGTGATATACCCGCAGCGTATGACAGTCCGTTCGGTGTAATGCCGCGCTCCTTGCAAAGTTCCCGAATACGCTTGACCGTGACCTCGTAAACTCCCATATGATCCCCTCTTAGTAATATTTCACTAAATATAGTTTATAATATTTTGTGCAAAAAGATTAGTGAATTATCACTAAAATGTGATATAATAGTGATAAATCACTTGTAAGAGGAGGATTTTTATGATTGAAAGGTCAAAGGTCGCGTGTTTTTCGGGACACCGCAAGCTGCCGAAGGACTGCACGGAACTGAAAGCAAATCTCGAAAAGGCAATAGTAGAACTGATTGAGCGCGGAGTTATATTCTTTGGCAATGGGGGCGCGGTCGGCTTCGATGCATTCGCGGCGACTACGGTTCTGAAACTGAAAGAGAAATATCCGCACATCAGGCTGGTCATGGTTCTGCCCTGTCCGCCCGAGGAACAATCACTGAAATGGAGTGAGGAACAAAAACGGAGATATTTTGAGATACTTGACCAATCGGACAAGATACGAGTGCTGTCGCCGAGGTACACAAGTGGTTGTATGCTCAACCGCAACCGCCATTTGGTCGACAACAGCGCATATCTCATCTGCTATCTTCGTGAACAACGCGGTGGGACGTTCTACACGGTGAAATATGCAGAACAGCGGGGGTTGAAAATACTTCGATTATGAAAGGACAATTATGAACACACCACAAATCTTTTTGCTCTGCTTATGCGGAGCATTTTTTCTTGTAGTCGCACTGATTGCGGCTATCGGCGACCATTATTCCCTCAAGGGAATTCCCAACAAGCCTGTTGGCAACGGACAGCACGGTACGGCACGATTTGCCACAAAGGGAGAAGTTACCCGAATCTACAAACAAATCCCCTATATGCCCCGTTTGTGGCGTAATGGCGAGCAGTTACCGACCGTAGACGGTCTGATAGTCGGCTGTCATGAAACAGCAACGGGCATGACTGCGCTTGTCGATGATGCGGATATTCATACGCTGATGATCGGTGCTTCGGGTGTCGGCAAAACCGCGAATTTTCTTTATCCGAACATCGAGTACTGTTGTGCAGCGGGAATGAGTTTCGTAACCACCGACAGCAAAGGCGATCTTTACCGTAATACCGCAACCATCGCCGAAAAATATTACGGCTACAAAATTTCTGTCATAGATTTGCGTAACCCGACCCGTAGCAGCGGATACAATATGCTTTATCTCGTCAATAAGTATATGGATATGTACAAAGCCGAGGGCAAACTCGAATACAAGGCGAAGTCGGAAAAATTCGCAAAAATAACCGCCAAGACGATAATCTCGGCGGATGGTGATACGGCAAGCATGGGTCAAAATGCGTTTTTTTACGAAGCTGCTGAGGGCTTGCTGACGGCAGTAATCTTGCTGATTGCGGAATTTTGTCCTCCTGAAAAGCGGCATATTATCAGCGTGTTCAAGTTGATACAAGATTTGCTTGCGCCGTCCGGAACAAAGGGCGTATCACGCTTTCAAATGCTGATTGATAAGCTGCCCAGCGAGCATAAGGCTCGTTGGTTTGCGGGAGCAGCACTCAATTCGTCCGATCAGGCAATGGCGAGTGTTATGTCGACCGCACTGTCAAGACTGAATTCCTTCATCGACTCGGAGCTTGAACAAATCCTCTGTTTTGATACAAGCATAGATGTGGAGGAATTTTGTGGTCGCAAATCCGCAATATACCTCGTACTTCCGGAGGAGGACGGCACGAAGCATTTCCTTGTTTCGCTGATTTTACAGCAAATTTACAGGGAATTGCTTACGATAGCGGACGAAAAAGGCGGTCAGCTTGGCAAACGTGTGATGATATATGCCGATGAGTTGGGAACACTGCCTAAAATCGAGGGCATCGAAATGATGTTCTCGGCATCGCGTTCAAGAAAAATATCTATCGTGGCAATAATCCAATCCCTTGCACAGTTTGAAAAAACATACGGCAAAGAGGGCGCGGAAATCATCGTCGACAACTGTCAATGCACGCTGTTCGGAGCGTTCGCACCAAACTCCAAGACCGCCGAGGCAATGTCTCAGAACCTCGGCAAGCAGACTGTTCTCAGCGGAACGGTAACACGCTCAAGCAGCAGGGACGGCAGCAACCGTCAGCTTCAGATGATCGAACGTCCGCTGATGACAGTGGATGAATTAAAATCCATGCCGAAAGGTCACTTTATTGTGATGAAAACAGGCTGTCATCCGATGAAAACAAGGCTGAAACTGTTCTTTAAGTGGGGCATTAAATTTGAAAATGCCTATTCGATTGAGGAAAAGTCCGAGCGTAAGGTTAAGTATGCGGACAGCCGCGAGGTAGAAGCAGCGGTGTTGGAGAAGTTCCCGCCGAAGTCAGTACCCATTGAGTTTATGAACGGATTTGATGTTCCTAACGGGGACACTGTCTCCAGAAAGCATTCACCCAAAACGCGAAAAAGAGCAACATAAAGATTTTGCTTTCCACCAATTTTATAGCCTGTAGTATATCAATGCATGCAGATTCCTAAGCATAATTTTGTTGCTGACAAGGCAAAAATCCGCAGAAATACTGAATTCGTAGAGTTCAGCCTGTTTTATTACCCAAAAATGGGTTAAGAATACTGTTTTAAGAGAATTTCAGTAACTATCTCCCTTGAAAGCGGCACAGCAATTTTTTTTAATGCTCTCAATGGTATTTGGGTTTAACGTATTTAGGGAATACTGTAGGCAACCTCTAAAAACCTCTTTACAAAACCAAGCAAAAGGAGTATAATTAAGGGCACCTCTAAAAACCACCGACTAAAGCCTTAGCGCCTCATATGCTTGCATATTTTCCGTCATATCGCACAAATTTTCCTTGACAGGTGCCAGCCTGCGTCAAATTTATGCAATCTGACGAAAAATCTGACTGCGCATCTGAGGCACTATGGTTTTTAGAGATGCTCTACCGATGATCCAATTAAGCATTTCCAAAATAGCAATGTAAAATTTGAACAAATCGTTTATAGATGCGATTTCAAGTTCAAATTGCGGAAACGTTTAATTGGCGGAGCAATAGTTTTTTGTTATCTGGTGAATAATTAGTTTTTGATGTTAAAGGATGACGATTGATCATCGCGTGAGCATTAATCAACAAAAGAAATACACTCTACAACAGTTTTAGAGAAAAATATTTTTGCTGCTACATAACTTATAAGTGAAACAGAAATCAAATTTGCGGCAATCAACGAAAATGCAAGTAAAATTCCAGAAATCGGTGTGTTCATAATTAAAATAACAATTAGACCACATATTATTCCAAGCACTGATGAAATCGCAATAGATAGCCCATTTTCAATGAAAATAATTTTTGTCAACTGAAAGTTTGTAAGACCAATAGCCCGTAGACACCCAAATATATCTCGCCTTCGAACAATCCGTGAAAATGCTGTTATAGCGCAAAATAGAATTGAAAAAAACGACAATCCTATTGAAATTACTAGGGAAATCTCTCTAAGTGAATAAAAAAACTTTTCATAATTTTCGCGTTCTTTAGAAAAGTCATATACATTGAGAAACTTTCCATAATACGACTCAAATTCGTCAATTATTTCATAAAAGTCATCATGGTTACCGATTATGGAATAAACATCGGAATAATTCTTGGTAACATTTACAGAGTCAAACGCCTTTTCAGACCATAAAAAACCGCCTTGTATACATTCAGACAACATATTCTCGCTTTCGCCAATATCAATTAATGCCGTTACAGTTACTTCAATTTCATGATAGGATATTTCATCATATGACGGAGCGTTGATATTTTCGTTTATTGCAAATGCCAGGGTAATTTTATCACCAACTGAATGTGTGGATTCATCCTGTGAATTTACAAAAATAGCAATACTTTTACCGTTCTGAAGCTCATCAATGTCTAACTTTCCGCCTATCGTATTTTTTTTGAGCAAATTGATGGTTTCATCATCAACCCCTAATAGTCTGCCCTCTACGAGATTATTTAAAGGGAAGCCGAGTATTTCCCTGTCGTGAATAATCTGCTCATCAACATTGCTCGGGTTTAAAGGTTCCTCTGTTACCTCATAAACGTATAGTGATTTAATGCCAATAATTTCATCGGTTTTTTCCTTCAACAAATTATATTCTTGATTAGACAAACCCGCTTCACCATACAAAGAGATGTTTAGTGAGGTAACTGTATGCGGAGAAAAATTCAGCAGCACATCATATACGCGCTTGCTTTTATTTAAATAATCCTCAGCATTTGCCATTACAGAGGAAGAAATTAAAAGTATGAACAATGCAAGAAAAAGCGAAACACTAGACATAGCAATTTCTTTTCCATTCAAAATATAGTTTTTTATTGAGTAAAGCAAAATCGGATTCCCAGTTGAAAAATTTGTCGTTCTGACTTCCTTGCATTTTACTGAATAACTTAGGTTCTCGAATGTGGTCTTTTTGATTTCTACGCCTATGAAGAAGGAATAAGATATTACAACCACAGATAAGCAAACAGCAAAGCAAATCAAGCAAATCAAGCAATTACCATACAAGCTACCCAAAGAGCATTGCAATGCATATCCCAATACTGAACCAAGCGCAATCGAGGGAACATTCAAGATTAGAAGTCTCGTAACATAAAACACAAAAATATCATTTGTGGAAAAGTTAATCGACTTCCAAAGACCTATCGTCTTCTCCTCACCTTTTTTGATTATATATGACAATGCAATCATAGCAACAAATGTGAAAACACTCAATGTTAGAACGAGTATAATTATACCATTGTTAAAGTTTCCCCCTGAAATTGCTGAAAAAATGTCGTAGTTATCTCGGTTGTTAGGGCAAAATAATATGTTACTGTCGGATAACTCTATTTTTTCATTTTGTATAACCGGTAAAAAGTAATATTTTGCTGATTCACAAATCTCATTTGCTACAATTGCATTTACAAACGGTACATTATACTGTTGTATGTCCCATTGCGTTGTGGAGATGTTTTCGTATGCTCCGCTGATAGTGAACTTCTTTGTTTTTTCATTAACCGTCAATTCAATGGTATCTCCAATTGTTTTGTCACAAAACATCACACTTAGTAGTGATTTTTCAAGCATTATTTCATCATTGTAAACGGGAAATGTGCCCTCCGTTATATGTAGACTGCAAAGCTCTGTTGCTTTTTGATCAAATGTACCACCAACAACTTTCCTTTTTGTTGAACCATTATTATCTTCGGACTGAAAATATACAGAAATAATGCCAATCGTTTTACAATTTGAATTTCCAACGATTTCGTGTAACCCCAGTTCATCGGTACAATATATGCCATCGTGTAAACCAAATGTGTTTTCAAGCATATTATTGTTATAAATTACATTGGAATAAATCATAGTAATCTCAATTGAAAAGAAAAATGCACAAAGAAAGGTTCCAATAGTGGCTGAAATAGTTTTCTTTTTGTTAAAAAGTATGTTTTTAAGCACAAGTCTTAGTATGTATTTCATTTTATACAATCCTTCCATCACTAATTTCTATTATCCTTCCACCTTTTTCCGAAAATTCCTTGTCATGAGTAACAATTACAATCGTTTTTTTAAGTTCTTCGTTCAGACTAAGCAAAATGTTTTGAACTGCCTCGGAGGATTTGCTATCTAAATTTCCCGTAGGTTCATCACATAAAACAACCTTTGGATCCATCATTAATGCTCTTGCGATTGCTACCCGTTGTTGTTGCCCTCCGGAAAGCTGTGATGGCAAGTGTGAAGTTCTGTTGCTCAGTCCTAATGTTTCAATAAGATAATTAAACAGCTTCTTGTCAACGGTCTTTCTCTGTAGCATGGCTGGGTACTTTATGTTTTCTTCTGCTGTTAATTCAGGAACTAAATTATATTCTTGAAAAACATAACCAATGTGGTCACGCCTAAATAGTGATAAGGCACTTTCCGAAAGAGATGATATTTCTTTTTCGTTGTATGTTACATTACCAGAAGTAGGTTTATCAAGACCGCCGATGATGTGAAGAAGAGTTGATTTCCCCGAACCGCTTTTTCCCACGACAAAAACAATTTCTCCATCGTTAATTACGAGAGAGCAACCATCAAGAGCATTTATTTTGTTGTCCGTTCCGAAAGTGTACTCTTTAACAACATTGTTTACAGTAATCATTATTATAATCCGCCTTTCTGCGAAAGGCACCAATTAGGTTATGAAAAGGTACTTTCGCTCAATAAAATAATGTGGTATAATAGTAGTTGAGGGAAGCGGTCAACTACAGAAACCGAGGAGGAGAGTGGCGGGGCTGAATAGCGGCAACCCCGCATTATTATATGGTTCGGTTCTCCGTTAAGGCATCAATGAATGGCGCAAACAAACAGCCCGTAAACTTATCTCTTTCAAATCGACTCGATTTTGCCGGAGGATCAGTCAATGCCGTTTCTCTCAAATTTATTGAGGAGGTAAACTATGGCATTTAAAATCTTCCGAAAGAACTGTTGTGGTCTGGACATTCACAAAACGTGGATCTATGCCTGTATCGGAATAACCGATTCCAACAGCCGCACAGAATACAAGCAAGCTCGCTTTTCCTCATTTTCAAAAGGACTACGGGAGTTGGCTGACTGGCTTGCGAAATATTCCTGTACAGAAGTTTGTATGGAATCTTCCGGTAAATATTGGATTCCTGTTTTCAATATTCTTGAAAAAACCTGTTGGGTCACGCTTGCTCACCCCAAATACACAAAACCGCAGAAGGGCAATAAAACTGACCGCAAAGACGCGAAATGGATATGCGATCTGTTTATGTGCGATATGATCAAACCGAGCTTTATTCCACCGCCGGATATTCGACATCTTCGTGATCTTTTGCGATTTCGTATGAAGCTGACTTATCAGGTTACCGGTATGAAAAACCGTGCGCTCAATTGCCTTACCGTTTCCAATCTCAAACTGGATGATGTGTTTTCGGATGTGTTCGGTAAATCCTCGCGTTCCATCATCCGGCAAATTCTTGACTATCCCGGCAAGTCCTTTGATGTAACGCCTTTCATTCATAAACGCTGCAAAACACCTATTGAGGAAATTCAAGCAGCTGTTGATGGCGCAATCTGCTGTGAACAAGCGACAAAACTTAAAATCTGCCTTGACTTTATTGATGAGCAGCAAAAGCGTATTGACAAACTTGATTCCGAAATATTCCGGATTAGCGAACCGCATACCGCTGTGCTTGATCTGATCAGAACCGTTCCCGGTTTTTCAAAAGAGCCTTTAACAGCTATCCGCATATTATCGGAAATCGGCGCGGATATGTCGGTATTTCCCACATCCAAGCACCTCGTTTCATGGAGCGGCTGTTGTCCTCGCAACGACAGCAGCGCACAAAAGGTCAAATCCACAAGAATATCCCGTGCCGGATCTTTTCTCAAGCCGATCCTTGTACAGATCGCAAACGCGCTTATCAAATCCAAAGACCACCCCGAATTTGGGGAACGTTATCGCAGAATAAAACCTCGCCGCGGGCACAAGAAAGCGATTATCGCTGTTTGCCGTATGCTCCTGACCGCTATATGGAACATACTTTCCAAGCTTGAGCCTTATTCCGCAAACGGCTATCTCTCCGACAAACTTACCGAACATTCTGTTGTCATTTCCAAATCGGAAGGGCTTGCTCTACTTAGAAAACGCGGATATATCTTCAAGGATGAACTTGCCGGCACCAGTTCATAGCCATCTCACAATTGTTTTTTTGCCGTTTTAGGGCGGCTTACTTTTGTGCGCCCTTTTTTCGGTGCTGTCGGTTTTACTGATTTTCAAACTTTTCCTCCCTATTCTTATGTCTTTTGTTGCATACCTTCAAAAATAGCCAACCGAGAGCAGATCCAATTGCTAAGAGGAAATATAGAGATGTGTCATAATAGTTTTCATATGAAATTTGAAGAATATAGCATAAATTTATTAATAATTCTATCGGCAAAATTGTACATAGGCTTATTACTGTAAGTTTCTTCAAACTATCTGCTTTAAATAATATTGGTGCGCAAATTCCCCATAGTATTCCGAAGCAAAATGTGATTATAAGTATTTTGCATTGAGGCAAATAGTAGTATATAACAAAGTCCTCGTTTGTCTGAAAACCTTGAAAATCCTCTATTGATTTAAAGAGCGTTGAAAAGGGGATAAGATTTATACTATGTATTGATACTGAACCGCCAATAACTATGCATGAACCAAGTGAACGTATAATCCAAAAAATAGTTGCCGCCGCAAGAATAATTGTAAGCGGGATTAATTTCAAAGTGATTTTACGTGCTAATGAAAGTGTTACAATTAATGTCATTGCAATTAAAACCAATGATGCTAAAAACACGCCTGAATGTGTCTCCAATAATATCATAATTCCTCCGTAAACGCATTATATTAAATAGGTAGGGCATAGGCAAATGAGTGGCAGTGCCCTACCTAGGTTATCTTCATGTGATAGGCAAATATGCCAGACTAACCATTTGTGTTATTGCCATGTGCGTGCGCGCGATTCTACATATCCGCCTAAAGATGTCGTACTTGAATCTGTCCGATCAATCCTTAAACGAGCTTTTGAAGTGCCACCATCTGAACGTACCGAATCCCACCAATAGTGCCCGCCAAGAACCTCAGTGTCACATGCTACTGATGAACCGTACTGATTATAGATTCCAAGGAATCCACTGTCCACATACAGTTCAAGGTAATAATCAACCCTAGAGGGTGCCGTAACATGTATGTTGTTAGCTCCAATATCATTACCTGTATAGGAGTGGGTACCCAAATCAAAGGCCTGACTTGTTTTTGAGGTAATGGTATCTTTAAAAATAGAACCATAAGTGTAAGATGCAAAAGCACCTACACTCAATGCACCTACAGTAGCCACCGCCGCTAATGTAGCTACAAATTTTTTAAGTTTGCTCATTGCAAACCCTCCTTTCTTGTTTGGTCACAATTATGGTGATCAGTCAAAATCGTGCCGTTGCCTTTAAGTAATGCAAAGTTAACCTTGTGCTGTCATTTTAGCACAAACAAATTTTTCTGTCAACGGATTTTTCTCTGAGTGGTCAAAATTCGCCCCTGAGTGGTCATAAATTTTTATGTTTCACAAATTCGGTGCTATTTGTCCAAGAAATTTTTGAGGGTAACAAATAACATTATATCATCTAATATTTATATTATAACACATTATTTTCCATATGTCAAGAGAAAATACCAATATATCATTGGTATTTATATACAAATTGCAAATGTATCGTTGGTTGTATTTTTGTTTAAAATGCTGTAAAATATAATTATAAATCCATAAATAAATCAGCAAATCTGTAGGAGAGTCAAAGATATGAGTGATATTTTATCAGATATAGGTATGCGCCTGAAACAGTGGCGTAAGGAGAATAGATATACACAGGCAGAAACTGCATCACTTTTGGAAATGTCGCTGAACTTTTACGGCGATATAGAACGTGGAAGATGCAGATTATCAATTGAAAAGATTATTCTTGTTCACGAACGGCTCGGAATTGACCCCACTTATCTGTTAACGGGTGAAAAGCGTCAATCGGTAGGATTTTACGATATAATAAAAGACTGTCCTAAAGATAAAATATTCGATATGGAACAAATTGTGAGATATGCCAGCAATCTTTACAGGAGGAACGATAAGGATGATTAAAATCGCCGTTTGCGATGACGATGAGATATTCATTTCAAAAACGCTGAAACATGCTGTTTCAGTGGCAGTAAAATCAGCAAAGATAACCCCAAAAATTCGCTTTTTTATTGATGGAGCATCACTTCTGGACCGGTTTCAAAATGGCGAATACTACGACATCGTTATTTTGGACATAGATATGCCCAAAATCAATGGTAAAGAACTTGCGGCAAAGTTGCGCGAAATTGATATGTCGTTCTTCCTTGTTTTTATTACATCATACCCGAAAGAACTTGCTAATACCATTCCGTATAGAATAAACGCTTTTATACCTAAAAACGGAGATGTAAAAAATTACGGAGCCGAACTGACACGTGTTTTTACTGAGTATCAAAAAATAAAACCCGAACATGAAATGATCAAAGTAAACAAGGACGGCGAATCGATTTACTTAACGATTCCTTTAAATTCGATTTACTGGTTTAAGCTCTCCGAAAAAACCATAAGGATGAAAATTATTTTCGAGGAGTATATGCTTTCCGAAAGAGTGTTCTCTAAAATCACCGAAATCTATGCGAGTAAGGGATTTTTTGAAGTACATAGGAATATACTTGTAAACTTAAGAAAAATCCGTTCAGTGGGCGAATCCTCGGTTTTGCTCGATGACGGAGAACAGCTTCCGTTAAGCCGCCGAAAACGCAAAGATTTGTTAGAAGCTATGGCAGCTAATATAATGCTGGAGGTAACATAATGCCCAAAATAATAGAGTATATCCTGTGCTTGATCGAAAATGGGATAATTTTTGCGTTCTTTAATCTGCTTATTGAGAGAAGATTCAAAAACAAGTTTTCTGTTATAGCCGCCGTTTTTGTCAATGCCGCTATAATTTTCCTTTGCACGGAATTAAGCGTTTCGCTTCGGGCGATTATTTTTGTTGTGATAACCATTATTGGAAGCAGCATAATATTTAAAGGCGCAATTTATATAAAATCCGCCCTCTCCATTACATTGCTTTTTTTGCTTAACATGATTGACATAGTATTCGGATTATTATCTTCGCTTATTTTAAACGAGCAAATTTATGATGTGTTTTATGAAAGTATAATCCGGCGTGTGATACTATGCCTTATCATCAAAGCTGTAGACGCTTTGGTCGTGTTTGCCGTTTACAAGATGTTCTCTAAACAACGTCTTGAAGCAAACAAAAAAAACTGGGTTTTATTTTGCTTGGTTATATCCACCTTTTTGTTTGTTACGGTTATTTTTACCGAATTATATCAGAACTCTTCCGATAGTCCGTCAATCTCCGTAATCTACTTTACTGCATCAATTGCGTTTTTCATAACAGGATTGATCGCAGTATATTTTTTCACATACATATGCAGCTCATTTACTAATGAAAAGCGATTGTATGTACTGCAAAGCAGCTATGACGGAATAAAGGAGCAGTTAGCGGTACAACTAAATAATTTCGAGAAAATCAGCAAAATAAGGCACGATACAAAAAATCATCTGCAAAACGCGCAATTGCTTTTATCTCAGGGACACTACGACACGGCGGGAAATCTTGTTGCTGAAATGATTGAAGAAACCGATAATATTCGCCTTGACTATTGTGCTCTAACGGGAAATGATATTATAGACGCGGCGATAACCGTTAAATCCGCAATATGTAAAAGCCGCGGCATAGAATTTAACTTGATCTGTGAAAGGCTTCCGCAAATAAATATCAGTGAGATCGACTTATCGTCGCTGATCTCTAATATTCTCGATAACGCTGTTACCGCCGCCGAAAAGACGGATGCGCCGCGAGTGATACTGAAAATCTTCGTTCGCGGTGAATATCTCAATATTATATCCGAAAACACATACAGCAATATAATAAAGAAACGCGACGAGGGCAAACTCACAACATTTTTCACAACCAAATGCAACTCCAACGAACACGGATTCGGAACGAGAATTATTGGTGAGATCGCGCAGAAATACGACGGCGCTTGTGTTTACGAATATGAAAACGGTATTTTCAAGATGAATGTAATGATAAATTTTTCAATGTCAAGAGCTATTTGTGAACAAATTTAATGCTTTGTAAAAATTTTTGACCACTCAGGGGCATTTTTTGACCACTCAGAAGAAAACGGGTTGACTTTTCGTAATCATATTGCTATAATCAAGAAAAAGATAGGCGGGTGATAGAATGTTTGAAAACATAGCCGATGATCTGTCAATCATGCTGGTTGAAAAGGGAATAATCAAACCGGAAAACCGTGAATTTTATTTTTACGGGCTGCATCTTGCAATCAGCAAGTTGTTTTTCTTTTTGGTTATTCTTGTGATTTCACTCTTTACAAAATCATTTCTTGTAAGTATGACCTTTGTGTTTATGTACTCGGCAATAAGACAATTTTCGGGCGGGCACCATTGCCGATCCGAGGTAAGCTGCTTTTTTGTATCTATCCTTTTGTACTTGGTCATGCTTCTTTTTTATGATATTGACACACACGAGGGACGGGTATTTCTGTGCATTGCCGCTTTTGTGTCGGTTCTGCTTATTTTGATTTTCTCGCCGGTTGAGCACAAAAATAAACCCCTATCAGTTGTTGAGCGCAGAAAGTATGGAATAATTTCCAAAATCATTGCCGGTATTTTGGCTATAATTATGTGTGTATCCCTGCTGCTGAATATCAATATTTTATTTTATTCATCTTCGTATGCCCTTACAGCGGACGCTGTTTTAATAATTCTTGCTTTAAAGGGGGTGAAACACCGTGAATGCGATTCTGAAAGTGATAGCTCGGATTGCTGAAACAAATATTGTTATAAGCAACAATACCGCTTGCGGCTTCTGGAGTTATCAGCCTAAGGTTCCCAAGAATATCAAGAACTTCAAAAAGTAAGCCGGAACTTTGACTAACTCTCCCATTCGCATTATTATGCAAAGGAGGCAGCACCTTGAAAGTCGGTGAAATTATCGCAAAGATTATAACAAAAGTGGCTCTAATGTCGGCGAAAGCGGCCTATGCAACCGCAGCCTGTTTCGCCCCTTATCAGCCTAAAGAGCCTGCGAACCTGAAAGATATTATTAAGTAACAATGTTTTTCAAGCCGTAGCGAACAAAAACGGACGATCGTGTAAAACTAACGTCTAATTTGTTTATTCGATTATCGGAGACTTATGCACTTTACATAGTCTCCGATATTCTTTCTAAAATATAATTGGAGTTGATTATCATAGCCAATGCAGCCTGTGGAATCAAAAGGCTGTTTGGCGGCATCGGCACAGTACCGAAAAATCAATCGGCTCTTTTAGATAACTTCAAATCCGAGGCGAAACACCGCCTCGGATATTTTTTTGCCCAAAAACGGATAACGCCTCAGTGCAGGTCGCCTCCCGTAATTCAGATTTTGAACAACACAAAATTCTAAATTACAGGAGGGACTGACAATGTCCAAAAAGTACATCATTAAGAACGGCACTGCCGTTGAAGTTTCCGACGAGGTTTACAAAATCCTCAGAAAATGGGATCGGCGCATCAAGTACGTCGAGCATGACCTCAAAGAAACGCGATACATTATTGACCAAAAGAAAGAAACGGTTAAGGAAATACCGAGCCGCGAGGACTCGCTCGACAGACTGACGGATCTCGGGTTCGACTTTGAAAACCGAACTGCGGACTTCCGTGAAACGGTTTCCGACAAAATAATGCTTGAACAAGCACTCGAAAAGCTGAGTGACGAGGAACGATACCTCATCACTCAGCTTTTTTATTTGGGAAGAAGCGAGCGTGACCTTGCCGAAGAATTAGGTGTCAGCCAATACACGGTGAATCGTAACAAGCACAAAATTCTCAAGAAGCTGAGAGAGGAGATCATAGGATAAAATTGTTGTGATACTGCACAAATTCAAAAAAATCTTTTGTATAGTATAAACAAAATTTTATAAATTCCGTCTTTTTTGCCTATCAAACACCCCTTCCCAACGGCGAATATTATAGAGGGGCAAATTTCCCTCTCCAGTTCTTTGACAATTGAATATGCAGTATTTCAGATACCTTCCCCTGCGCAGCCCTTAGTGGTTAAAAGCGGTAGGAGCGCTCCGCCAGGACGTTCACTGGATCACAAATCGGACAAGCACGGCACTTTGCCGAACGAGCTATGACTCACAATATTCCGAAAGTTGATTTATAACCGAGCGATAAAGAGCAGCTCCCGAAACCGATGTGGCAGTCGGTGCGCGATGACCTGCGCAGGGGGATAATGATACTTCCGTCCGGCCATAAGTTAGAAGCAGTGGGGGCGGCGGCATGAGAACCATGCCGAGGTGAGAGTCCTATGATGCTGCGCCAGCAGCAGTCTGAAATATTCCCGATGTCGGGGGTGCGGGGCAAATACGACAATGTTTACAGGCAAACAAGCGAAGAAATTCGCTGTTAAAATAAATGGAAACGGCTCTGTAATTGCGCAGAGCCGCAACCGTTTGCACACTGAAAAGTGTGCAAATTTCAGTTGAGTTTACGAACGAGATTGAAAATTGCACATTTTATATAAAAGATTATGGAGGAAAAATCAATCATGGATAACGAAGCGATCATCAAGTACAAATTCCATTTATGCCGCAAATTTCTGGACAAGCTGTTAGCGGAAAATCTCATTTCCGAAGCGCAGCGCAGAAAGATAGAAAAAGGTGTTATAAAGCGGCTCACCGAGGTTTGAACCCTCGTCCGCTTTTGTCGATTGTGATAAAATTTTCCGTGGATATTTCGGTGACATTAGTGATAGATAAACCCGAACCGTTTCGGTATACTGTGTGTTGAAAGGAGTGGTGATATGGCTGAAATAACGATAATACCCGCAAAAGACCGTTCCGACGAAATCGTCAGAACCGCCGCCTACGCACGAGTGTCGAGTGATAGCGAGGATCAGCTAAACTCATTCGCAGCGCAGATACGATACTACACCGAGCTGCTCCAAAACAGCACCGATGCGGTATTCGTAGATATGTATGCAGACGAAGGTATATCAGGGACCTCGGCGGCAAAGCGCAGTGAGTTCCAAAGGCTGATGAGCGACTGCCGAAAAGGGAAAATCGATCGGGTTCTTACAAAATCAATATCGAGGTTTGCGAGGAACACCAAAGACAGCCTTGAAGCGGTACGAGAGCTGAAAACACTTGGCATAAGCGTCTACTTTGAAAAAGAGAATATCGACACGAGCGAGATAAGCTCGGAGATGATGCTGGCGATATACAGCCAGTTTGCTCAGGAAGAATCAATGTCCATCTCGAAAAACTGTCGATTGGGCGTAAAAAAGCGTATGATGGACGGAACTTACAAAACTGCTTCCACTCCATTCGGATACGACTATGTAGAGGGTAAATTGCAAATCAATCCCGAAAAAGCAGCCATCGTAAAGCAAATATTTGACTGGTATGTAAGCGGTATTGGAATGAATGAAATAGCGACACGATTAAATCTGCTCGGAGTTCGAAAGGAAGTCTGGCGGCATGGGACAATTCGTTGGATAATAAGCAATGAAAAGTATATTGGCGATACGCTTATGCAGAAAAGCTATTCCACGGATACGCTTCCGTACAGAACGGTAACAAATCGCGGCGAAAAGGCACAGTACTACGTTCGGGAAACGCATGAGCCGATTATTAAAAAAGAAATTTTTGAAAGCGCTCAACGGTTGCTTGCACAAAAAGATACACCAACAGGATTGCCCAAAGAAAGCAGCCCATTCCGAAGAAAGATAGTTTGTGCAAACTGCGGCTGTACTTTTAAAAGAAGATTGCGAAGAAATTGTGTTCGGTGGGTATGCAGAAATCATGACCAGTCGGCGGATAATTGCAATATTAGACAGATACGAGAAGATGAATTCCGAATGGCGCTTGTGAGATTATGGAATAAGCTCCAAGCGCAGTACAAGGCGATACTCGCTCCTATGCTCCGACAGCTTGAAACAATCTCCGAAAGAGAAAAATCGGGCAACTCCCAACTTGCCGAGCTTCGCAAGGAAATAGCCGATATCAAACAACAGACATATCTGCTGACCATGCTGAATTCACAAGGAACATTGGACGAGGCTTACTTTAAGGAACGCAACCAAGAACTCGACCGAAAACTGATAACCGCCCAAAAGCAGCTTCACGCCAAGTTTGACGATGAGGACAGTGAAAGGCTTGACGAACTGCAGAAGCTGATCGGAATATTCGAGAGAGCCGAGCCGATAGACGAATTTGACGAAATAAAATTCGGGCAGATAGTCGAAAAAATAACCGTGCTGTCGGAAACGGAAATACGGTTTGACTTGATTGGCAACATCGGCTTTACAGAGCGGATTGAGAGGTGAAAATATGCTGAAAAACAGGAGCATACCGTTCGGCTACTGCATGGTGAACGGAAAA